>SAMEA3663028__coassemble_983_pt1 | contig 9599 bp, 5 predicted proteins | sample SAMEA3663028__metabat2_high_PE_014 | metagenome-assembled genome bin SAMEA3663028 (sample SAMEA3663028) | pig gut metagenome | biome: pig gut; feature: pig-associated habitat; material: faeces | place: France | collected 2012 | reverse complement strand
TCTTATGCGCAGGGAAGGACTTCCTGACATCAAGGCCGCAGAAGGCTATTTCATCCACCGCATCTGCGATTCGCTCAAGACTATGGACAAGCAGATGATAGCCTGGGATGATGTGCTGGGGTTCGAACCTGACCGCGCTCAGAGCGTTATCTGCTGGTGGAGGCACGACAGGCCTCAGACCCTGGTGCAGAGCCTTGACAAGGAGTACAGGACCATACTCTGCCCGAGAAAGCCTATGTATTATGATTTCATACAGCACTCTTCGCACAGCTGCGGGCGTACCTGGGACGGATTCTGCCCTCTGGAGGATGTCTATGCCTTCCCGGATGCCTGGTACGAAGGCTGGTGTCTTGAAGAGGATGATATGGACACCGTACTCGGCATTCAGTCCAATCTCTGGACAGAGCTGGTCCACAATACCGACAGGCTGTATTTTATGATTTATCCTCGCCTGTTTGCCCTCGCGGAGGCAGCCTGGACCGAAGCCGGAAACAAAGATTACGGCAGCTTTGCCCGAAGGCTTGATTCGTATTACGGGCTTATGGACAAGCTCGGCATATATTATTTCGATGCCCGCGAGCCTTCCGCCCACAGCGAACCTGCAGGACCTGTCATAATCAAACGCTGAGTATGAAGTTCAAAAGCTCCATAGTACTCGCCCTTCTTTTTGTTTGCCACAGTCTATGCGCACAGATAGTGTTGGAAAACGAAGCCTGCACCCTTGTGCTCAGCGAGGAAGGCTATGCAGTCAGCCTCTATGACAAGGCCGCGGGAAGGGAGTGTCTGGATACGCAGCAGGGTAGCTTGCCGCTATGCACCATTACCCAGAACCGGCCCTACGACAACGAGAATTTCCTGATGTCCCCCGCCAAGCCAATAGTATTCTCCTCAAACAGAATTGCTTATGAAGGAGGGAAACTCTATGTGTCCTTCGACCGGACCGCGGACATCTTCGTGATAGACTGCAATATTTCCCCAAGAAACATTGTCTTTACCCTTGAACGGATTGACTACAGGCTGGAGAAGATGGGTGTCAAAAGGCCTACGGAAATCGACGAGCTGCGCTTTATGCAGCTGCCGGTAAAGGAGCTTGGGAATTTCGGTGAATGGCTCAATGTGAGCTGGGACGAGCACGGGGGAGTATGCCTTATGGGCCTTGACCCGCGTACCCGTATCGATTCCTTCAGGGACCGCGCCGGTCTGGTGCTTTGGGCAGGAGCCCAGGAAAATGTTGCGCTGACGGGAGTAAGTACTGCTCTGACTGTGGGTGGTAAGGAACAGCTGCTGGACGAGATAGACCATCTGGAAAGGACTTACGGCCTGCCTCTTGGGGTGCAGAGCCGGAGAAGGGAGGACTACAGCTGGTCCTATTATGAGCTGAGAAATGTTACTCCTGCCAATATTGACGAGCACATAGCTTTTGCCAAGGAGGCTGGGATGAAAAATATGGTAGTGTATTATCCCGATTTCGCCTATACTTGCGGCCATTTCCTATGGAACAGCTACTATCCTAACGGGATTGAAGACCTTAAGCTCATTACGGGCAAAATCAGGGCTGCCGGAATGAAGGCCGGCTTCCATATCCATTATTCCAAGGCTTCGATTGACGACCCTTATGTCTGCGGCGGAGTGCCCGACAGCAGGCTCAATACTGTGCTGGAACTTATTTTGACTGAGGAAATCGGTCCCGACCAGGTGGATATCCCCGTAGCGGGACAGGTTCACAGGCTCGTGCAGGAGGCCGGACGCAGGATAGTGAGAATAGACGACGAGCTTGTGGAGTATGCTTATGTGGAAGACAATGTGCTGAAAGGCTGCCGCAGGGGGCTGCATAGCTCCAAGGCGGTCTCCCACAGCCGCAATGCTCTTGTAAGGCTTATGGACGTGGATACCTGGCCGCGCTTTATCCGTTTGGACCAGACTACGGATATCCAGGATGAAATAGCCCGCAATCTTGCAGCCATTTACAGCGAAGCCGGCTTCGAATTCCTGTATTTCGACGGGGCGGAAGATGTGCCTGAGCCTTATTGGTACAATGTCTCGCTCGCCCAACAGAGGGTATATGAGGCTCTGCCTGAAAAACCCATATACTCCGAAGGCGCGCTCAAGTCGCATTACGGCTGGCATATACTCACCAGAGGCAACGCCTTCGACTACTTCAAGCCTGAGGATACCAGGAAGGCAATGAAGCGCTATGTGCTTCCTTGCGCAGAGAGGATTTCAAAGGACTTCAGCTCGATAGATTTCGGTTGGGTAAACTATGTGGATAGCGACAGTACCACCATAGGTATGCAGCCGGATATGCTCGAATACATCTGCAGCAAGGCTCTTGCCTACGATTCGCCAATCTCCCTGATGGGCAATCTGGAGGTGCTCAAAAGACATCCGCTCCGCAAAGACAACCTTGCAGTGGTAAGGGCGTGGGAGGAGGCCAAAAGGAATGAAGTTTTCTCCGAAGAGCAGAAAGCCCTTCTCAGGGACCCGGACAGGGAATTCCTGCTGCTCAAAGACAAGGACGGCACTCCGCGCTTCTATGAATGCATAATGATAACACCGGAAGGCGACAGAACCCACCGCGCCTTTGCGTTCATAAAGGACGGGAAGAATTATGTGATCTCCTGGGACCCTCTGAAGGGAGGAAAGAAAATAACAAGGAAAACGGTTAAGGAACACGATAAACTGGAAAGACAATGAAGAAGAGATTATTGCTTATAGCTTTGGCAGTGCTGAGTCCGCTCCTGGGCTCTGCGCAGCATTTGGAAGACGATTTTGTCCTTAAGAACGACAAGGTGGAACTTCGTTTCGGAGGCTCCGACAAGAATTACTTTTTCAGGTATTTCTATTTTGACGGGGTCAATATACTCCCGTCCAGCGGGAGCAATACCCATCCTTGGGAAATCACCCTGCTCGGACCGCGCGGTGAGAATCCTACACTTCAGCCACGATACACCTATTATCAGGGCGGAAAATACGAAGAGAAGAACGGAGTGCAGACCGTAAGATTCACCTGGAATCTGGTTATCGAGGCAGATGAGTGGCCTCTTACCATAAGCGTAAGCCTCGGCCCTCAGGACAAGACTCCGAGCTGGGACATAGAAGCAAGCCTTCCTGAAGGCTGGGTTGTCACCAAGGCTGACTATCCACGCATCAGTGTAAAGCGTCTCGAAGGGGATGTCAAGGGCATATTGCCTTTCGGCTACGGTGCTGAGTACAATATGCCGACGGGAGGTCAGCTGCAGATGCGCTACCCTTCCTGCACCGGTGTGCTCCAGCTTGTGATGATGCACAACGGCAAACAGACTGTAGCCCTCACCACCACCGACAAGAACGGCTGCAACAAAAACCTCGGAATGAAGGGCGAAGGCCAGAGCGTGGTATTCTATCAGTCTGTTACTACTTCCTATGCCTGGAGCGATGAAGGTCATTTCTCACTTCCGTGGTCGGCTCAGCTCTACTACGAGCCCCAGTGCTGGGAAGAGACCGCCCGTCTTGTGTACAGGCCTTTCATTGAGCAGAGCAAGTGGGCAAGCACCCCTCTGAAGGACAGGAAGATTGCCTCCTGGGTAAAAAATGCCGACCTCTGGCTCAGGCCTATAGATGTGGACGAAAAGATGACCGGTGCCCTTTACAAGGCACTTGACTATTACGGCAAGGGTGTGGGACTTCACTGGTATTTCTGGCAGCATCTGCCTTATGACACCAACTATCCGGACTATCTCCCGGCAAAACCAGGTTTCGAAGAGGCGGTGAAGAAGGCCCAGAAGATGGGAGCCTATGTGACCCCTTATATCAACGGAAGGCTCTGGGACCCGGCAAACCATACTTACGAAGAGCTTAACGGCAAGGAAGCATCCTGCCGCAAGCCTGACGGCAGCCTCTACACTGAGGTTTACAGCTCCAAGGTTATCAATACCGTGACCTGTCCGTCTTCACCTATATGGCAGGATGTGCAATATGACCTCAACCGCAGGATACTCTCCGAACTGGGAACTGACGGTATCTATATTGACCAAATCGGCTGCGCAGCCAGCGAACCTTGCTACGCGGAGCATCACAGCCACCCTAAGGGAGGCGGCTCCTGGTGGCCGGAAGCCTACAGGGAGATGCTCACCAAGATTAGGACCGAACTCTATGACAGCAAGCACATTATGACAACCGAGGAGTGCGTGGAGTGCTACATAGACCTTTTCGATATGATGCTGGTGGTCAATTCCCCTCACAGCCCGGGCATAAAGATGGTGCCTCTCTTCCCTGTGCTTTACTCCGACAGGTGCATCTACAGCGGCTTTACCTATGTGCCTTGGAAACTCAATGACGGCTCCTTCAATTACATAACGATGAAGAGCCTGCTTTGGGGCTCACAGCTCGGTTGGGTCAGTCCTGAACTGCTTATGCGCGACGAGAACAGGGTGGAGCAGGAGTTCCTCAAAACCCTCGCCGAGTTCCGCAAGGGTCAGCACGACCTGGTGCTTGGCGGCAGGTTCATAAGGGAGTTCGCTCCGGCAGGGGACAATCCGGTTGTTGACATCCCTAACTACCAGAAGACCAATGTGGTAATGGGTGCCGAATGGGTGAGCGTTAAGGGACGCAGAGCCTATATGCTGGTCAATATGAGCGCCGAGGACCACACCGTGGAACTTCCTGACGGACAGACCCTTACCGTCAAAGCTTATTCTGCACAGAGAGTTAATCTTCCGAAATGACAAATAAGATAATAAACATATTGCTTGCCTGCCTTTCGCTTGGCCTGCTCCTCTCCTGTGAGGATAAGGCTAAGGATGTGCCTGATTGGCCTATTTCAAGAAGTACGGCGTATGGGAGAAATGCCCTCTGGCCTACTATCAGGGCAGCTGGGCTCTCAAATGGCTCAAGAACTCCTCCAATGCAGAGGACCGGGCACTTTACCACGAGTTTTTCGATTTTGTAACAAGCAGACCTTACAGAACACGCGATGAACAGGAATAAAACCAATATAGGGGCGATGATTATTCTCGCCATAATGTTTTTCATCTTCGGCTTTGTGTCCTGGGTGAATTCCATTCTGATTCCGTATTTCAGAATCTCCTGCGAATTGACTCATTTCCAGTCCTATTTCGTAACCTTTGCCTTCTACATTGCGTATTTCGTGATGGCGATACCGTCCAGCATACTGCTCAAAAAGACGGGATTCAAGAACGGCATAATGATAGGCTTCCTGATAATGGCCGCAGGTATGTTTGTCTTCGTTCCTGCCGCACTTGTAAGGGAATTCGGGCTGTTTCTTTTCGGCCTCTTTATGATAGGAACCGGCCTTGCCATTCTCCAGACCGCAGCCAATCCTTATGTCACCATCATCGGCCCTATTGAGAGTGCCGCCAGGAGGATGAGCATTATGGGAATATGCAACAAAATCGCCGGAATCATCTCTCCTCTGGTGTTCGCCGCAGTTATTCTCGACCCGGGCGACAGCGAGCTCTTTGCCCTCATCGAGTCCGGAACTCTTGGTGATATGGAGAAGAGTCTTATTCTCGACGACCTTATCAGAAGGGTAATCGTGCCTTATTCCATTCTGGGTGCCGCACTTGTGGTTTTCTCGCTTATCGTAAAGAAATCCTCCCTTCCGGAAATCGATACCGAATCCGAGAATGCTTCTGAGGAGCTGAGCGGGGAAGCGAGCCGCAAGAGCGTATTCTCCTATCCTTATCTGGTGCTCGGAGCTCTTGCCATCTTCTTCCACGTTGGCAGTCAGGTGGTAGCTATCGATACTGTCATCAACTATGCCGGATCTATGGGCGTGGATATGCTTGAAGCCAAGGTCTTCCCGTCCTACACCCTGGCCTGCACGATGATTGGTTATATCATAGGCATCTTCCTGATTCCAAAGGTAATATCCCAGAAGCAGGCGCTTATCATCTGCTCCTTCCTGGGACTCGTGCTCTCACTTTGTGCAGTGCTGGTTGACTGCCCTGTGGTATTTATGGGCCATCACATCAACCTCTCGCTGCTTTTCCTCTGCGCACTTGGCTTCCCGAATTCGCTGATTTACGCCTCCATCTGGCCTCTGTCAATTCACAATCTGGGCAAATTCACCAAAATCGGCTCTTCGCTGCTCATAATGGGACTGTGCGGCAACGCCATTATGCCTCAAATTTACGGACTCATTGCCCAGAACTGCAGCCTCAGGGCAGGGTATTGGGTGCTGATTCCTTGCTTCCTCTACCTTATCTTCTTTGCTTTGAAAGGACACAAAATCAATTATTGGCGCAAACAGGCTTAGATATGGACAAACTCATAATCAAAGGCGCAAAGCTTATCTTCGAAAAGGGAATATGCGAGGGGCTTGACCTCGTATGCGACAAAGTCAGCGGCAAGATAGTGCAAATTTGCCCGGTAGCGCAGGTTCAGGAAGGCGATGAAGTGCTGGATGCGGGAGGAGCCTATCTGAGTGCGGGATTTATAGATATACATCTGCACGGAGGCGGCGGACACGACTTTATGGACGGCACGCAGGATGCCTTCCTTGGCGCGGCGCGCATACACGCCACCCACGGCACTACCGCTATGGTGCCGACCACCCTCACCTGCACGGATGAGGAGCTGCTGCGTACCTTCGAAGTATTCCGCAAAGCCAAGGCAAATAATGCAGATGGCGCAAGGCTGCTCGGCTTGCATCTGGAAGGGCCCTATTTTTCGCCTGCCCAGAGCGGTGCGCAGGACACTTCCTACCTGAAAAAGCCGGCGCCGGAGTCCTATCTTCCCATACTTGATGCTTCGCAGGACATATTGCGCTGGAGCGTGGCTCCGGAGCTTGAGGGCGCTCTCGAATTCGGGGACGAACTCGCAAAGCGGGGGATACTCGCTTCCGTTGCCCATACCGATGCCGTCTATGAGCAGGTCGTTGAGGCTTCCCGGCACGGTTACAGCCATTTCACGCATCTGTATTGCGCTATGTCTTCGGTGACTCGCAGAAACGCCTTCCGAAGGGCTGGTGCCGTGGAGGCAGCCTATCTCCTGGACAATACGACGGTTGAAATCATTGCCGACGGGGTGCATCTCCCGGCTCCGCTGCTCCAATTCGTCTATAGATTCAAAGGCCCTGACAAGATAGCCCTTTGCACCGACTCAATGAGGGCTGCCGGTATGCCGGACGGGGAGTATCTGCTCGGAAGCCTGGAGAAGGGACAGACGGTAATCGTGGAGGACGGAGTAGCCAAACTCCCGGACCGCAGCGCCTTTGCCGGCAGCGTAGCGACTACCGACAGGCTGGTGCGCACTATGGTCAGGATGGCCGGAGCTCCGCTTGAAGATGCAGTCAAGATGATGACTCTCACTCCAGCCAGAATAATGAAACTCGATTCCGTGATGGGCTCCCTTGAAGCGGGCAAGAATGCCGATCTGGTCATTTTCGACAAGGATATCAATGTATTGTACACCATAATTGCAGCTAAAACTATTTATCAATCTAACCGACAAGCCTGAAATGAAAACATTTGAAAAAGATTCTCTGAAAGTTAAGGTGTTAGACACCACCGCTCAAATGGGACAATGCGCAGCAGACGAGCTTGCAGAGCGCATCAAACTGCTGTTGAAGGAAAAGGAAGAAATCAATATGATTTTTGCCGCAGCTCCTTCCCAGAGTGCATTTCTTCAAAGTCTCATTGAGAAGAAGGACATAGACTGGACCCGCATCAATGTGTTCCATATGGACGAATACATAGGTGTGGACGCCTCCAGGCCGCAAAGCTTTGCCAATTTCCTGAGCCGTTCGATTTTCTCGCTGCTGCCTTTCAGGAGCGTGAACTATATCAACGGAGTTGCCCCTGAAGTTCAGCAGGAATGCAGCAGGTATGCCCGTCTTCTGGAAGAGCATCCCGTGGACATAGTCTGCCTCGGGGTGGGGGAGAACGGCCATATTGCCTTCAACGACCCAGCGTTTGCCGATTTCAACGACCCGAAACTGGTCAAGGTGGTGGAACTGGACCCAGTATGCAGGGGACAGCAGGTAAGGGAAAAATGCTTCGAAACTCTGGACGAAGTGCCGCGCGAGGCCATTACCCTTACGATTCCGGCCCTGCTCAGAGCCGACTGGATGTTCTGCATCGTGCCTTTCACCAACAAGGCCGAGGCGGTGCGCCGTATGCTCGAAGAAGAAATTTGTGAAGCTTGTCCTGCAAGTATTCTGCGCAATAAACGGAATTCTTGCTTATATTTGAATAACGATAGCGCTTCTTTATTGACGATTGCATAATGAAAAGACCACTGACACTACTGTTTGCCCTTTTGTGCACTGCCTTCGCTTCCTATGCTCAGGAAGATGTTATCAGGCTGGGTATCATAGGATTGGATACTTCACATTCCACCGCATTCACCCAACTTCTCAATACCCCGGGTGACGACCCTTATGTGCAGCGCTTCGAGGTGGTGGCAGCCTATCCTTACGGCTCCACGACCATAGAATCCAGCTACAGGAGGATTCCGGCCTATATCGAGGAGGTAAAGAAATACGGAGTGCGCATCTGCTCTTCAATTTCTGAGATGCTGGACCTGGTGGACTGCGTGCTGCTCGAAACCAATGACGGAAGGCTTCACGTGGAGCAGGCCGTCGAAGTCTTCAAGGCGGGCAAGCTCTGCTATGTGGACAAGCCTGCGGGGGCAACCCTCGGGGAGACCATAGCCCTTTACCGCCTCGCGCAGGAGTACGGCATTCAGATATTCTCATCTTCCGCGCTGCGCTATTCTCCCGAAAATGTAAAGCTGCGGGAAGGCGCTTACGGCAAGGTGCTCGGGGCTGATTGCTATTCACCCCACCACCCGGAGCCTACCCATCCGGACTTCGGCTTCTACGGCATCCACGGAGTCGAGACCCTCTACACCGTTATGGGGCCGGGCTGCAAGAGCGTAAGCAGGGTGCATTCGGACTATGGAGACATAGTGTCAGGCGTATGGGAAGACGGCAGGCTCGGCACCTTCAGGGCTGTAAGCAAGGGCCCTAATATCTACGGAGGTACCGCCATTACCGAAACCGGGACCATTGCGGCAGGCGGCTATATGGGCTATAAGGTGCTGCTGGACAAGATACTGGATTATTTCCTTACCGGGCAGGCGCCTATAGACCCGAAGGAGACCATAGAGATTTTCGCCTTTATGAAAGCGTCCAATATGAGCCTTGAAAGGGGAGGCGCTGCCGTAAGCATAGAGGAGGCAATGGAGCTGGGACGCAAGGATGCGGCGCAGATTCTCAAGGAATATCTCCCCGTGAAGCTGTCCGTGGTGGACCCGGGGCATTTCCACGCCTCCCTGGTCTTCAAGAATATGCAGAAGGGCATAGACCCCGTGGTGAGGGTTTATTCTCCGGTCAATGTCACCGACTTGTCTGACTTCAGAATCGCGATAAGCGAATATAACGGCAGGGCTGACAACCCTTGCGGATGGCAGCTGCAGGAAGTCGTGTCGCGGGATTATCTGGACAGCATACCGCAGGCCACGGGCCTTGAAGCGGTGATACTGTCCGGAAGGAACAACCGTAAGGCCGAGTATATACTCGCGGCAGTCGAGAAAGGCTACAATGTGCTCTCAGACAAGCCTATGGCAATAGATGAAGAGGGTAATTTATATACTTG
>SAMEA3663028__coassemble_977_pt1 | contig 9626 bp, 9 predicted proteins | sample SAMEA3663028__metabat2_high_PE_014 | metagenome-assembled genome bin SAMEA3663028 (sample SAMEA3663028) | pig gut metagenome | biome: pig gut; feature: pig-associated habitat; material: faeces | place: France | collected 2012 | reverse complement strand
TACCCTCGGGGCGGTGGCCATAAAGACCGCACTTTTGATGAGATCCGGTTCGGCCACCGCCCATTCGAGGGCCTGAAAGCCTCCGATGGAGCTGCCTATCAGAAGGTCTATACTGCCTATTCCGAGATGGTTGCGGACGAAGCCGAAAGTGCGGACTATATCCCTTATTGTGATTTTCGGAAAATCCAGCAGGTAAGCTTTGCCGGTCTTGGGGTTGATGGATGCCGGGCCTGAGCTGCCGTAAGGGGAGCCCAGGATATTGACGCAGACCACAAAGTCCCTGTCCGTGTCGATGAACTTCCCCGGACCTGCCATCTGCGGCCACCACTGCTCCACATCGGAGTTGGCTGTGAGGGCATGGCAAATCCATACCACGCGTCGTCCTGCAGGACTTCCTGAAGAAGTGTGGTACACCAAATCAAGACGGGAAAGTACTCCTCCCGCCTCCAGTTCGAACGGCTGTTCGACTGACAAATGCTGCTGAATCATCATATCGTTACTGCTACGGGCGACAAAGTTCACAAATTTTTGATAATTTTGCGAACTTTTCTTTCTGTATATATGATAACACTATTGCTCAGCATCGTAGCCCTGATTCTCGGCTACCTCATCTACGGAAAGGTCGTGGAAAAGGTTTTCTGTCCCAACCCTTCTTTACAGACTCCAGCTTATTCCAAAACGGACGGCATAGACTATCTTCCGATGCCTACCTGGAAGGTCTTTATGATTCAGCTTCTGAACATTGCCGGTACCGGACCTATTTTCGGAGCCATTATGGGTGCCCTGTTCGGTCCGAGCTGCTATCTGTGGATAGTGCTGGGCTGCATTTTCGGCGGAGCGGTGCACGACTATATGACCGGAATGCTCTCCGTACGCGGCGGGGGAGTGGTTGTCTCCGATGTCGTCGGGAATGTGCTCGGCAAGGGAGCGAAGAATGTGATGCTGGTCTTCTCCGTAGTGATGCTGATGCTGGTAGGTGCAGTCTTTGTTTACAGTCCTGCGCTGATTCTCGGAGATATGGTGGGAGGTGAGACCGACACCACCTTCATCTGGGTGGTCGTCATCCTTATATATTATATTGTGGCAACCCTGGTGCCTATCGACAAGATCATTGGCAAAATCTATCCTTTATTTGCCTTTGTGCTTCTGTTTATGGCCGTCGCCCTGCTGGGTTGCCTCATTGTGAAGTGGCCTGCAGGAGTTCCTGAGCTCTGGGACGGGCTTGCCAACCGCAGTCCGAAGTCCGGCTCCATCTTCCCTTGCCTTTTCATTACCATAGCCTGCGGTGCTGTGAGCGGCTTCCACGCTACCCAGTCGCCTCTTATGGCCCGCTGCATACAGAATGAGAAATACGGCAGGCCCGTGTTCTACGGTGCAATGATTACAGAAGGGTTCATAGCCCTGATTTGGGCAGCCGTGGCTTCATATTTCTTTTACGGAGGAGGCAATACACTGATGGGAGCCGAGGGCGTTACCGCGGCGCCTAAGGTAGTTACTGTAGTTTGTGAAAACTGGCTTGGAACTCTCGGCAGCGTACTTGCTATACTCGGAGTAGTGATTGCCCCCATCACCAGCGGTGATACGGCGCTTCGCAGCGTGCGTCTTTCCATTGCAGATGCCTTCCATTTGAATCAGAGCTCGATAGGCAAGCGCCTTGCGGTCAGCATTCCGATATTCGTAGCTACCGGAGCCCTTCTGTGGTTCAGCATTGCGGACGCTGACGGATTCAACAAGATTTGGCAGTATTTCGGTTGGGCCAACCAGACTCTGGCAGTGTTCGTGCTCTGGGCCGCAACCGTATGGCTCTCACGCGAGAGGAAGGGATGCGTCTATCTTATGACTCTGCTGCCTGCCGCCTTTATGACTTCGGTCGTTGTGACCTTCATCCTTACGGCTAAAATCGGCTTCAACCTGCCGGCCGGCATCATCCCTTATGTGGGCATCGGAGTCTTCGTGGCTTCCCTTGCCGCATTCCTGATGCTGAAATACAAGGGAAGCCGGAGACTTTCCGAATAGAGTTAAGCTTTCTTCTGCGGATCCTTGAAGAGGATTGCGAAGAGAATGCCTACAACCAGCGCATAGCCTGCAAATATGAACCAGGCGAGCTGCCAGTTGCCTGCTGAAGGACCTTCGATTGCCTGCGGCTGATATACAAGGGCGTTGATGACCTTGCCGGCAACGAGGGTTCCTATGGTTGCTCCAAGACCGTTGGTCATCAGCATAAAGAGGCCCTGTGCGCTTGAGCGTATGCCACTGTCAGTGTTCTCGTTCACATAGAGCGAGCCGGAAACATTGAAGAAGTCGAAAGCTACGCCATATACCAGGCCGGAGAGAATGAAGAGCCATACTCCGCTGCCCGGATTGCCGAGGCCGAAGAGGCCGAAGCGGAATACCCAGGCGAACATAGAGAGCAGCATCACCTTCTTGATACCGAACTTCTTCATAAAGAACGGGATGAGAAGAATGCAGACGGTCTCTGAAATCTGGCCTATGGATATGATTACATTGGCATTGTTGGCTCCCCAGGTGTGTGCAAACTCAGGATTGCTTGCAAATGAATTGATGAACGGATTGGCGTAACCGTTGGTTATCTGCAGGGAAGCGCCGAGCAGCATTGAGAAAATGAAGAATACTGCGAACTGGCCGTTCTTGAAGAGCTTGAAGGCTGAAAGGCCGGTTGCATCAGCAAAGGACTGGGAGCCTTCGCCCTTAGGCTTGCAAGGACAGTTCGGCAGGGTCAGGGCGAAGCCTGCAAGGAGTAGGGACAGTACGCCGGAAACCATAAACTGCTCGTAGGAGTTCTGGAACTGGACACCGCTTCCGTTCTTGACGAAGTTCACCGCAAACATAGCGCAGATGAAACCTATGGTTCCGAAGATGCGCAGGCGAGGGAAGTCCTTGACAGGGTCCTTGCCGCAGCCTTCGAGTGCGCTGTAGGAAACGGAATTGGAAATCGCAATTGTCGGCATAAAGAAGGCCACGCTGATGGCGTATAGTGTGAAGAGCGGGCCGAACTGCAGGCTTTCACCGGCCTTCATTGCATAGAGTCCTGCTCCGAACATTGAAAGACCTGCGATGAGATGACACAGCGAGAGTGTCTTCTGGGCAGGAATCCATTTGTCGGCGATAATTCCTATCAGAGCCGGCATAAAGATGGACACAATGCCCTGCATTGCGTAAAAGATGCTGATTTTTGGACCGAGTCCTGCTTTGGCAAGGAAACTGCCCATCGATGTGAGGTAGGCTCCCCACACTGCAAACTCGAGGAAGAGCATTAAAATCAGCCTCAGGTTGATGTTCTTTTCTTTCATTTCTATTGTGTTATTTTGGTGCTATTCTGTAGAGTACCGCTGCGATGATGGCGAACAGCAGGTTCGGAATCCAGAGCGCTATGAAAGGCGGCAGAAGTCCGGTATAGACAAACATCTGGCTGAAGCGCAGGAACAGGATGTAGCTGAATGCCAATGCTATTCCGAGTCCGAGGTTCCAGCCTATTCCTCCGCGCTTTTTCTTGGAAGACAGGGCGACTCCCATAATGGTGAGTATGAAAGCGGAGAACGGCAGGGCCCAGCGGGTATTCTTCTCTATCTCGGCATACATCACATTGGCGTCTCCGCGCATTCTCTGGGTGTCGATGAGCCTGTCGAGGTCCCTGGCGTCCAGTTTCTCTACGGTTTTGTCGTTGAAGTAGAAGTCATCTACCGTAAGCGCGATTACGGTGTCGAGCTTGTCTCCGGTGCGGACCTGATCGGATATGCCTTCGCTGAAGTCCCTTATCGTGTATTTGCGCAGATGCCAGCCTCCCATAGTGCTGTCCCAGGCCGCGGATTCGGCAGAGAGCTTGCTCACAAGGCGGTTGTTTTCGATTTTCTCGAGGGTGAACTTGTAGGCTGTCTTGTTCCATTTGCTGAAGGAACTGACATAGACGAATTCGCCCGGAGCTATCTGATAATGAACATTTTCCGTTTTGTTGGATGACCGCTTTTTTACATACATTTCCTCGAACTCCAGCCTCTGTTCATTGGCTTTAGGGATTACGAAGAGGTTGAGTCCCAGCGAGAGCGCTGCGATAATGGTGGCTGCCGCAATATAGGGCACCATCATCCTGTGGTAGCTTATGCCTCCGGAGAGTATGGCGATAATCTCGGAGTTGGCCGCCAGACGCGAGGTGAACAGGATTACCGTAATGAATACGAACAGCGGGCTGAACATATTGATGAAATACGGTATGAAGTTGAGGTAGTAGTCAAAGATGATGGCGTGCAGAGGAGCTTCGTTCTTGACGAAGTCGTCTATTTTTTCCGAGATGTCGAAGATGATGACTATGCCGATGATGAGTATCAGCGACACGAAGAAGGTCATCATAAACCTCTTGAAAATGTACCAGTCGAGTTTCTTTATCATTAGAGTCTGGTAGTGATTCTTTTAACTGTGGCTTCCTTCCAGGCGGTGAAATCGCCCTCTTCTATGTGCTTGCGGGCTTCCCTTACGAGGTCGAGATAGAAGGCGAGATTGTGCTCGGAGGCAATCATTGCGGCAAACATTTCGCCGGCTATGAAAAGATGGCGCAGGTAGGCCTTGGAGTATGCGTGGTCCACGAAGGAAGAGCCTGCCGGGTCCAGCTCCGAGAAGTCGTTCTCCCATTTGGCGTTGCGCATATTCATTATTCCGTTCCAGGTGAAGAGCATACCGTTGCGGCCGTTGCGTGTCGGCATTACGCAGTCGAACATATCCACGCCGCGCGCTATCCCCTCAAGTATGTTGGCAGGGGTGCCGACGCCCATCAGGTAGCGGGCCTTGTCCTGGGGGATGACGGGATTGAGGACCTCGAGCATTTCGTACATCTTCTCCGTAGGCTCTCCGACCGCCAGGCCGCCTATTGCTATGCCCGCATCCGCAAATTCGAGCGCGTGCTCTGCCGCTTCGATGCGAAGCTCCGGATAGACGCAGCCCTGGATGATGGGGAAGAAGGTCTGCCCGTAGCCGTAGAGGGGCTCGGTCTCGTGGAAGTGCCTGGCGTAGCGCTCAAGCCAGCCTTTGGTGAGCTGGAGGGACTTCTTCGCATAGGCGCGGTCCGCGTCGCCCGGGCAGCATTCGTCCAGGGCCATCATTATATCTGCGCCTATAATTCGCTGTGTATCAACGTTGTTCTCTGGGGTGAACTGATGCTTCGAGCCGTCTATGTGGGAGCGGAAAAGGCAGCCCTCTTCGGTGATTTTGCGTATGGGGCTCAGGGAAAAGACCTGAAAGCCTCCGCTGTCCGTGAGAATAGGCCTGTCCCAGCTTTCGAATTTGTGAAGGCCTCCGGCGGCCTTGAGAGTGTCAAGTCCGGGCCTGAGATAGAGGTGGTAGGTGTTCCCCAGAATGATTTCAGCTTTGATGTCGTCCTTGAGGTCGTGGTGATACACACCTTTGACTGTCCCGACCGTTCCGACGGGCATAAAGATGGGAGTGTGAATCTCCCCGTGGTCTGTTGTGAGGATTCCCGTTCTCGCTGCCGAGTGCGGGTCTTTGCTTAGAAGCTGAAATTTCATAGCCCCAAATATAGCAAATTTCCGGCGAATTCACTTTATTTGCATTTATGAAAGTAAGAGTAATCAACCGCAGCGCCTGTGCGCTTCCTTCCTATTCTACAGAATTGTCCGCCGGTATGGATGTCCGTGCGGATATTCCGGAGGCTGTAGTACTTGCTCCTCTTCAGAGGGCAATAGTGCCTACCGGCATTTTTCTTGAGATTCCCGCAGGCTTCGAGGTGCAGGTGCGTCCGCGCAGCGGGCTTGCCGCCAAGCACGGGATAACGGTGCTCAACAGCCCCGGGACCATCGATGCCGATTACCGTGGTGAGCTGAAAGTGATTCTTGTCAATCTGTCTTCTGAGCCTTTCGCCGTAGAACCGGGGGAGAGGATTGCCCAAATCGTGCTGGCAAAGCACGAGGTGATTGAGTGGGAGGAGGCTACGGAACTGTCGGAGTCAGGCCGCGGTGCGGGTGGCTTTGGCAGCACAGGCGTCAAATAGCCGGGTGAGTGCAAAGGCAATTATGCCCCCCGCTATGAACCCGACCAGCACATCCCCGAGGTAGTGCTTGCCGACGAAAACGCGGCTGAGGCCTACCATTGCTGCCCAGATTGAAATGATGACTGCATAAACGGTGGAGAGGGTATCTCTGCCGTTTTTCGCTTTTTCTCTTTTTGTTCCGGGGTGCAAAGCGTGGGCGCTGCATATCGCGAAGGCGATTGCATTGGCAGCATGGGCGGAGAAGAAGGAGTAACTGCGGCTGCGGCCTTCGAGCAGACGGTGCCCCATTGCATTCATAAATGCGTCATTGCACGGTCTCGGGCGTGCAACCCAGTTCTTGATGAGATTGGCGAACTGGTCCACGCAGAGTATGGCCAGTGCGGTGAGCAGGACCATGGCAAGGCCTTTTTTCCAGCCGCAGCGCCATATCATAAGCCCTGCACCGAGCAGATACAGAGGAATCCAGACTGTCCTGTTGCTGAAGAGCAGCCACATCCCGTCGGTGAAGGGGCAGTGCATGCCGTTGAGCCAGAGGGTTATTGTTTGGTCAAGCTGTTCCATAATATATCCTTGAGTTCTTTGAGGCCCTGCTGGTTGGTGGAAGATATGAAGACGTGCGGCACTTTGCGCGGCAGGTGCTTTGCTATGTCTTTTTCAATTTCCTCGTCAATGAGGTCGCATTTGGTAATCGCGAGCACCCTCTGCTTGTCGAGGAGCTCCGGGTTGTAGAGTTTGAGCTCGTTGAGAAGGGTCTTGTATGCGCCCGGTATGTCTTCTTCGGTGCAGGCTACCATAAAGAGGAGCACGGAGTTGCGCTCGATGTGGCGAAGGAAGCGGTGACCTATGCCCCGGCCTTCGTGGGCGCCTTCGATGATTCCCGGGATATCAGCCATTACGAAGGACTGGTCGTCATAGTAGCTGACAATGCCGAGGTTGGGCTCAAGGGTGGTGAAAGCGTATGAGGCGATTTTGGGCTTGGCAGCGGTGATGGTTGCAAGGAGGGTGGATTTGCCGGCGTTGGGGAAGCCGACCAGACCTACGTCCGCGAGGACTTTGAGTTCGAGTATGAACCATCCTTCCTGGCCTTCTTCTCCCGGCTGGGCATAGCGTGGAGTCTGCTGGGTGGCACTTTTGAAGTTGTTGTTGCCAAGGCCTCCGCGGCCTCCTTTGCAGAGTATGCGTTCCTCCCCGGGCTCCATCATTTCGAAGAGGACTTCACCGGTTTCAGCATCTTTGGCTACGGTTCCGACCGGGACCGGAAGTATGATGTCCGGGGCGTTTTTGCCGTGGCGAAGGGCTCCCTGGCCGTTTTCTCCGTCCTCAGCGAGTATGTGCTTGCGGTATTTGAGGTGGATGAGGGTCCAATATTGCGGTTCGGCCTTGAGGATGACATGGCCTCCGCGGCCTCCGTCGCCCCCGTCCGGTCCTCCCTTCGGGACATATTTCGCCCTGTACATATGCATCGATCCCGCTCCGCCGTGTCCCGACCTGCAGAATATCTTGACGTAGTCTATAAAGTTGCTGTCTGCCATAATCTTACTCTTTTCGCGTGCAAAGATAGTGATACTTCTCGGTTAGTTCAAAACCGGGTGCTGCTTTTTGTCGTCGGAGGTAGTGTTGGCTTTGACGGAAGTTTTTGTATATTTGCAGCCCCAAAGGCGGAGTTCTAGGCCTGTCATCCTCCGCCGAAGTATAAATTAAAACATAAAGGGCAAATGAAACACATTTTTTCTTTGGCGGCGGCGCTGCTGCTGCCGCTAATGCCGGCAAACTGCCGCACATTACTCCCGGACACTGACTCCGGCGCACTATCTGCCAACCAAACTCCAGCATCCACCTTTGTGAACCTGCATTTCCAACAGAAGGCGGACAAGACCGCTCAGACCCACATAATGGTGGATATCTCGAAAGCTGGGGAGAATTCCTTCAGCTACGCACTGCTCAGTGACGACATATCTGCGGAAGGCAACTTTGCCTTCATCCAGCTATTTCACGAGCATAAATTCTGGGAAGCACCCCTGTTTCTGCACGCCGAATACCGCAGCTACGGCCTTGACTCCCACTGCCTCTACCTCGGCGCCGCATATGACTTCTTCACCCCTCACGGAATGATAGCCATCGAGCCTCTGCTCCGAAACGGCAGCCTCTTTGCAGGCAATCATCTCCCGGTGCTCAGCGCAGACGGTACCTCAGCCCAGCTCTCCATCATCACCGGACACGACTGGGGCTGGTGCAACCTCAACAGCTTCACCGACATATGGACTGCGCCCCGGGACGGCAGCGGTGCAGGCTGGTACAGCGAAGCCTGGCTTTATTTCCCTGTCAATGGCTGGCTGCAGCTCGGAAGCATATCCTGCCTGAGCTGGGACTTCGCTGCAAAGCCGAAGATTACCGTCTTTCTGGGTGTAAAGTTTAATATGTAATCGCATCCTATGACAATCAAAACAATACTCCGCCGCGAACTTGAAGACTACAAAGTTCTTCTTCGCAATATCCCTTCAATAGTCGTAGCGCTGTTTTTCCTCAGCGTTGTCGCAATGAACCTGCTTGCCAACAAAGAGCTCTTCACTACCGACTGGCTCGCCCTCGACTGCGGCTTCACCCTCAGCTGGATTTCCTTCCTGCTGATGGATATGATATGCAAACGCTTCGGAGCCAAAGCCGCTATGAAGCTCTCGATAGCCGCCCTCGCCGTCAATCTTTGCGTCTGCGGCATATTCTGGCTCCTCTCCCTCACCCCCGGGCATTGGGGAGAATACTACAGCTTCCTAGACTCCGATCCTGCCGTCGCGCAGGCCGCCAACCTGGCCCTCAACCGCACCATAGGCGGCTCCTGGTATGTGGTCCTCGGCTCTGCCCTTGCAATGCTCGTATCCTCGGCCGTAAATTCCCTAAGCAACCACCTTATAGCCAAGCACTTGCAGCGCAATAACTACGGCAGCTTCGCCCTGCGCTCGTTTGTTTCCACAGCTCTTGCGCAGTTCGTTGACAACCTTATCTTCGCCACCGTCGTAAGCCACGTCTTTTTCGGCTGGACCTGGACCCAGGTGCTCGTATGCTCGCTCACCGGCGCCCTGATGGAGCTGCTCTGCGAGGTCGTATTCAGCCCTCTGGGCTACAGGATGGCGCGCCAATGGGAGGAAGAAAAGGTGGGACAGGACTATATAGACAAGAAAATATGAACATACTGATTACAGGCACATCCAGCGGCATCGGCCGCGCCACCGCGCTGCTTTTCCTTGAGCGAGGGCATAATGTCTTCGGGCTCGACATCGCACCGGCCCCTGATTTTCCGGAAGATAGCAGCTACACCCACATCATTGCGGACATTACCGGAGCCCTTCCGGAGCTCCCGCCTTGCGAAGTGGTCATCGCCAATGCGGGCGTGCAGCAGAGCGGGCGCGACATAGATGTCAACCTCAAGGGGACCATAGCAACCGTAGAGAAATATGCCTTCCACGAAGGCGTGCGCGCGGTCCTGATAATGTGCAGCGCCTCAGCCCACAGCGGCGCCGAGTTCCCGTGCTACGCTGCTTCCAAGGGCGGCCTGCTCTCCTATATGCGCAACGCGGCACAGCGGCTCGCACGGCTCGGCGCCGTATGCAACAGC
>SAMEA3663028__coassemble_974_pt1 | contig 9646 bp, 7 predicted proteins | sample SAMEA3663028__metabat2_high_PE_014 | metagenome-assembled genome bin SAMEA3663028 (sample SAMEA3663028) | pig gut metagenome | biome: pig gut; feature: pig-associated habitat; material: faeces | place: France | collected 2012 | reverse complement strand
GCGCCGATTTCTCGTTGCCAATGCGCAGATATTTCAGAGGCTCGACCGTCTTGACCGCAAGCAACTTAAAGCCCACAGTCCTCGGAGCAATCCGGGGGCTTTTGACACGGTTTTTCTTTCACATGTGTAACATCGGGAAATGCGTGAAGTATCGTATTGGACTGGTTGTGTTATCCGGATTCAACATCGGTGCGCAGAAAGGGCGTTTTTGCGCACGGAGTTGGAAATTTTTGCAGTTGGTGCGCAAGAGAGGCGTTTTTGCGCACGGAATAACAGGTGGTTGCACGGGAGAAGTCCGGCAGCTCCTACTCGACTGTTTCCAGAAGGAAACTGACAGGGCGGAAACCGTCGTTGCAACTCAGCAGGGCCGAGTGGGGATTTTTCATCCAGCCGTCAAAGAAGTTTCCGCCACCGCAGGCGAGTACTTCGACATATTCCCTAATTGATTTCCAGGCTTCCGGGCAGAAATCCGCAGGGCACTTTCCGCCTATGCTGAGCCAGACCTGACCTTCGTGCACATCGCAGGCGTGCTCGATAGGGTTTTCGTATTTTGCCACCAGGTCCTGATGCAGCCTTTGCGCACCGCTGTAATCCGAACATCTTTCATACCGCGAATATAGGAATTTTATCGTATTTGTCCTGCCCGCCGGCTGGCACTCGCCAGCCGTTGGTGTACTATCCCCTCTTGATGCTTTGAGTGCGAAATGCTACCTTTGCTGTCTGTATGCCAACGATTACACCAGCAACAGTACGTGGTATTGTACACTCCGACATAGGGTGTTTCCGCGATTTGTATGACGCCTACTACTCATACCTTTGCGGAATGGCGGTGAGTTATGTCCACAACTTCGAAGCTGCGCGGGAAATCGTTGATGACGTCTTCATCCGGGTCTGGGAACGCAGGTCCAGACTCAAATATCCACCACTGCCGTATCTCTTCTCCGCAGTGCGCAATGCCTGCTACAACTATCTGCGCGACACAAAGAAAGCCAGCGGTGTCACCCTCGTGCTGATGGAACAGCTTCCGGATTGCTGCCCTTACGACGAAAGCGAAGTTGAAGACATAGTCAGGCTCATCAACGAAATATCAGACAGCCTTCCCCAGGCCTGCAAAGAAGTGTTCACCCTTCACTACAACGATGGAATGGACACAGCCGAAATCGCAGAGCGTCTGGGCATAGCCCCGTCCACAGTAAGGGTCCAGATCAAGCTTGCCCTCGACCGTATCAGAGAAAAAATGAAAAATAATGCCTGAGGCATAAACGCCCGCCCCTCTTTTCGTGTATATATAGCTGAATTGGCTGAAAATGCACGAAACAATGACCGAAAGACAAGAGCAACTGCTGGAAGCTTATTTCGCTGACCAGATTACGGACCCCCAGAGGGTTGAACTTATCAATTATCTCCATACCGACAAAGCTTTCGCAAAAGCTTTCAGAGAATACGACCGGGCGTATATCACCGCCTGCATCCCCGCATTTGAAAAAACAAAGGACTTCCGGAGAATAGAAGGAGCAATCCAAGAGCGCTCAAGAAGCGGTAGGACATTCTGGAAATTCATCCCTGCAGCCGCCTGCGCATTGGCCCTGCTGCTATTCGGCGGAGCCCTGCTGCTGCACTTCAACGCCCTAGGCAACGCCTCCGGAATGGATGGCCTGACCATAGTCTCCCAGAACGGCACCGGCACCGAAGCCACTCTGCCTGACGGCACCCGGGTACGCATCAACGCCCAATCCTCCCTCACCCTCGCGGAGGGCTTCGGGGGAAAATCCCGCGAAGTCAAGCTTGACGGAGAAGCCTTCTTCGAAGTGGCTCACGACAGCAGGCGTCCTTTCCGCGTCCATACAGGCAATGCCTGTGTAAGCGTCAAGGGAACCACCTTCAATGTGCGCAGCTACGGGGACGAGGAGGAAATCACCGTCTCCCTGCTCGAAGGCGCTGTTGTCCTGAACACTCCAGAATCAGAAGTCGCCCTGACCCCGGGCCTTTGCGGAGTGGTTTCCAGAACTGGCAACGGCATAGAACTGAAGCCGCTCACCCCAATGGCCTCCGCTTGGATAGACGGCAAATATATGTTCGAGGACAAGAGTGTTCCCGAAATTCTCCACAACATAGAGCGCAACTACGGTGTGCATTTCACCTACGCCGACTCCCTCTTCGGGGATGAGCGCTTCACCGGCACCATTTCCTACAACCTCTCCATTGACGAAGTGCTGAACTACATCGATGTGGACGGAAAATACGCTTGGCGCCGCACGGACAACACCATAGAAATATACGGCAAATAACATCTTATGAAAAAACTGGTTACAATCGTCTTTCTAGTTCTAACTGTCATCACAGCCCAAGCACAGGATGGACTGCGTCTGACCATATCCCACGAAGGAACGGTCAAGGAAGTGCTCGACATTCTCTGTGAACGGATGGAAGGCAGCCTCATCGTCCGCAATTCCGATGTTGATCTTTCCCGCAAGGTAAGCATCGACCTCAAGGACGCGTCTGCAGAAGATATTCTGAACGCACTGTTTGAAGGCTCGGACATCAAATGGAGCCTGCGCGGAAAGCAGGTTCAGATTTACCGTCCTGCCGCTGCGCCAGTTGACAGCGCCGCCGGCAAAGAGCGCACGGTCAGCGGAGTGCTGAAAGATGTGAACGGGGAGCCTCTGGTCGGAGCGGCCGTAATGCTTGCCGGGACAAAGCTCGCAACCCTTTCGGACACCGACGGCTTCTGGACTCTGACCGTGCCGCAGTCTTCAGGCTCGCTGGTGGTAATCTGCCTGGGCTTCGAAGACACGGAGATAAAACTTACGGAAGCTTCGAGCTATGAGACAACAGTTCGGGTGAAAACTTCAGTACTGGACGAAGCTGTGGTCGTGGGATACGGAGTCCAGAAGAAATCCGTATTGACTGCCGCCATCAGTTCAGTCAAATCCGAGCTGCTCTCCACCGTGGCGCCGACCCGTCTTGACAATGTGTTGAGGGGAATGGTGTCAGGTGTCACCATCACCTCGTCTTCCGGCCAGCCGGGCGCTCCAACCCAGGTAAGGGTTCGCGGCATAGGCACCATCAACGATTCCAATCCGCTCTACATAGTGGACGGAATGCCGGTGACAGGAGGCATAGACTACATCAACCCTGCCGACATCGAGTCCATTGAGGTGCTCAAGGATGCGGCATCGGCTGCAATCTACGGCTCCCGCGGAGCCAACGGAGTCATCCTCGTCACGACCAGGAACGGCAGCGAAGGCAATGCCACCGTCAGCTATAACGGATCCTTCGGCATTTCCAATCCTTGGAAGCAGCTCGATGTGCTGGACGCCACCCAGTATGCCCTCATCATAAACGAGATGTATATGAATATGGGTCAGGAGCCCGTCTATGAGAATCCGTACATCTTCGGCAAAGGCACCGACTGGCAGAAGGAGGTCTTCAATGCCAATGCCCCGAGGACTGACCATCAAATCAGCGTTTCCGGCGGCAATGCCAAGTCGAACTATTTCATATCAGGCAGTTACCTTTACAACGAAGGTATAGTGGGAGGCAATTACAACCACTCCAACTACGACCGTTTTACGGTAAGGGCCAACAATAACTATATCGTATTCGACCGTTCCGGCCTGAGCCGCTTTTTCACCAGGCTGAAACTGGGCACCAATGTCACTTTCGCCCACGACAAGTCCAAGTCCATACCGGCCAACAGCGAACGCGGCTCGGTGCTGGGCTGCGCCATAACCCTTTCCCCTATTCTTCCCGTCTATGCGGAAAATCCGGAGGAAGTGCTCACCGAGCATCCGACCGCGCTCCGGGACTCGCAGGGACGCCCCTTCTCCATAGTCGGAGACCAGTACGCCAATATGCCTAACCCCGTAGCGCTTCTGCATATGCCCGTGGACACCTACACCACCGACAAGATAGTAGCGGGGGCTTACGCGGAGCTGGAACTGACGGAAGGTCTCAAGTTCAAGAGTTCCATAGGTGCGGATATGCTGATAACCAAGGATGACGGCTTCTCCATACCTTACTATATGAACTCCAACCATCAGGGCTACGGTTCGAGCGTATGGTCTACCATTACCCGCGACTTCCTGTGGCAGCTGGAGAACACCCTTTCCTACAGCTGCACGCTGGGGGAGTCCCACAATATCAGCGCCCTCATTGGCCAGAGCGCCTATTCCCGCTGGGGAGATTATGTGAGCGGTACTTCCTACCAGATACGCAATGTCTCCCAGCCGTGGATAGACGCCACCGACCAGGAGGCAATGGAGCGCAGCGCCTCAGGCTCCCCGAGCCCGTACAGCCGCCTGGCGTCATATTTCACCCGCCTGAGCTACAACTATGCCGAAAGGTATATGCTGGAGTTCACTATGCGCTACGACGGTTCGTCCAACTTCGCCCCGGAAAACAAATGGGCCGGCTTCCCTTCAGTTTCCGCAGGCTGGAATATGACCAATGAGAAGTTTATGGCAGGGCGGCCGGAATGGTTCTCCCGCGCTAAGCTCAGGGCCAGCTGGGGAATGAACGGAAACCAGAATATAGGCTCCTTCGCCTACACTTCGATGATGCGAGGCATTGCGGGCTATATGCTTGGCGTGGGCAGCCAGGTCGCGCTGGCTCCCGGCCTCATCCCGAGTGCCTATTCCAATTCTGCACTCAAATGGGAGGCTTCCCATCAGACCGACATAGGACTCGACCTCGGCTTCTTCGGGAACGCCCTGGCGCTATCCCTCGACTATTACGACAAGCGCACCAAGGGTATGCTGATGCGTATGTCCCTGCCTGCCTACATAGGCAACAGCCTTCCCTGGGGAAATGTGGGAGATATGCAGAACTCCGGCTTCGAGTTCGATCTCAGCTGGAAGCAGAGCCTGGGCGAGTTCCAATATTCCATAGCCTTCAACGGCTCCTACAACCGCAATGTCCTGCTCAAGCTCGGCAATGAGACGGGCTATGCCAACTACGACAGCGTGCTCGGCAGTCTGGGAACTATCTCCCGTGCCGAAAACGGCAAGCCTTTCCCTTTCTTCTGGGGATACAGGACCGACGGCATCTTCCAGAGCGATGTTGAGGCGGACGCCTACCGCAACTCCGAAGGGGAGCGCCTGCAGCCGCACGCCGTTGCCGGAGATGTGAAGTTCGTGGATGTCAACGGGGACGGCACCATCGATGATGAGGACCGCGTGATGATAGGCAAGGGAATGCCCGACTGGACCTTCGGCTTCAACCTTATGGCCTCCTGGAAGGGTTTCGACTTTTCCGCCCTGCTGTCCGCTACTCTGGGGAACGATGTCTATGACGCCACCCGCCGCGCCGACTTCCCGCTCGTGAATATGCAGAGCTATATGCTCGGCCGCTGGACGGGTCCGGGCAGCTCCAACCGCCTTCCGCGCCTTACTGCCGAAGCGGACGGAGGTCTCAACCAAAACTGGCGCTCCTCCGACCTTATGGTCTATGACGGATCCTTCCTGCGCTGCCGCTCAATGGTGCTGGGCTACACCCTGCCGGGCAGCCTGACCCGTCGGGCCTTCATCAGCAAGCTGCGCTTTTACCTCAGCGCCGAGAATCTCTTCACTTTGACCAAGTATCACGGAATGGACCCGGAAATCTCCTCTGGAGGTACCTCCCTCGGCATTGACAAGGGAGTGTATCCGCAGGCCCGCACCTTCTCCGTAGGACTGAATCTCACCTTCTGATTATGAAAAAGTTAAGCATATATATCCTGACTCTTGCGCTGGCTCTTTCCTCCTGCACCACCAAGTTTCTCGAGGTGGAGCCTACCACCACTATCCCTGAGGAGTTGAGCTACGCGACGGAGCGCGACCTTACCAAAGCGCTTATGGCGGCTTATGCCCCTCTGCAGGCGCTCGATTTCTGCGAGGGTGAATACCACCCGTACCAGTTCATCTCCGACATACTCGCGGACGACTACAATGCCGTGGGCGGAAGCGGTCCGGGCGACTGCCCTTACCTCCAGCTTATGGCGGTGTACAGGCTTACGCCCGAGCAGTCGCTCATCCAGCTGTGGAGCAATATCTACAGAGGCGTCTATCGCAGCAATATAGTGGTCAACAGGGCTGCGGAGGCGGATTTCCTCAGCGACGAAGTGCGCACCCGCCTTGTGGGAGAAGCCCGCTTCCTGAGGGCTATGTACTACCATATGCTGTGGAAGTTCTGGGGTTCCGTGCCATATTACGACATGAACCCGGACGGGGCCGGTGCGCCCTACATAGTGCCTCAGCTCAGCGAGGATGAGATCTATGGAAAGATAATGGAAGACCTCGATGCGGCCACCGCTCCGGGCGTGCTGCCGGAGGTGACTATGATTTCCGAAGTCGGAAGGGCTACCCGTTACGCCGCCATTATGCTGCGCGCAGAGGTGGTGATGCTCAAGATGGACGAAAGCCGCTTCGGCAGCGTCAAGCAGCAGCTCTCCGAGCTCATATCTTCGTCCATCTACGCCCTAACCCCTTCCTTTGAGGATATATGGAAGGACGAGGGGGAATGGAGCTGCGAGTCCATCTTCGAAATCAACTATTCCGACAACCCATCCAACCGCACCTGGGAGGATATATACGCCCCCGGCGGCACCGTCTATCCTACCTTCATAGGTCCGGACTCCTACAAGGGTACCCGCTTTGCCCACGAGGGCTACGGCTTCGGCCCGGTCAGCGCCGCCCTGAAGGCAGACTTCGAGCCGGGTGACACCCGCCGCGACGCTTCCATAATGGACTTCAAGACCGACAAGCTGAAGGGTGAGAAGTACAATCCGCGCCAGGGCGATACGGGTATGTTCAATAAGAAATATATGGGCCGTGCCGACGGCAATACCAATTTCATAGGCAACGAGGGAATGGAGCTGAATTTCCGCACCAACCTGCGGATTTACCGCTATTCGGACGCTCTGCTGCGCTACTGCGAGCTGCTCGTGCGCACCGGCGAAGACCAGGCTCTTGCCGACAGATACCTCAATGAGGTGCGTGCAAGGGCATTCGGCACAACCATCGATGCTCTGGGCTCCCGCGCCAGAACCGCCACTCTGGACAATATACTCGAAGAGCGCCGTCACGAATTCGCTTTCGAAGGCAACAGGTTTTTCGACCTCGTGCGCTTCGGAAAGGCAGAGGAGCTGCTCGGTGCCAAGGGCTATACGCCATCCAAGCGCTACCTTCCGATTCCTCAGTCCGAAATAGACAAATCAGAGGGCACGCTTCACCAGAACAATTACTAACATTTAATCACATAATCTTATGAAACAATTATTAAAGCTGATGCTTATCCCCGCTCTTGGAGCGTTGATGACCGTTTCCTGCGCACAGAAGGAGGATCCGACTCCCGAAAAGCCGGTTGTGACAGACGAGATGTATGCTGTCGAGGCAGATGCCGAGACCGGAGTTGTAGTATTCACTTTCAAGGGCGCCAACCTCAATCCTTACTGGACTGTTGTGGATCCGAAGGGAACAAAGGAGACTTTTACCGATATTCAGGTAACCAAGACCTATGAGGTCAACGGTGTTTATACCGGTTCCATCGTGGCTTTCGGCCAGGGCGGCCAGAGTGACCCTGTGGAGTTCAGTTTTACCATTGCTCTGCCTGAGGGCGAGGAGCTCAGCGAGACTGAGAAATTCCTTATGTCCACCAACTGGAGATTCTATCACTACGGATGGTGCAGCGACGGTCAGGTTGCTGAAAGCGATGCCTGGGACTGGGAGGAAAGTTCCGTTCCGGCAGAGGCGGCAGACGATATCCTGACCTTCGGCAAGGAAGGCAAGTTCATTCTCAATCAGGGTGAGAATACCGCTGTCTATAATGAGGACGGCAATGACCCTATCAAGAGCGTGCAGCTTACGGGCAATGAGAAATGGTCCTATGTCAAGGAGGGTGATGTGGAATATATCCAGTTCTCTGACGGAGGCTTCCCGGGAATGCTCGGCGACAATGCCGGCATCAACGGCAAATACGAAATCCGCAGAATTACTGCGAACAGTTTCTATCTCTACTATGACGAGCCTTATAATCAGCAGTATATCTACTTTTCCTTCGTTCCGGAGGACTATACCGAGCCTGCGCTGACCGAGGAGCAGGTCAAGGCTGCCGTCAGCGGCAATACCTTCTATGCATCAAGCTTCGGCTGGTGGGGAGAAGGCTGGGAATATTTCCAGGACCCTGAGGCTCTGAGCGAGGGTGACCTCATCACTTTCAAGGCGGACGGAGCACTGGTGCTCAGCCTCGGAGAGAATAATGATATCTACAATGACGGTGTGACAGGAGGTGAGATATGGACCGTAACGGGCGAGGAGTCCTGGTCAGTGGTTTCAGAAGGGGAGACCGTATATATCCAGTTTGCAGGCGGCGGCTTCCCGCTTATGCTCGCAGGCCAGCACGTGGATGAGCCTGACCCTATGCGTCACAACGGTCTCAACGGCAAGTGGACTGTGACAGCCATTGATGAGGAGGGTACCGTGCGTCTGGATTACGAACAGCCGTTCTCAGACCAGTGGTTCACCGTTTTCCTGAGTCTTGACTAATAATTCCGAAAAGGACCATCAGATATGAAAAGGTTATCTATCGCAAGTTGTGTGTTTTTGATGGCCCTGACGGCCTGCTCCGTCGAGGACCCCGTGTACTGGTATGAAGCGGGGTCCTCAAGTGGGGCTTCCGGGGACAATATCCCATACTATCCCGAGAAGCCTGCTCCGGACCCGGTTGTGGACGATGGCTATGTGCCGGATGGTTACAGCCTCGTGTGGAGCGACGAGTTCAGTTCCCAGGCCAAGACTCTGTCCGAATGGAGCTTCGAGAAGGGCGGCACCGGCTGGGGCAACAACGAGCTCCAGTATTACTGCGAGGGAGGAGTCTATAAGCCTACGGGCCAGCAGACGGCATTCGTGAGTGACGGGACCCTGAAAATCAAAGCTTACAAGATAGAGTCATCTTCATCTTCCTCCGGGAAGGAATATATCTCCGCGCGTATGAATACGGTGCAGGGATGGGAGCACGGCTATGTGGAGATGAGGGCGCGCCTACCGCTTACCAAGGGGTGCTGGCCTGCCTTCTGGATGCTTCCGCTCGATGGTCCGTATGATGTGCTCGACCCTTCCGGATGGGGAGGTGAAATCGATATAATGGAATTCGTACCTGGAGAGGATGCGGGTACCGTTTATTTTTCCGCACACAGCCACGATGCCACCAGGGCAGCGGGGGAGGATACGGGCTATGAGGATCCGCAGACGCATCATCTGTATTCATATTGCCAGTCAGGAAAGGTGAGTCTTCCGAATAACTGGCATTGCTACGGAATGGAGTGGACTCACGGGTATATCCGCGGCTTTATCGATGGGGTGGAGTATTTCTATGCTCCAAATCCTACACCTGATGCGGTAAACCAGTTCGTCTGGCCTTTTGACCAGAAGTTCTACCTGAAGCTCAACCTTGCCGTCGGCGGCAGCTGGGGCGGCACTCCAGCGGCTGATTTCACGGAAGATACCTACGAAATCGACTGGGTAAGGGTTTACCAGTAGCGGGACTTCCTCCCGGAATATCCGGTCCTGAAATAGCTTTTCCGATGTCGTGCCCTCCCGGCCGCCGGCAGGCAACTGCCCTCCAGAACCGTCTCGCTTCGCTCGACAGGCTTGCGCCTGTCGCAAGACTT
>SAMEA3663028__coassemble_966_pt1 | contig 9699 bp, 5 predicted proteins | sample SAMEA3663028__metabat2_high_PE_014 | metagenome-assembled genome bin SAMEA3663028 (sample SAMEA3663028) | pig gut metagenome | biome: pig gut; feature: pig-associated habitat; material: faeces | place: France | collected 2012 | reverse complement strand
CCCGTTTTCCCAGTCCGAAACCGTAAGCATAGACTTCATCTCGTCATACCAGGCCGAGCCCTCGAAAATATAGCCGCCGCAGAACTTGCCATAGGACTGCTTACCTATCTTCACGACCTCCATATAAGGGGAAAGTCCGCAAATTGTGGACTCGGATGCGGAAGCGGTATTCCCCGTCATCAGCACATAGAGTTTGCGTGCATCGATATTGGCATCAAGACAGTCCGGGTCGAATGTGGACCAGTTAGTAAAGTATTCGGACAAGTTCTCGTTATAGATTTCGGTATTGAAGACCTTTTCGTTCTCAACCACCTCGCGCGGCGCAATCAGAGAAGCGAGAGTGCGGCTGGCCGCATCATAGCCGCCACCATTGTAGCGAAGGTCAAGGATAAGTTCGCTCACCCCGGCTTCCTTAAACTCGGAAAAAGCCTTCTTGAGGCTGTCGCGGGAATCCAGGGTGTAGGAGGTATAGAAAAGATATGCCACCTTAGTCCCGGCGCAGTCAAACACTGCCTTGTGGACCAGAGGGTCGCAATACATCTGAACAGCTTCCAATTCCACTTTCAAACCGCTGCGCAGCTCAAGGCTGGCCGAATCGGCATTAAGCAGATTGGCGCTGATGAAGTTCTGATAGTCATCTTTAGGAATTTGACGGCCGTTTACGAAAGTAATCACATCCCCCCTGTGCAGACCCGCCTGCTCTGCCGGACTGCCGGGATAGACATAGTTGACAACGGCACAAATCGAAGTCTGAGCCTCGTCTGACCAGTAAAGGGCAATGTTGAGTCCTAAAGTTTTGGCATTGCCATCCACCTTCTGCATAAACAGCTCGTAGTCATCGGTCATACGCGTCCATCTGTCCACCAGGGCGCCGTCCTCAGTATAGCGTATGGAATTGACCTTCCCGATAGGATCATCGGTTACTTTCCAGCTGTCGATATCCACCTGGACCTCAGCCTTCCAGAGATAGTACTGGTCAACTATGGTCTTGGCGAAGGAATTGACATAACGGAGGGAATTGTACTCCTGCTCGGTAAGCCCGTCAGGATACGATTTGACGCAACTTGCTGAAAGCAAAGTTGCGACAAATAATAGTACTGCAGAAATATGTTTTGCAGTATTCATATTTTAGAAGCTGTAACCCAGAGTTACAAGCACCGTTCCGGTAAGTTGTCCTCCGAGCAGCACGGCAGCATCAAGACTGAAGCCGAGAAGCTGACCTCCAAGTCCGGCAGAGAAATAGCTCGGCACGGGAGCATTCCTGCTTGCGAAGTGATAACCGGTACGCAGACTTGCGAGTTCATCCCAGGTGAGGTCGGCACCCACTGAGGCACCGAGTCCTGAACTCAGGAAGAAATAGTCAAAGTCGGCATAGACCGAGCAGGCAAGGGCACCCAGAGAATCTTCATAACCGCCACCCAACTTCACGGAAGAAGGGAGATTGTAAGAGGCGCCGGTAGAAGATTTTACCGGGGTTCCGAGCGAAACCACACCGGCAGCGAACTTGAAGTTGTCCATCCGGCCCATAAGGAAGAGGTCCCCGATGAAAGCTTTGTAGCTTGCTCCTTCGGCAAGGGTTTCCGTTGCGGCGTGGACATTGGCTCCAAGCGAGAGCCAAGGAAGGAGTTTATAGCCCATTCCGAGATTGAACTGCATCTGGGTAGGCGTGAAAGTTCCTTTCTTTATACCTTCATTGGAGTAGACGTCGTACTCTTTGCCAAGGCCGTAGTAGGCTCCGGCAGTGATTCCGATCTTGCTACCGAGACGGTAGGTGAGGCCGCCTGCAAACAAGTTGCCCGAAGATGGAGCCCAGCTGGAGTAGCTGACGGCGGCGTCCAGGGTGTTGTCTCCAAAAGCGGACAATGCCGCGTTGTCAAAAGACGCCCAAGCAGCGGAGGCGCCGGAAACGCTTCCGGCACCCGCCATTGCTTCGCGCGCTGCGCTATGCCCCGTTCTGACGAACGGAAGCGCATCGCTCGTCTGCGCTGATGCCGTCACCGACACCAGCGCAAGGGCGAAAAGTAAAGTGAGTTTCTGACGAAACATCAGGTGAGATTATTTTGAAAGCTTGAATGCATTGAACTTCTTGGAAGGGTTGAAATCCTTCTTGTTCATAATAGAGAACCCGTGAACACTGCTTGATGCGGTTTCCTCAACCCTTGTAAAGGTGTTGGTAAGCAGGCAAGCGCAACCTGTATACATTTTGGTATCTCCAGCAGCCTGATCGAATATCGAAGACATAATGTTGATGTAATCAGTTCCATAGGTACTATCTGATGGAACATCAGCAGAAACTTCGAAACCACCCTCAACAGGAGTGAAGATAATCTGGGAGATATTCACGGTTTCAGTGTAAGCATACCAAGCATTCATAGCAATTGCTCCAGAAACTGAATTGCCATCTCCGTCTGAGAAGCTCCAGAAATCATAACCACGCTCACTTACGCAAGGAACATCAAATACAAGTTTACCGTCAACATAGTTACCGATAAAGTAGTCAACATAGTTACCACTCTTAGGGAAGTAGTTGCCGTCAACAAAGCTGAGAACAGCAGTCTTGTTGATTTCTACAGACTCAATCTTTGCAGTAATGTCAGCCATTACAGTCTTACCAGTGCTAATTGCAGCGCCATAATCCATAGCATTGTTGGTGAATGTACCAATCAAAGCAGCGTATGCATCCTCAGCTGCAGGAGCGGCTTCAGAAGTGAAGGCAACATGTGCAGCAATTGCACCGGCTACATACTTCTCGCCATCGATTGCGACAGGGACAAAGACAACATTGTATTGGGACTCTGGCTCAACAGTAACTTTGTAATCCTGAACGCTTCCCATATTATCAGCCTGAATTTCAAGAATCTCTTCGATAGAGTAACTCTTGCCATAAAGATCGTAAAGGTCATTCATTTGATTGATAAGCCAATCAACGCAACCCTGAATTCCACCTTTTGAGTAGAAGTACTCATCATCTCCACCGTCAACAGCAATCCAGTACATTCCTTCCGGAGCTTCTACATCAAATACTGCTACACGATAGTCGCAAGACTTGAGAGTAGCAGACATAGATGGAGCAACTGCCTGGCTTACAGGAACAACAAGGTCAGCCTCGAAATCACCCTTGAAACGGAGTTCACCAGTAAGAGCCTCAGCAGTATTTGCCTCGAAAGCAACTGTTACGGTAGCAAGATCATTATCGGTGTAAGTGAAACTAGCAGGGGAAACAGCAACCCACTCTGGTGCCTCTACTGTCCAGTCTGCAGTAGCCTGAACTGTGAAGCTTACAGAACCGCCCATTGCAGGTCCTTCAACACTGTAGTTGCTGACTGGCTCAAATTTATCCGTATCAAATACGGTGATAGTCTTGTAAACATGCTCCTTTGCAGCCTGCTTAACAGTTACTGCGACAGGGTCAACGCCCTCAGCAGCGATGGTGAGTGTAGCCTCACGAGCCTCCTCAACATCATTCTCAAGAACAGAAACCTTAACCTTTACGGTCTCGGAAGTCTTGTCCTCCTTGGCAGTGTAGCTTGCAGGATCGACTGATACCCAGTCAGACTGGCAATCGATGCTCCAAGAAAGGTTGGAAGTCACTGAAACGGTCACATCCTTGCCGGAAGCGCCAACAGAGATAGTGTTGTCCTTAACACCGGAAACCTTGAACTCAGGTACGAATTCATCCTTTGGATCCTCGGTAGGGACGCAGGCTGCCATCATTATGGCAAGCGCAGCAAAAAACAATGATTTTGCTTTCATAATAGAAAGGATTAAAAATTAATAAATAGTATTTCTTAAAGTTTCACTACTGTCCTTATTGTCTGCTTGCCGTCAATGGTAACCTTTACGGTATAGACCCCGGGGGCAAGCCCACTTACATCTATCCTGGCCGGATTGAATGCGTCGGTTACAACAGTATCTTCATAAACAAGCTGTCCGGTAGAGTTATAGATGCAAATTTCTGTCTGCGCCTCCTCGCCTCCGCTGATATTAAGCATATCAGTAACCTGGGTAGGATATACATCAGCCTCAGCATTCGCCTCCCTTACCTTTACGGAGAAGGTAAAGACAGCCTCGGCCTTTTTGACATCATAAGCGTGTATGATGACATCATCCATACCATAGCTCAGGGAGGTCAAAGACAGTATATTGCCTGATGGATTGATATGGAGCACTTTAGAGTTTGTATGCTCCGTAACGAAAGAAAGCGCATCCCCGTCCTCGTCATAAACATATTCGTCAATGTTGAGGGTAAGGGTCTGACCAACCCTGTCAAAGAGCAGGTTGTCCATAGGCTTCTTGGCAACAGGGGCGTGATTAGGGAGTACCTCGAAGGTAATCACCTTTGATGCCGCCGCTCCGTAACTGTCTTTTGCGGTATAAGTGGCGGTATAAAAGCCTTCCGGAGTGCTTAATCCGTCAATGGTCAGCTTATATGTGCCGTCAGGGAGCTCCTTACTGGTTGCATACGGGCAGTCCGAATTGAAATTAACAGTAATCTTATGGAAATCAGGGTCAAAAATCTTGAAGATGACTTCGAGAGTCTGACTGGCTTTGACTTTCCAATCTCCAGTATAGGAAGTTTCGAATACAGGGGCGTTGTTCTCAGAGGTAGTTACGGACTTCACGGCCGAAAGCTCCGAGTAGTTCTTTCCGTAGTCATAGGCAATGACAGCACAGTAGTACTCGGCACTGAATCCAAGCCCGGAAATATTGCCCTGAATCGGATCACCGACATTCAAGTCTCCAGTCAGGACAGCTGCCTTCTTCATTGTCGAAGGAAGACTGGCCGGATTGAAATCATCAAAGTCGCTGCGGTTAGGAGAAGCATAGAGTACATAACCGAAAGCTTTTCCATTGTCCGGGTCGGAAGTGACAGTCCAGGAGAAATTGATGTTTCCGCCGGTGCCTTCAACAGTCAAATCTTCCACCTTTGCAGGAGGTTCGCTTCTTCCATATTCAAAAGAGCCATAGGCATCAACCAAAGGCCCAATCTGATAAGAAGACGGGAGGAACTCCGTGTTTGCACCACCGAGCAGCTTTTCAACCAGCATTTCGTTGGTAAATCCAGGGCCTCCGAAATAGGAAACCAGCAAAGCGGCCACACCGGAAACGTGTGGACAGGCCATCGAAGTTCCCTGAAGACTCGCATAACCATCTCCGGGCACTGTGCTGTAAACCATAGGACCAAGTACGGCATCTCCACCAGGGGCGGCGATGTCCACCCAGTCACCATAGTTCGAGTAGTAGCTGCGGGTGCCGTTGGAAGCCATGGCTCCGACTGCCAGGCAGAGTCCGTCACCGTCGTATTTGGCCGGCCAGCCTACAGGCCAGCCGTCATTGCCGGCAGCAAAGATGACGACGCCTCCCTTCATAGGACCGGTCTGATTGTCCGCCTTATCGGTGCCGGCATATTTGATGAAATAATCGATGGCACTTTTCATCGATCCGACGCTACCGTTCTGGGCCTCCTGCTGGGTTTTATAGACATAGCCCCAGCTGTTCTGGGATATGACAGCACCGTGGTCAGCACCCCAAACCATCGCATTGTAGGTATCACCGCCTCCATCCACGTCTTCAATGAAAACCTGGGAGTTGATGATTTTGACTCCACCGGTTCCGTCGTTTCCGCCGGCGACACCACAGCAGCCCAATCCGTTATTGTTGATCGCAGCAATGGTTCCTGCCACGTGAGTGCCATGTTCGGTAGGAGTGATAGTGTAGTTGTTGTAGTAGAAGTTTCGACTTCCATCAGTCCCGGCCGGAATAATCACTCCGTTGAGATCTTCGTGGGTCATGTCGATACCCCCATCAACAACAGAAACTATGACTTCCTTGGAACCGGCAGTGTAGTTTTCCCATACGGGAAGAACATTGATGTCGGCGCCTGCTTTCCAATCTCTCTTGGAGCCGTCATTGTAGTAGTGCCACTGCTGGGAGAGACCGGGATCGTTAAAGAAGTCGGTGGAAGTGCTCTTGATCCGCCTAACCGGTTCCTTATAGATTATGCCGGGAACTGCGTCAAGAGGGCTGACTCCAGCCTTGGTCTCTATGTACTTTTCTTCATCGTAGGAGATGACATACCACTGATGCAATCCTGCTTCGCGATGCCTTTCCTCCCACTCTCCTCCATCTTCATACAGACGCCTGATGCCTGTCGCGTGCATTGCGGCAAGAGCATCGTCAAGAACCTGCATTCCAGTGCCGCTGACACGGCCTTTCATCAACTGTCCTTCGACAGCCTCGACGGCAGTGCGGTCAAACTGGATAATCAGTTCCCCGGGGACAAAGCAGGAAAGAGTTTTCTTTTCCTCACTCTCCCGGAATGCAGCGTCAGTTTGCACGGCTTCCTTAACACAGGAAGCTGCGCAAACGAACGTGCAAAGCGTCAGTAGAAGTCTGATTTGTTTCATTACTGTTTTCTGATTTCGCCGTTGGCAAGGATAGCTCCGCAGGTATAGCCGGAGAAGCCGCTGTCATCCCATAGGGCGCAGTATACATCATCCGCAAGTGTCAATACTTCCTCGTTGACCTTGAATACTACAGGCTGCTCATCTACACCCTGAAGGGTTGTCTTGACGTCAAGGGAAAGGTAAAGCATACCAATGTCATCACCGAAGTTACCGGCATCAAAAATTTGCCCAGGGTAGAGCTGAAGCTCTGATTTGTTGTCATCGAAGAAGAGGAAGAGATCAACCTGATTGCCCCAAGTATTGCCGGAAGGATCATTGAGAATAAGGGTCTCTGCCGGAATCTTGACATTAGCATCAGGGAAGTCCTCCGATTCGCCCTCCTCGCAAAGGGCAAGTTCAAACTCAATTGATGCAGGGCTTCCGTTGGACTTGAGACCTGAACCGGACCAATTTCCTACCATCAGATTCAGGCCACCATCAACATCGATGATAGTGAGTGTGCACTTGGTAGTATTGCTGAGCTGTATACCCTCTTCGGTAACAGATACGAGGGTGAACTCCAAGGTCTTGTTCGAGGTAAATATTCCGGTAGAGTCGATAGGACATATTACAATGCTGTCACACTTTGCGGGGTCTGTAGAGACAGTAAGCACACCGGATGTGTTAGGCATGGTGTAGTGCTTGTTCACAACGGCATTGCCACCGGTAATCTGATAGCTGACAGTGGTTGTCATAGGAGTAGATGAAACCAGATTCACAGGAATCTTGATTTCTCCGGCGTTCTCTTTCACGGTATAAGCAGCACCGCTGAAAGCCACAAACGCTTCCGTTTTGAACTCGGCTACATTGCTGCAGGAAGCAAGTCCTGCAACAAGCGCCAAAAGAGTCAATGGTTTGTATATTCTTTTCATTTTTCAGTCGATATTAATTTGTACCGTATCCTGGATTCTGCACAAGATTTGGGTTGATTTTTCTTTCGTAGGTTGGAATCGGCCAGCACATTGCCCTGTCATCAAATTCCATTGCCTTCTCAGAGTATGAACTCTTAGGAATATCGACGATAAGACCTGCTGCTTTTGTTTGCGGCGCACGGCCTTCGAATCCTATTTCCCACCTCTTCATATTGCTCAGACGAAGTCCTTCGCAAACTGTCTCACGGAGCCACTCTTTCTGAATAGTCTCATCATTCAGACTGGTCGGGGTAGCCTTACGCTTTGCCTGAAGCATATTGAGATACTTCTTGGCTTCGCTGTCGCCGCCTGCCCGATAGTAACCTTCGGCAGCAATCAGATACATTTCCGAAATAAGGAACGGCTTGGATGATACGAGACCATTTGCAAACCCTGCAGAATTGAAATTCGGGTTACCCGCGTATTTGGTGAAGAGGAAAATGTCGTAGTACAGAGATCCGTCGATATTGACAGGGATAGCGGTTGTCTGAGTGAACCAGGCAATCTTGCGATAGTCATTTGTCTCATACAAATCCAGCAAAGCTTTCGAAGGAATGAAATAAGGATTCTTGTATGAATAACCTCCACCGGCCTCATTAAGATTGTCCGTATCGTATGAAGTGAACATCGCGTAAGAAATGGCTCCCTCTGTCTTTGAAGCATAAAGAGACATTATAGCCTCTGTTCCAGCGTCCTCAGAACGCAGTTTATCAAGTGATTCAGCGCTGTCAGAGAGTGTATATGCAGCAGCTGAATTGATAACAGACACAGCAGTGTCGGCAGCAGCCTGATAATCACCGGTATCCAACAGGGCACGGGCCATCATAGCCTTGACTGCATCAGGGGTGAAATAGAGGGAGTTCGGAGCATTCTCGACCTCATAGTCGGTGAGGATTACATAGGCAGAGTCAAGGTCCTCAAGAATCTGTCCGTAAACTTCACTCATAGTGTTGCGTGCAGGACGGGCTGTCTGGTCGTAATGAAGCACGAGAGGAACGCAAAGGTCAGACTCTGCAGTTGCGTCGTCGTACTTGGGACCAAAATGCCTTGCGAGCTGCAGATATGCATAAGCACGGGCAGCACAAGCCTCACCCTTGACAAATCTTGCATACTCATACAGCTCAGCTGGAGCCGTCTCAGCTGCATCAATTGTGATATTGTAGTTCTTAATAGTAATATAGTAATTACCCCAGAACGACTCGACATCCTGATCGCTCGCGTTGAAAGAAGCGTCAGTACGGTGTATGGAACCCATATTGTTTCCAAAATTAGCCGTAGCATTGAAACTGTCGAACATCAACTCCTCCAGATATGCATGAGAACCTCCGGAAGTTGCACGGAAATTGGAATACAGCATATTCCTTGCACCGTCAACATCAGCTTCCTGAGTGAAGAATCCCTTATCCGGATCATAGACAATACTTGCCTCCGGGAAAAGGTTAAGATCGCAGGATGCGAGCATCAATGCCGCAAGAGCAATTGTTGATATTTTAGTATATATATTTTTCATCTCAAATCTTTTTTTTGTTAGAACTTGAGCTCAAGACCTCCGAGGACCTGAAGCGTGTTGCCCGGGATACCGACTGTGATATTCCTATCAACCTCCGGATCCATACCCTCGTAGTTTGTAAAGGTAAGAAGATTACGTCCAGTGAGAGTTACTGATATGCTCTTGAAAAGTTTCTGGTTCTTGAGAACCTGCTTTGGAATGCTGTATCCGACAACAAGAGTCTTCAGACGAAGGAAGGACGCATCCTGAATGAGGGAAGTATCAAAATTTCTCAAAAAACCCTTAGACCAATCCGGGAATCTGGCATCTGTGTTGTAAGGAGTCCAGAAATCAGTTACAATCTTACTCTGGTTATCCCCAGGGAAATTGTTTGGGTTAGCATAGAAGAATTCGTCATTGTTAGCGAGATGCTTTCCTGCGATGAATGCGAAGTCTGCCTTGAGGAAGAAGCCCTTGAAGCCAGCATCGATACCGAAACCACCATTAATAGGCTCGTATCTCCTGATACCGGTATTCTGAGTAAGTGAAGCCTCATCATAATCATCATTATCCTCTATCTTTTTAACTCGCTCAGGATCCATAGTGCAGACATCAATGTCTTCACCAGGCAAATAATAGAGAGGACAACCATCTTCAGGGTCAACTCCGGCAAAAATAGGAGCATAGTACATTACAGGGCTTCCGACAACATAGGCTACCGTTGTATTGGCAATTTCCCAGCGGTTGAGACCATTGAAAAGTTCGAGAACCTTATCCTTGTTGTATCCGAAAGTGAAACGGGCATTAAGGTAATAGTCCTTTCCCCTCATAAAGTCAAGACCGAGAGTCAGGT
>SAMEA3663028__coassemble_933_pt1 | contig 9864 bp, 4 predicted proteins | sample SAMEA3663028__metabat2_high_PE_014 | metagenome-assembled genome bin SAMEA3663028 (sample SAMEA3663028) | pig gut metagenome | biome: pig gut; feature: pig-associated habitat; material: faeces | place: France | collected 2012 | reverse complement strand
CAGGAGGGAGGACTTGTTGGATGCGGATGCCGTAATCACAAGAACCAGAACGGTTTGCGGCCCGGAGCTCCTGGAGGGCACCCGGGTGCGATTCATTGCAAGCGCGACCATAGGCACCGATCACATAGACAAAGATTGGTGTGCGAAGCACGGCATAGCCTGGAGCAACGCTCCCGCTTGCAACTCAGCCTCGGTGAGGCAGTACATAGCCTCGGCGCTGTGCGTATTGAAGAGGCGCCATTCCCTGGATTTCAGCAAGCTTACGCTGGGAGTCGTGGGCGTGGGCAACGTGGGGTCGAAGGTGGCGGAGCTGGGACGCGCCCTGGGCATGAAACTGCTGCTCTGCGATCCTCCGCGCGCTGCTCTTGAAGGAGGGGAAGAGTTCACTGACCTGGATACGCTATGGCAGGGCAGCGACATAGTGAGCCTGCACGTGCCGCTTGAGCGTGAAGGCCTGTACCCTACAGTGCACCTCATCGATTCGAGGAGACTTGGCTCGAATGACAATAAGGACAGGATACTGATCAACAGTTCCCGTGGGGCGGTGGTGGACAATGCTGCGCTGCGCGAAGCCCTGGAGGCGGGAAGGCTGAAGGCGGCGGTGCTGGACGTATGGGAAGGCGAGCCGCAGATAGACCGCAGGCTGCTGGAACTTGTGGATATCGCCACCCCGCATATAGCCGGGTACAGCGCCGACGGCAAGGCGATGGGGACGATGATGGCCGTACGTGCTGTTGCAGAAGCGCTCGACCTGCCCCTGAAGGACTGGAAAGCGGAAGGAATTCCGGAGCCTGAAGGTGGTCTGGTGTACGAGTGCGGGGCGGGGGAGGACCTGGTGGAAAGGGCACTGCTGGCGAGCTACGACATACTTGCGGATGATGCTGCTCTTCGTGCCCATCCCGAGGACTTCGAGTATCTGAGGGGGCACTATCCCGTTAGAAGGGAAGCGCCCGCCTGGACGGTCAGACTGCACGGGGCAGACGAGTCTCAGGCGGACGCTCTCAGAAAGCTGGGATTCGGAAAAGTCCTTACAGTATAGTGACTTCCACGCCCATAGAGCCGGAAATTCTTTTGACAAGACCCTGGAGCACGGTTCCCGGTCCGAGTTCGCGGAACTCGCCGGCGCCGTCGGCAATCATGTTCTTCACCGTCTGGGTCCATTTCACCGGAGAGGTGAGCTGGAGCAGGAGGTTCTCCTTGATGACCTTCGGGTCGGTCTCCGCACAGGCGCTGACATTCTGGTAGATAGGGCAGGACGGGGTCTTTACCTCGGTCTTGTCTATGGCTTTTGCCAGTTCTATCCTTGCAGGCTCCATAAGAGGGGAGTGGAAGGCTCCGCTGACGCTCAGCGGAAGGGCTCTTTTGGCCCCCGCTGCCTTCATGGCGGCACAGGCGTTCTCCACTGCCTGCTTCTCGCCGGAAATCACTATCTGTCCGTCGCAGTTGTAGTTGGCCGGAATCACCAGGCCTTCAGTGCTCTCGCAAATCTGTTCCACGCTTTCGTTCGGCAGACCTATGATGGCTGCCATAATCCCCGGAACCTTCTCGCAGCAGAGCTGCATCTGCTCGGCGCGCACGGCAACCAGCCTCAAGGCATCTTCGAAATCCACGGCTCCGCAGGCCACGAGGGCGGAAAACTCTCCCAGGGAATGTCCTCCCACCATATCCGGTGCAGGCAGGCCTTCGCTGCACAGAGCCTTGCATACTGAATGGAGGAAAATTGCAGGCTGGGTGACCCTGGTTGCCCTGAGGTCTTCGTCACTGCCTTCGAACATTATGTCCGTGAGATTGAATCCGAGGATATCATTGGCCCTGAGCATCATTTCGCGGGCTTTGGTGCTGCTTTCATAAAGGTCTTTGCCCATTCCGGAGAACTGGGCTCCCTGACCTGGAAACATAAATACTGTCTTCATATTCCTATTCTTTCCTTTGACCTGGGGTCAAATTTTCAGCAAAAATACAGAAAAAACTTAATATATTTGTATGCAAATAATGTAACAATAACTGCAAATGGTTGATTTCAAGTACTATGCGCCGACAGAGGTCGTCTTCGGCAAGGATTCTGAGAGACAGCTCCCCGCTCTCCTGAAAAAATACGGGGCCGGCAGGGTCCTCCTTCACTATGGCGGTTCCAGCGCCGAGCGCTCCGGCCTGCTCCCAAGGGTAAGGGTTATGCTTTCCGAAGCCGGCATTGCCTTCATTGAGCTTGGCGGAGTGGTCCCCAACCCGCGTCTGAGTCTGGTTAGAAAGGGTATAGAACTCTGCCGAAAAGAGGGCGTGGACTTCATTCTTGCCGTTGGCGGTGGTTCGGTCATCGACTCCTGCAAGGCCATCAGTTCCGGCATGTACCTTGACGGCGACGTGTGGGATCTCTTTCTCCGGAAGGCCGAGGCCAGCCGTTTCCTGCCAATAGGATGCGTCCTGACAATTCCTGCTGCGGGAAGCGAGATGAGCGGAGGCAGCGTCATTACCAATGAGGACGGAAATCTCAAGAAGGACTACTGCAATGACAGCCTGCGCTGCAAGTTCGCGGTCATGAATCCTGAGCTCACCTACACCCTCCCCGCCTGGCAGACAGCCTGCGGTGCCGTGGATATGATGATGCATACTATGGAGAGGTATTTCACCAAGGAGGACGATATGGAAGTGACGGACGCAATTGCGGAAGCGATACTGCGGACGGTGATCAAAGTGGCTCCGAAGGTGCTCAGAAACCCACAAGACTACACCTTGAGGGCTCAGTTGATGTGGGCCGGCAGCCTCGCCCACAACGACCTCACGGGTTGCGGCACGACAGATGACTGGGGTACACACAACATTGAGCATGAGCTCAGCGGAATGTTCGACGTGAGCCACGGTGCTGGACTTGCCGCCGTATGGGGAAGCTGGGCCCGCTATGTCCGTTCCGAGAACCTGCCGCGTTTCGTGCGCTTTGCTGTGAACGTGATGGGTGTGGAGCAGGATTTCCACAGTCCGGAAGCTACCGCAGAGGCGGGAATCCGGGCGATGGAGGATTTCTTCCGCAGCCTTGGTATGCCCGTGAACCTGCTTGAAGTCAGCGAGGAACAGATTTCCGAGATGGCTGACAAATGTTCCGAATGGGGCACCCGCACCGTGGGCGCTCTGAAAGTGCTTTCCCGCGACGACGTGGCGGAAATATACAGGATGGCAAGGTAGTTTTTCCCTTTGACATTTTTAGGAAAATAGGTATATTTGCAACTTGTCCGGCCCCCTTAGTTTAATGGATAAAATTTAGGATTCCGGTTCCTACGATAGGCGTTCGATTCGCCTAGGGGGTACAAAAAAATTCCCTGCCCTTTCCTTTATATTTTATACCGAAAAGCCTGACGGTATTTCCATTGTTTTTGCTATATTTGTAGGCCGCAAAGGCCAAGAAGCTATTAATGCCAATTAAATATTCTCAATCATTCATAATAACTATGGCTAAAGAAAAGAAATTCATTACCTGTGACGGTAACCAGGCCGCCAGCAACATCGCCTATCTCTTCAGCGAGCACGCGGCCATCTATCCTATCACTCCGTCATCAACTATGGCAGAGAATGTGGACGAATGGGCCGCTCACGGGAAAAAGAACCTCTGGGGAGAGACAGTCAAAGTGACCGAGATGCAGAGCGAAGGCGGAGCTGCCGGTGCAGTCCACGGATCCCTCCAGGCCGGTGCCCTCACCACTACCTTCACCGCATCCCAGGGACTTCTGCTGATGATTCCTAATATGTACAAGATTGCAGGTGAGATGCTCCCTACGGTATTCCACGTATCTGCACGAGCCCTCGCAAGCCACGCCCTCTCCATCTTCGGAGACCATCAGGACGTTATGGCCTGCCGCCAGACCGGCTTCGCAATGATTGCCTCCGGTTCAGTGCAGGAAGCCCAGGACATCGCAGCAGTTGCGCACCTTGCAACCATCAAGAGCAGCATCCCGTTCCTCCACTTCTTCGACGGATTCCGCACCTCCCACGAGATTCAGAAAATCGAAGCCATCGATGAGGAAGACCTCAAGGGTCTCGTAAGCGAGAAGTCCCTCGCACGCTTCCGCCAGAGGGCACTCAATCCGGAGACTCCTGTCACCAGGGGTACAGCCCAGAACGGAGACGTATATTTCCAGGCAGTAGAGTCCCGCAATCAGGCTTATGACGCCGTTCCGGACATCGTTGCACGCTATATGGGCGAGCTCGGAGAAATCACCGGACGCCAGTACCGTCCTTTCGACTACTACGGAGACGCCGATGCCGAGAACATCATCGTGGCAATGGGCTCAGTTACCGAGACCATACGCGAAACCATAGACTATCTGCGCGAGCGTGGACGCAAGTACGGTCTCGTATCCGTACACCTCTACAGGCCTTTCAGCGCCAAGTACCTGCTCAAAGTGCTTCCTAAGAACGTCAAGAAGATTGCAGTTCTCGACCGCACCAAGGAGCCGGGCGCACTCGGAGAGCCTCTCTATCAGGACATCAAGACCGTATTCCAGGGCGTAGCCGGTGCTCCTCTTATCGTAGGAGGACGCTACGGACTCTCCAGCAAGGACACCACCCCTGCACAGATTATTGCAGTTTACGACAATCTCGAGCAGAAGGAGCCTAAAAACGACTTCACCATCGGCATTGTGGACGATGTCACCTTCAAGAGCCTCCCTACAAAGAGCGAGGTCAGCATCGTGAAGCCGGGCACAACCGAGTGCAAGTTCTACGGACTCGGCTCAGACGGTACCGTAGGTGCAAACAAGAACACCATCAAGATTATCGGTACCCATACAGACCTTTACAGCCAGGCATATTTCGACTACGACTCCAAGAAGTCCGGCGGATACACCTGCTCACACCTGCGTTTCGGCACCCAGCCTATCCACGCTCCATACCTTGTGAACACTCCTGACTTCGTTGCCTGCCACGTTCCTTCATATCTTGAGAAATATGACGTACTGAAGGGCATCAAGGAAGGCGGCAGCCTCCTGCTCAACTCCCTCTGGGACGAGAAGGAAACCCTCGAAAGGATTCCGGATGCAGCCAAGGCCATCATCGGACGCAAGCACATCAAGCTCTACATCATCAACGCAACCAAGATTGCAGCTGAAATCGGTCTCGGAGGACGTACCAACACCATTCTCCAGTCAGCATTTTTCCGCATCACCGGCATCATTCCTGCCGAGGACGCAGTGAAGTATATGAAGGACGCTGCCCTGAAGAGCTACGGCAAGAAGGGCGAGAATGTGGTGAATATGAACTATGCCGCCATCGACCGCGGTGGCGAATACACCCAGGTTGAAGTTCCTGCCGAGTGGGCAAACATCAGCGCCAAGTTCACCAACCCTAACGCAAACCGTCTCGCAACTCCGTTCGTAAAGGACATCGCCGATGTTGTGAACGCACAGTGCGGAGACTCCCTGCCGGTAAGCGCCTTCGTTCCTTATATGGACGGTACTATGCCTAACGGCACAGCCGCATACGAGAAGCGCGGAGTTGCAGTGAATGTGCCGGTTTGGGACCCTGCAACCTGTATCCAGTGCAACAACTGCGTATTCGTCTGCCCTCACGCTGCCATCCGTCCGTTCATCCTCACCGATGAGGAGCTCGCAGCCGCTCCACAGGGACTCAAGTGGGCAGAAGGAAAGGCAACCCTCAAGGGTTACAAGTTCGCCCTCTCTACCTCAGTTGCAGACTGTACGGGTTGCGGCAACTGCGTTGACGTATGTCTTTCAAAGGAGAAGTCCATCAAGATGGCATCTTATCAGGACAATATCGCAGAGCAGACCAACTTCGACTGGCTCAACTCCAAGGTCGGCTACAAGAAGATCTTCGACCCTAAGAGCAATATGAAGAACGCCCAGTTCGCACAGCCTCTCTTCGAGTTCAGCGGAGCCTGCGCAGGTTGCGGCGAGACCCCTTACATCAAGAACATCACCCAGCTTTTCGGCGACCATATGATGATTGCCAACGCTACCGGCTGCTCATCCATCTACGGAGCATCCTTCCCTGCTTCCCCATACTGCACCAACGAGAAGGGCCACGGTCCTGCTTGGCAGAACTCCCTCTTCGAGGACTTCTGCGAGTTCGGTCTGGGTATGCGTCTGGGTTCAGAACGTATGCGCGACACGGTTGCCGCCCTTATGCAGAAGGGGCTCCAGTGCGAGTGCTGCTCAGAGGAAATGAAAGCCCTCTTCCAGCAGTGGCTTGACAACCGCGGAAGCTATGCAGTAACCCGCGAGGTTTGCGACAAGCTCGTTCCTCTGATGGAGGCTTGCGGATGCGACACCTGCAAGAGCCTGCTTGCCCTCAAGCAGTTCATCCCTTCACGCAGCCAGTGGATTATCGGCGGTGACGGTGCTTCCTACGACATCGGTTACGGCGGACTCGACCACGTGCTCGCAAGCGGTGAGAATGTGAACATACTCGTTCTCGACACCGAGGTTTACTCCAACACCGGCGGACAGTCCTCAAAGGCAACTCCTGCCGGAGCCATCGCCAAGTTCGCAGCTTCCGGAAAGAAGATCCGCAAGAAGGACCTCGGAATGATGGCAATGAGCTACGGCTATGTATATGTGGCACAGGTAGCTATGGGTGCAAGCCCGGTTCAGTATATGAATGTCATCAAAGAAGCTGAAGCTTACGATGGACCGTCCCTGATTATCGCATACGCTCCTTGTATCAACCACGGACTGAAGGCCGGTATGGGTCTCAGCCAGAGGGAGGAGAAACTTGCGGTAGAATGCGGTTACTGGCAGCTCTATCACTACAACCCTATGCTCGAAGAGCAGGGCAAGAAGGCGTTCTCACTCGACAGCAAGGAGCCTGACTGGAGCAAGTTCCAGGACTTCCTCAAGGGTGAGGTACGCTTCGCATCCCTTGCAAAGCTCTATCCTGAAAGGGCTGAGGAGCTTCTCCAGAAGACCGAGGAGTACGCAAAGATCAGGTACAACACCTACAAGCGTCTTGCTTCCGAAGAGTAATCCGGTCCTATGAGTGAACTGGATACTGACATAATGTATCTTAAGGGGGTTGGTCCGAAAAGGGCCGACCTTCTTAAAAAAGAGCTGGGAGTAAGCACTCTCGGCGAACTGATACGGCTGTATCCGTTCCGCTATATGGACCGCAGCTCCATTCAACCCATTGCCAGCGTTTCCCAGAGCCTCGCCTATATCCAGGTTCTGGGAAAAGTTGTATCCAGGACCCTCTACGGGCCGTCTTCTTCGCTTCTTGACACAAGCGGAGAGCGCATCCACTGGGGCGCCGCCAAGAGGCTCAGCGTAATCGTGGAAGACGACTCCGGCCGTATGGAGATGGTCTTTTTCAAAGCCGTCAAATGGAACTATGAGAGGCTCGTTCCGGGTCAGAGTTTCATCTTTTTCGGCAAGCCTTCCGAATTTAACGGAAGGTGGAACATAGTCCACCCTGAGGTGGATGTTCCCCAGGAAGGCTCTATGGCGCAGGGAGTTCTTACTGGAGTGTATCCGAGCACGGAGAAACTCAAGAACGCAGGCATTACCGGCAAGGTGATGTGCAGGCTGCAGTCGGCGGCCCTTGCGAGGTGCCTGCCCGAGATAAGCGAATCCCTTCCGGACTATGTGCTGGGAGAACTCGGTCTGTGCAGCCTGAGCTATGCGCTTAAGAACATACACTTCCCCGCCGACAGCTATGCCCTGGAGAAAGCCACCCGCAGACTCAAGTTCGAGGAGCTGTTTCTGCTGCAGCTCAGTCTTCTCAAACAGAAATACATTCGTTCGCGCGCGGACAAAGGCATAGCTATGCCCAAGGTGGGACCAGACTTCAACGCCTGCTACAACGCCCTTCCATACCGTCTGACCGGAGCCCAGCAGAGGGTCATCAAGGAAATACGTGCTGACCTGATGTCCGGGCACCAGATGAACCGCCTGCTGCAGGGGGATGTTGGTTCCGGCAAGACTATGGTAGCGGTGCTAAGCTGCCTTCTGGCAATTGGCAACGGCTACCAGACCTGCATTATGGCCCCGACCGAGGTGCTTGCGCAGCAGCATTATTCCAACATACAGAAATATCTCGCACCAACCGGCGTAAAATGCGCGCTTCTTACCGGCTCCACCGGAGCCAAGGCGAGAAGGGAAATATTCGAAGGCCTTGCTGGCGGGCAGATAGGCCTGATTGTAGGCACCCACGCCCTGCTGGAGGACAAGGTCATATTCAAGAACCTCGGACTTGCCGTAATCGACGAGCAGCACCGCTTCGGAGTGGACCAGAGGGCCAAGCTGTGGTCCAAGAACACGCTCCCTCCCCACGTACTCGTGATGACCGCCACACCTATCCCGAGAACCCTTGCGATGACGGTCTATGGGGACCTTGACGTCTCCGTAATCGACGAAATGCCTCCTGGACGCAAGCCCGTGCGCACAACCCTCCATACGCCAAACAGGATGCCCGCGGTCTATAAATTCATGCGCGAGGAAATAGCCAAGGGACGCCAGGTCTTCGTAGTATATCCTATGATATACGAAAACGAAAAGCTTGACATACAGAATCTGGAGCTTGGCTACGACGAAATAGTGAAAGCCTTCCCTTTCCCTCCGTACAAATGCGCCATAGTCCACGGCCAGCAGACCTCGGAGGTGAAGAATTTCAATATGGAAGCTTTCGCTGCGGGCAGAGCCAACATCCTGGTTTCCACTACGGTAATAGAAGTGGGAGTGGATGTTCCCAACGCCTCGGTGATGGTGATTATGTCAGCCGAGCGCTTCGGACTCTCGCAGCTTCACCAGCTTCGCGGCAGGGTGGGACGCGGAGCGGCAAGTTCGCACTGCATACTGATTCGCGACTACAAATGCTCGAAGGAGGCAATCCAGAGGCTGGAACTGATGTGCTCCACGGAGAACGGCTTCGAAATTGCCGAAGAGGATATGAAAATGCGCGGCCCCGGAGACCTGGAGGGCACCCAGCAGAGCGGACTTCCCATTTCCCTCAACATAGCCTCACTGGCAAAGGATGGGAAAATCCTGACGGAAGCCAGGGCCTATGCCCAGAAAGTGCTGGACAAAGACCCTAAGTTGGAAGCGCCGGAAAATGCAAAGCTGCTCCGCGAGCTAAGAAAGGAAAAATATCAAATAAAAGACTATAGCAGAATATCTTAAGTACAATGAAAAAGTTTCTCAGAATTCTGGAGATTGTCGGAGCTGCCTTCCTTATAGGATATGGCTTCGGCGTAGTGTTAGACAAGATTATGAAACCGAACAAGAACGAAGCGGGCTACATCGGACCGTCCGAAATCAGGATTGAGGACGGAGTGATGACCCCGGAAGCCCTGCTCGCAATGGGTCGCCTGGGTGACGCCCAGCTCTCCCCGGACGGAAGCAGAATCCTTTACGGCGTAAGCTACACCTCGGTTGAACAGAACCGCAGCTGCCGCAACCTCTTCGCCGTAGATACTGACGGCAGCAACAAAGTCCAGCTCACAAAGTACTCCAAGAGCGTTTCAAATGCCCGCTGGGCCCCGGACGGAAAGAGCGTTTACTTCCTCCTGGACGGCCAGCTCTGGCAGGCCGCCTACGGTGGCAAGAAGCTCGGTGCCAGAAGGTGCCTTAGCGATGTGCCTTCGGGCATCAGCGAATTCAAGCTCTCCCCTGACGGCAGCAACATCATCTATATCAGCACAATACCCGGTCCGGTAAAGAGCCCGAAAGACAGCGACCCTACCCTCGGCAAGGCTCAGGCCTATGCCACCGACGATCTGATGTACCGCCACTGGGACCACTGGGTTACCGAAACTCCGCGCACCTACCTTGCGGCTATGGGCGGAACCATAACCCCTGAGCGCAGCGTTGACCTTCTGGGTGACGAACCATACGAACTGCCTACCGAGCCGTTCGGAGGCATAGAGCA
>SAMEA3663028__coassemble_924_pt1 | contig 9918 bp, 9 predicted proteins | sample SAMEA3663028__metabat2_high_PE_014 | metagenome-assembled genome bin SAMEA3663028 (sample SAMEA3663028) | pig gut metagenome | biome: pig gut; feature: pig-associated habitat; material: faeces | place: France | collected 2012 | reverse complement strand
CCGATAAGCGGCTGGACTATCATACCCATCAGCGGCGGGAGTATCCAGAAAAAGCTGAGCTGGTGCGGGTCGGCACCGAGAGTTGCAAAAATGCGGGAAATATTCGCCGACTGCAGGGCGTATGCTATCTGCACGCCGAAAAATCCGAAATTCAGATTGAATATCTGACGAAATGAGAGTGTTTTATTGGCCATTTTAGTGTAATTCAGCCCCCGAAGGTATAGACTTCTTTCCTATTATTTATATGTGTTTTGACGAAATGCCGCAAGTGAATGATGAATTGCGCAAATATTGGGATAAATTTTTATTAAATTTGTGCTATGAGTTCTGGCCTGAAAGACACATCTGTGATTATCCCCTTCGCGGTAGCCCACGCTGCGACGGCTCTTGCCTGCCGCTATCTCGGCCTGCAGGACGACGTGCTGCTTACCATACTCACTATGCTCCTTACTATGGTGATTTGTATGCGCAGGAGGATGAGCACTATGTTTATGGCAATAGCGATTCTGCTCATCAATGTCTTCGGCTTTGCGCTGGGTTTCCTGTTTTCCGAACTGTTGGGTTTCGTTTCTTCCAACCCTCTGGTCATCTATCCTATTTCAACTTTCCTTACGACTGTCATTATAGGTTTTGCCATTTCCGGCTTTGCTGCCCTCTACAGCCGAAGGCGCCGCGAAGAGAGCTCGGAGAATGCTCTGATTTGGCTGCTTCTCGCCTTCATCATAGTCATCACCGTGCGACTCATCCTGATAATGCCGCTTTCGGACGCGAAGATTAGGACCGATTCCCTCAATATGCTTCTGAACTACACATTCAGCTGCCTTGCCATTGCGGTGGTCGTAGTCTATACCATACGCGCCCTGCGCCAAAGGGACGAGGAGCTGGAGAGGGCCCATCTTGCGCAGTACCGCTATATGAAGCTCAAGCAGCAGGTGAATCCGCACTTCCTCTTCAACTCGCTCAACATCCTGGACTGTATGATTCAGGAGCAGAGCCCCGAGCGCGCAAGCCTCTACACCCACAAGCTGGCTGAGGTGTACAGGTATATGATACGTAACGAGGAAGAGAAGCTGGTGCCGCTGAGCGAGGAGATGGATTTTGTCGAGAAATATGTCAGCCTGCTGATGGTCCGGTTCACCGAAGGGCTTGAAGTAGAGAGTGATATCCCTCCCGAGGCTATGAGGCGCAGCGTAGTGCCGTGCTGCATACAGCTGCTGATTGAGAATGCCACGAAGCACAATGCGGTAAAGGAAGAAAATCCGCTGAGAATCAGCATTTTTGTTGAAGGTGATGAAATCTGCGTAACCAATAACCTCTGCCCTAAGGTAGGCCGCCACTCCTCCACCGGGCTGGGACTTGCCTACATCAGGCAGCAATATATGGACCTCTCCGGCAAGGAAATAGAGGCCCGCAAAACCAACACTGAATTTATAGCCAAACTGCCACTGTTATGAAAGCTCTGATTGTCGAGGACGAGAAAATGGCTCAGGCCAATCTTGCAAGAATGCTCAAAAAGGCATTTCCGGAAATGGAAATTGTCGCGATGATAGACAGCGTCCGTGGGGCTGTGGAATTTCTTTCCGCAGGCCCGGAACTCGATGTGATTTTTATGGATGTGGAGCTTGCGGACGGAATCTGTTTCGAGATTTTCCGATGCGTACAGGTAAGTGCTCCTGTGATTATGACCACGGCCTATGATTCCTATGCCGTGAAGGCCTTCGAAGCCGGCTCAATAGATTATCTGCTCAAACCAATTGAACAGGATGCGCTTCTGAGAGCTGTCGGAAGGGCCCGTGAACGTCAGGATTCCTCCGCGGGAATCGAGAAATTGCTTGCAGTTCTGGGGCAGGGCGCCAAACCGTACAAGGAGAAATCCGTGGTGCGTTGCGGAGACAGGATTATCCCTATTCACAGCAGCGACATTGCCTTCTTCTTCTCCGAAGACAAGGCAAATTACCTTATGACTCACAAAGGTGAGAAATATATGATAGAGTCCACCATCGATGCGCTTGAGAGCGAACTGGACCCGAAGAAGTTCTACCGCATATCGAGAGGGTGCATTATCTCTTTTGATGCAATAAAAAGCGTCTCGCGCAATGCTGCGGGACGCCTTGTGGTGGTTTCCGAGCCCCCGGCTCCGGTGGAACTGAGCGTTTCGCGGGCCCGGGCTGACGGCTTCATCTCCTGGCTCGAATAGCTTATACCTTGTAGTACACCGACATTACCCAGGCGAAGGCTCGGGGCGGCAGGATTGTGCGTGCCACTACCGCAAGCTTCTGGAGAGGGTTGGCGATGACATAGCGGTAGCCCGGACGCTTCTTCCTTATTATTTTGGAAATCTTTTTGGCGAGGAACTCCGGTTTGAGGCCGGTGGTCTCGTCGTGCTCTATGCCCTCGAGGGATTTGGCGTAGCCTGGATAGACTTCGTGCACCTGCGGGTTGTCCACGCTTTTGCGCTGGGCGGTGAAGGAGGTGGCAAAGTCCCCCGGCTCAATGGTTGTGATGTTGATGCCGAATTTGCGTATTTCCAGGCGCAGGGCCTCGCAATAACCTTCGATGGCAAACTTGGAAGCGCTGTACATTCCCTGGAACGGAAGTCCGACGAGGCCGCCTATCGAGCTGAGGCAGATGATGTGCCCGTGGCCCTGGGCGCGCATTATAGGTACTACCTCGCGTATGTAGCGCACCATTCCCATAAAGTTCACATCCATCTGGCGCTGGCAGTCCTCTATGCTGCAGAACTCCAGCGGTCCTCCTATTCCCATTCCGGCATTGTTGATGAAGACATCGATTCTTCCCTGCTCGTCCATTACCTGTCGGACAGCCGCCTCCACCTCCTGCTGGACGGTGGATTCGGCCTTGATGTAATGTACTCCGGGGATGAGTTCCTTTGCTTTGCGGTGGGTGCCATAGACGGTGTGTCCTTCTGCGCTGAGGCGCTCGGCCATAGCCTTCCCGAAGCCGGAGGTGATGCCTGTAATGAGGATAACCATAGCTTTACTCTATCACTCCGAGTTCCCTGAAGATGACGGTGAGTTTCTCCACGGCTTCGTCTATATGCTCCTTCTGGTGGGTTGCCATCAGGGCGAAACGGATCAGCACATCCTTTTCCGGAACGGCAGGAGCGATTACCGGGGTGATGAAGACTCCCTGCTCGTATGCGAGGGTGACAATCTGAAGAGCCTTGTTGGTGTCGCGCACCATCAGAGGGATAATAGGGGATTCGGTTGCATTGATATCGAAACCGTTCTCGCGGAAGCGCTTCCAGGCGTAGCGGGTGATGTCCCAGAGGTGCTCAAGACGCTCGGGCTCGCTCTGCATTATGTCCAGAGCCTTGCTTGCGGCGGCAACGGATGCCGGGGTCATCGAGGCGCTGAATATCAGTGAGCGGGAGTTGTGCTTGAGGTAGTTGATGACATCGTGGCTTCCGGCGATGAATCCTCCCAGCGAGCCGAAGCTCTTGGAGAAGGTACCCATAATGAGGTCCACCTTGTCGGTGAGGCCGAAATGGTTAGCCGTGCCGGCTCCGTTTTTGCCGAACACACCGAGCCCGTGAGCGTCGTCAATCATTACCGATGCGTTGTACTGTTCGGCAAGTTCTGTGAGTCTTGGGAGCGGTACGAGGTCTCCGAGCATCGAATATACGCCGTCAACGACAATGAGCTTCGGTGCGTCGGGTTCGCAGGCCTTGAGCTTTTTCTCAAGGGCGTCCATGTCGTTGTGCTTGAATTTATAGACAGTGCTCCAGCCGAGGCGGCTTCCGTCTATGATGCAGGCGTGGTCGGTGTCATCGAGAAGGGTGTATCCTCCACGGAATCCGAGGGCGGACACTACTCCGAGATTAACCTGGAATCCGGTACTGAAGGTTACCGCTTCCTCCATTCCGACAAACTTGGCGAGCTTTTCTTCAAGTTCGTTATGGATATCAAGAGTTCCGTTGAGGAAGCGGCTGCCGGAGCAGCTGGTTCCGTACTTCTGGACAGCAGCGATTGCTGCTTCTTTGAGCCTCGGGTCGTCTGAGAGTCCGAGGTAGGAATTTGAGCCGAACATCAGGGCCTTATGGCCGTCTGCCATTGTTACGACAGGGTCTTGTCCGGACGAAATAGCTTTGTAGTAAGGGTAGATTCCGGCGGCTTTTGCCTCCTGCGGAACCGTGTACTTACCGCACAGTTCGTTCAATAATTTGTTCATAATAGGTTGGTTTTAGCGGTGCAAATATACAAACTTTTTGAGAACTGCCCCCTGTCGGCCGCGGCAGCAGATTGCTACCCACAGTCTCCGGTCCCCGTTACCATCGCCATTTCAGCTGAGGGTGGGAGCCTGTCCGAAAAATAGCCACTCCAGCTGCTTCTAACCATGCCAGAGTATGTCTGGAGGGGGATAAAATTGTAAGGTATTGATAATCAATAGTATAGTTATTTCGTATGGGTGTTTTTACCCCATACGAAATAATTAATCCGCTATGTATCAAGTATTTACAATTTCACCCACCCCCCGCGGCTTTTCGTCGAGCAATCGGCCATCATTCATTACCCCACCATCAACATCATCCAACTCCTTGATTAATACTATCGCCCTTGCCCGATGAAACAGATGAGGAAGAAATACTGCGTGGAAGGCGGTTTTTGCTCCCGATGTGTTAGATGAGGAAAACAGGGATGTGCCACAGAGGGCAGTGTAGGGCATGGTGCTGGTTTCCCGATGTTACAGATGAGGAAGAAATACTGCGTGGAAGGCCGTTTTTGCTCCTGATGCGTTAGATGAGGAAAGTAGGGATTGAGGGTTGGGGAAACAGGGATAGTGGGGAAACAGAGAGGTCGCGGGAGGGACTGCCGGATACGAATAAACGACAACCATAGTGGCTGTCGTTATCTTTGAGCGGAAAACGGGGCTCGGACCCGCGACCTCAACCTTGGCAAGGTTGCGCTCTACCAACTGAGCTATTTCCGCATTCGGTTTCCCGATTGGGACTGCAAATATACAACGATATTTTGAATCCGCAAAAATTTCTTCAAATTTTCTGCAAAAAAACCGAAGCCACCGATACCGCAAGCAGGCGATATGCCACAGAAGCAGCAGAGCACCGCAAGCAGGCGCTACACCTCAATCGCGGTATTGAATTCCCTCAGGAACCTCAGGTCATTCTCGAAATAGTGACGGAGGTCGTTCACCTGCCACTTGAGCATAGCGATGCGCTCCAGTCCCATACCGAAGGCAAAACCGCTGTACTTTTCCGGGTCGATGCCCGAAGCCTTGAGCACATTAGGGTCCACCATACCGCAGCCCAGGATTTCGAGCCAGCCCGTACCCTTGCAGATATTGCAACCCTTGCCGTGACAGATATTGCAGCTCACATCCACCTCAGCCGAAGGCTCGGTGAACGGGAAATAAGAAGGCCGCATACGGATTTCGGTCTCCGGGCCGAACATCTCGCGGGCAAACAGCAGAATCGCCTGCTTCAAATCCGCGAAAGTCACATTCTCGTCAATATAGAGTCCCTCAATCTGGTGGAAAATGCAGTGTGCACGCGCACTTATGGCCTCATTGCGGAACACTCGTCCAGGGCAGACCACGCGAATCGGCAGCGGCATAGTCTCCATAGCACGGACCTGCACGCTGGAGGTGTGGGTGCGCAGCAGCAGAGGATTGAGATGCCCGGCAGACACAAAGAAAGTATCCTGCATATCACGGGCAGGGTGGTTGGCCGGGAAATTGAGTGCCTCGAACACGTGATGGTCATCCTCAATCTCCGGACCCTCCGCAACATCGTATCCGAACTTGCGGAAAATATCCACAATCTCCTGACGGACAATGCTCACAGGATGGCGCGAACCGAGTTCCATAGGGTCTCCCGGCAGCGACAGGTCAGCCTTGGGAGCCGACTCGTCTTCTATTGCAGCGAGAGCGGCCTTAAGCTCCTCAATCTTGGCTATGGCCTTCTGTTTCAACTCATTGAGCGGACGCCCGAACTCCCTTTTGGCAGCTCCGTCCACAGAACGGAACTCCTCGAAAAGAGCTGTAATCTCACCCCTTTTGCCAAGATAGCGCACGCGCGCTTCCTCTACATCCTTGGCTGTCTTGCACTTGAGGGCATCGAGGTCCTCAAGGATTTTCTGTATATCTTCCTTTTTCATATTACTTGCTGCTTCGTTTTGCTGCACGCTTGTCACGCGCCTTTTTGTCCTTTCCCGCTCCCTGCTTCAAATACTTGGTCCACTGCTGCTCGTCAAAAACCTTGGAGAAGGAATTGTAAATCCGTTCCATCCACTTGTCCTGAATCTGGACATACACATCGGAACTGGAGACCTTGGCAGCACTCTTTGCCATCAACTCTTCCCTCATAGCATTGTAGTCGTGGGTAAGAATCGAATCCACATAGAACACCTGCCAACTTTCCAACTCGAGAGTTTCCTCAAGTTTGCTCACTTCGGTCTGTATCATCTCGTACAGTTTCTTCTCCTCATCCTCCGGCCCCTGCTGGGCAAAGGCACAGAAAGGAAGAAGCAACGCGCAGGCGATAGAGAGTAAACGGAAATATTTCATTAACTTCGCGTGATTGAATTAGCTTACAAAAATAAGAATTATCTGTAGAAAATGAAAAAGCTTCTGACCATTGCTCTCAGCGCGGCCCTGCTTTCCAGCATTCCGGCCGGCGCCTGCACCAACGTCATCATTACCCGCGGAGCCAGCAAGGACGGCTCCACCATCGTTTCGTATGCAGCCGACTCGCACGTGCTGTACGGTGAGCTTTATTTCCACCCGGCAGCCAAGTGGAAGGCGGGTGCAATGCTCCCGATTGTCGAATGGGACACCTACCGTCCGACCGGCAGCATCCCGCAGGTTGCGCAGACCTTCCAGACTATGGGCAATATGAACCAGCATCAGCTCATCATTGCCGAGACCACCTGGGGAGGCCGGGAGGAGCAGGTTAACGAGGACGGCATTATGGACTATGGTTCGCTGATATACGTGACCCTGCAGCGTGCCCGCACCGCCCGCGAAGCGATAAGCACTATCGTTGAGCTCGCCAATACCTATGGTTATCCGTCCGAAGGCGAGACCTTCTCCATTGCGGATACCGAGGAGGCGTGGATTATGGACCTTGTCGGCAAGGGCAAGGAGAAGGGAATAGTATGGGTAGCGCGCAGGGTGCCGGACGGATTCATCTGCGCCCACGCCAACCAGTGCCGCATTACCCGCTTCCCTCTCGATGACCCTCAGAACTGCCTCTACGCGCCGGACGTCATAAGCTTCGCCCGCAGCCAGGGCTGGTACGAGGGGCCGGACGAGGAGTTCAGCTTCCGCGATGCCTACAACCCGCTCGACTTCTCTGGCGCAAGGGCCTGTGAAGCAAGGGCTTGGGCTGCTTTCAACATTCTGTGCGACGGAAGCTTCACCTACGAGCATAATGGGGAGCTGGTCAGCGCACCGGCTTCCGATTGGCTCGAATATGCCCTTGGGCACGAGCTTGACGGCGAGATGCCGCTGTTCGTGCAGCCTTCTCGCAAGATCAGCGCAAAGGACGTGGCGGATGTGATGCGCGACCACTTCGAGGGCACGCCTATGGATATGAGGGTTGACGCCGGCGCGGGCGGAAATGCCTGCCCATACCGCTGGAGGCCTATGGGCTTCGAGGTGGACGGCGTGAACTATGTCAACGAAAGGGCAATAGCCACCCAACAGACCGGCTTCTGGTTTGTCGCCCAGGCGCGAGGCTACCTTCCGGACGAAGTGGGTGCCATGCTTTGGTTCGGCACAGATGACGCTGCAACGTCCTATCTCACACCTTGTTACGTCAACTCGAGCGAAGTGCCTGAGTGCCTGCGCGTGGGCAATGGAGATATGCTGCATTATTCGCCTACATCCTCTTTCTGGCTCTGCAACCGCGTGGCACAGGCCTGCTACAAGATGTACAACCAGATGGAGCCGGTGGTACGCGCAAAGGCCGATGCATTCGAGCGCGAGCAGATGGAGGTGGCTGTGCCTGCGATGGATGCCAGGCTCGCGCAGCTCGTCTCTTCCGGCAAGACCAAAAAGGCCATCAAGGAGATGACCCGCTACACCCTCAGCACAGCTTCCGCCCAGTTCGAAGAGTGGAAGGCGCTTGAGGAACTGCTGCTGGTGAAATTCATCGACGGCAATGTGAAGGCCCAGGAGGCGGACGGAAGCTTCAAGCATTCGCAATACCACACCGGCACGCCGGAAGGTCTTACGCAGCCGGGATATACCGAGGCCTGGAAGCGCGCCGCAGCCCGCGAAGGACTTCGCCGAGACTAGCTGCAGCGGGGTCTCTGCCGTCGTGCGGGAGACCCGATTACAGTATGTCGAGAAGCTGACGCAGCAGGGAGAAAGAATTCCTGCTGACATCGGACCAGAAACCGTCGTAAAGTTCCTGATGGGACTTTTCGGCGGTTGTTACGTCACTGATGGCCCTGAAGCACAGGAACGGCACCCCGTAGAGATGGCATACCTGCGCGATTGCGGCAGACTCCATATCGCAGGCAAGGGCGTCCGGATAGAGGGCTTTGATTCTGAGGTCCTCTTCGAGGGAAGATATAAACTGGTCTCCGGTGCAGATGAGGCCCTTATGGATGGTGTGGGCGCATTGCAGGCTTTCAACCTTTCGGATCAGACCCGGGTCGGCGGCGAAGCGCTGCGGCAGACCCTGCACCTGGCCTCGGAGATTCCCTTCTCCGCACCACACATCGTGATATGCGACCTCTGTCCCGACAACAAAGTCACCTACCTGAAGGCAGGCATCAATGCCTCCGGCCACACCGGAGTTGATGATGCAGTCCGGTCTTTGGGTGAGAATCAATTCGGTAGCAGTACGGGCCGCGTTGACTTTGCCTATTCCGGCCTTTACCACATTGGGGATTCCACATCCGGTCAGCGCGTCGAACTCGCTGTCCATTGCGACGATTATTCCTGTTTTCATACGGGTGCAAAGATACCTTCTTTTCGGAAATTCTTGTACAATAGCTATGCTTTCTGTAACGTTTTGGAAGGTTTATGCATCATATTGGTATATTGTGCGTATTTTCGCTTCCGCACAAATAACTTTTAGAAAACAATTTGAAATGAAAAAAGTAATTCTTGCAGCTGCGGCTCTCGCAGTATCAATCAGCTCTTTTGCACAGATTTCAGTAGGTGCAGGCTATGTCAATGATGCCTACAGGCAGACTATCAACATCTCTGACAACACAACCAACAACTCCTCATTCGCAAACAACGGTTTCTATCTTGAGGGTGCCTACAGCTATCCTCTCACCACCGAGTTCAGCCTCAGCGCAGGCCTGAGATTCTCCTGGCTGGGACGCACCGAGACCGGGAATTATGACCTCGGCTCCATCCACGTGGGAGATGCTACCTCCAAGACCAAAGAAATGTACCTCAGCATTCCTGTGACCGCAAATTATGCTTACGCTGTCAACAAGGATGTACGCGTATTTGCTTTTGCAGGTCCATCTCTTGCAATCGGTCTTTCAAGCAAAACTGATGTCACTGCTGCTGTTCTCGGCCAGTCAAGCACTACCAATGTGGACAACTACGGCAAGGATGACGAGGGCAACTGCAGCTACAACCGCACAAATCTTTACCTCGGAGCAGGTTTGGGTGTTGATTTGATGAATATGGTTCGCGTATCCCTCGGTTATGACTTCGGTCTTCTCAACCGCAGTGCTGTCGACAAGACCACCCTCAAGCAGAACCAATTCCGCATCGGAGTGGCATACCTCTTCTAAGAAGCATATCACACACATCATATTGAGGTGACCTCAAGTCAGACTTGGGGTCACCTTGTTTTGCGGGGGCTCTGCCCCCGAATGACCCCTGCGGCTCCCGGCGGCATTTGCATGCCGCAAACTTCTCAACCCCAGTCAGCTGACGCTGACAGCCCCTTTCAGGGGCACACGGCCT
>SAMEA3663028__coassemble_880_pt1 | contig 10310 bp, 10 predicted proteins | sample SAMEA3663028__metabat2_high_PE_014 | metagenome-assembled genome bin SAMEA3663028 (sample SAMEA3663028) | pig gut metagenome | biome: pig gut; feature: pig-associated habitat; material: faeces | place: France | collected 2012 | reverse complement strand
ACTCCTATTGCAAGAATGAAAATCTTGAGTACTAGCCGTTATACGAACCCACCAAGGGATTGCAAAGATAGAAAGAATTTTTGGTTTGGCAATAGAAAACTTTAATTTTCTTTTTCTTTCACCCATTCCCAGGAGTAGAGAAGTGACTCCGTCTGCCTCAAATACTGGCGCTTGTCGTACTTCGGAGCATAAACCCAGGCGTCTGCAACCACGATATATTTCCCGTCAGGGGAGTAGAAAGCGTGGGACACGAAAGGACCTCCCATAAAGTCTCCCTCGACCTCCCACATACCGTGGGTCTCGGCGAAATCCCTGCCCTTGTACTTGAGGAAACGTGTCTGCGGAGTCCAGTAGGTGCCGGTAATCATATAGGTCCCCTCAAACATCCCGGGCACATTGTCCTTCAGCATACGGTTGCGGTTCTTCACCAGATTCTCCATAGTGAAATCATCCTTCCCGACAGGATAGCGGTAAACGAAAATGCCCTGGGTGGTATATTGCTTGTCATCTGAAATCCACGCAAAATCCTGGGAAATCTTGCGCAGCTTGTAGCCTGAAGGAACGTGCACAGAGCCTCCGAACACTTCGGAAACCTTCTGATATACAGCCCTGTTCTCATATTTCCTGCAGGTAGTGATGACCCGCTCCCTTTCTGCCTGCTCTATGGTCTCGACTATCATATCGGCCTTGTCCAGAAACAGCGAATCCGCCATCTCCACTGTATGTGCGCTCACCAGAATCAGGCACTGCGGAGTCGCCCACTTGTCCTTCATAAACTTCACGCCGGTGCTGACAGCCTGAGGATTGATGTCGAAATACACTATGTTCCTGTGCACCTGAAACATCTCGATAAAGCCTCCGTGGCTCACATTGGCTACACTGTACCTCGCCTCCTGTACCGGCAGGAAAGGATACTCGTCAGCAAGCACCCCGCGCACATCCTCGCCGAGCTGCCCGTCCCAGTCATTCTTCTCGATAACTACCAGCACCTCTCCTGCCTTGCCGCTGATGGTAGGGAGCAGGGGAGCCGTGTTCTTGCAGCCCATAAGCAGCAGAGTGAAGGCCGCGAAAGCAAAGAATCTTTTCATAAGCATCAGTGTATCAATCGTGATATGTCATTTCCGAAAGCCAGTACCATCAGCATCAGCAGCAGTACCATACCAATCATCTGCATCACCATCAGGAACTTGTCCGAAGGCTTGCGTCCGGTAATCATCTCAAATAAGGTAAACAATATATGTCCTCCATCCAGACCCGGAATGGGAATCAGGTTCATAACTCCGAGCATTATGGAGAGCAGAGCAACTATGTTGAGGAAGCGGTACCAGTCCCATTTCTTCGGGAACACCTGACCTATGGCTATGAAGCTGCCGACGGACTTGTAGGCCCCTGTGGATGGGGTGAATACCATCTTAAGGTCCTGCAGATAGCCTGTGACGGTGCTTCCGGCGAGCTTCAGACCGGCAGGAATGCAGCTCAGCGCATTGTAGTGCTTCCTCTCGACCGGCGGCATACCGAGCGCAATGCCCAGTTTGCCGAGCGTATCCACCTGCAGCGGCATTTCCATCAGAACGCCGTCTCTTGAAACGGTCGCGCTGACCTCCTGCCCCGCGTGGTCCGCAAGCACGCCCCTTGCGTCCTGCAGGAAGCGCGTATCCGTCCCCGCCACCGCAAGAATCTCGTCCCCCTTGCGCAGCGCCCTGTTGCTTTCGCTCATAACCGAATCCACGGTAAACGGCATTGCGAGGTCGAACATCAGCGGGGATTCGAGCATCTGGGGAACCATAGCCCTGTCTATGTAGAGCTTCAGCGTATCATCTCCGCGAAGCACGGTGGCAAAACGCACATCCCTGCGCACGATGTCGGCCTGCAGGGAAGAGAAGTCATCCGGCACATAGTCGTCCAACGCAAGTATGCGGTCCCCCGGCCTGAAGCCCATTTCGGCGGCCAGTTCGTTGGGATAGATGCTTGCCTGCGAGTTGGAGATATAGGCGGAGCCCCAGATTCCGAGTATGGAGCAATAGGCTATGATGGCGAATATGAAATTGAATAATACGCCGCCTGCCATCACCAGAAGCCTCTGCCAGGCCGGGTGGCTGCGGAATTCCCAAGGCTGGGGCTCGCGCTTGAGCTGGTCCATATCCATAGACTCGTCCACCATTCCGGCAATCTTGCAATAGCCTCCGAACGGGAGCCAGCCAATGCCGAATTCGGTCTCACCGACGCGGAAACGCAGCAGCGCCTTGCCCTTGATGTCGAAGAAAAGGTAGAATTTCTCCACCCTGATGCGGAAAAGCTTGGCGAAGAGAAAATGTCCGAACTCGTGTACTATGATAAGCAGCGATAGTGCGAGTATAACCTGGAGTGTCCTTGAAAGTATTGCCATTGTCCTATCTGATTAATTCCTTAGCGCGGCGAATGGTCTCCTCGTGAGTCGAGAAGATATCGTCGAGCGTAGGGTCGGCAACAAAAGTCGCACCACTGACACTTTTCTCGATAATATCGGTAATGCCGTAGAAGCTGGTCCTGCCCTCAAGGAAGGCCTTGACCGCCACTTCGTTGGCTGCATTCATCGCGCAAGGAATATTGCCACCTAGTTCGAAGGCCCTTCGGGCTATGCCAAGGTTAGGGAAACGCTCCTCGTCAGGGCTCTCGAAATGCAGGGCTCCGAGGCTCGCAAAATCAAGTTTCCTGTTACCTACCGTAAGTCTTGCCGGGAAACTGAGTGCAAGGCCTATTGGCTCGCGCATATCCGGGCAGCCGAGCTGGGCGATGACGGCGCCGTCCGCGAATTCCACCATCGAGTGGACAATGGATTCGGGATGCACCACGACATTTACCATAGAAGGAACCACGTCGAACAGCCAGCAGGCCTCGATGAGCTCCAAGCCCTTGTTCATCATTGTAGCGGAGTCGATGGTTACCTTTGCTCCCATATCCCAGTTCGGGTGCTTGAGAGCATCGGCAGCGCTTGCCCCGGCAATGCGCTCTCTGCTCCAGGTTCTGAAAGGGCCTCCGGAAGCGGTGAGATGAATCTTTACCAGCTCGTTGCCCTGAGCTCCGAGAAGGCACTGGAAGATGGCAGAATGTTCGCTGTCCACCGGGAGAATGGCCGCGTTGTGCTCGCGCGCTGTTCGGGTTACGATTCCTCCTGCCGCAACCAGGGTTTCCTTATTGGCAAGGGCTACTATTTTGCTTGCTTCAAGCGCTGCAAGGGTAGGGCGCAGGCCGGAGAAGCCCACCATAGCCCCTACTACTATATCTATATTGTCTCCCTTGACCAGTTCGCATAGGCTTTCGACTCCCGCGAAGACCTTGGAATCGGTATTCCACAGGCTGTCTGACACTTCCTTGTAGAGAGCCTCGTCGCAGATGACCACACTGTTGGCATCGAACTCTCTTGCCTGGGCGCAGAGCAGTTCTGTGCTGCGGTATGCGCTTATCAGCTCGACCTCAAACAGGTCGCGGTGCTGGCGTATGACATCCAGGGCCTGAGTGCCAATTGAGCCGGTGGAGCCCAGTATTGCTATTCTCCTCTTTCCCATCAGAATGAAATGTACATTGTAGGATCAACAGCTTCACCCTTGTACCAAAGCTCGAAATGGAGATGGTCCCCGTTGCTGAGCGAGCCGGTATTGCCCACAATCGCAATGGCAGTTCCGGCGGAAACCTTGTCTCCCACCTTTTTGCTCAGCTTGCGGTTGTGCTTGTAGGTAGTAAGTATGTCGCCGGCGTGCTGAATAGTGATGGTATAACCGTACTCGTCGCTCCATCCGGCGTAGGTCACGGTGCCGTCCAGGGCGGCTTTTACCACAGAATTGGCAGGTGCGGTGATGTCCACGGCAGGGTGGGTAGCGAGATTGAAACCGTTGGAGATACGGCCCTTGAGCGGGGTGAAGAAATGCACTCCCTCAATCGGAAGGTTGCGCTTCGAGCCTCCTGAGACGCCGAACTGCTCCTCCTTTGCCACCTTTTCCCTCAGGGCAGCGTCCTGCTTGCGCAGGTATTCCGCATCCTTTTCTTCAAGATAAGCGTTGCCGTCAGTCCTCAGAAGGCTGTCCAGGGACAGGGTCTGCTCTCCCGCAAGAGTGCGGTTGAGGTTGTCGGCATAGAGCTTCCAACGGGTCATTGCAGCCTCCAGGGAGTCGATTTTGATGGCGTTGCGTACAGCCTGATTCCTGAAATCCGCATCCGGATAGCCGGGTACCGTGTAATGCAACGGCGTGAATACCAGCAGTGCGTAGAGTCCTCCGAGCAGTGAGCATACACTTACTGCAAGAACCGTGAAAAAGCCTCCTTTGGTAAACTTTATCGAATAGATTTTCTCGTGAGACGCATCGTCAATCAGAGAAAGCCGGTATAATTTTTTTCGGTTTTGTCTTCCCATACTTTATAATTAAATTTGCAGCATTATGGACAGACTGATAGGAATAGATTTCGGAAGTGCAAGGACAGGACTCGCTGTCAGTGACCCTCTTGGAATATTCGCATCTCCTCTGGAAACGCTGCCATCCGCAAAGATAATAGAATATCTGCAAAAATTTGTAGCCGGAGGGCAGACCATAACCAAGTTTGTGGTAGGATATCCCCTCAATCTCAATGGGGCTCCCGCCCAGACCGCCAAGGAAGTCGACGCTTTCCTTGACAAACTCTCGAAAGCTTTCCCGAGCGTGCCGATTGCTCTGGAGGACGAACGCTTCACTTCCGTTCTTGCCCACAGGGCAATGATAGACGGAGGAATGAAAGCCTCCAGGCGCAGGGACAAGACAGAGGTGGACAAAATCAGCGCCGCAATAATTCTCCAGAGTTATCTGGACAAAAAGAAATGATACAACCGATTTATCTTTATGGCTCGGAAGTGCTCCGCAAGGTAGCCGAGCCTTTCGACCTCAATGACACCGAGGGACTCAAGTCCCTTGTTCAGGACCTCAAGGATACGCTCAAAGTAGCTGACGGATGCGGTCTTGCAGCACCCCAGATTGGAGTTTCCAAGCGGGTGGTAATCGTGGATGGAGATGTGGTATCTGAAGAATTCCCTTATTTGAAGGGCTTTTTCAGGACCCTTATCAATCCCGTAGTGGTTTCCGAATCCGACAGAAAGTGCGAGTATTCCGAAGGCTGCCTCAGCGTTCCGGGAGTCTATGCCGATGTGGTGCGTCCCGAGTCCATTACCGTCGAATACTACAACGAGAATCTTGAGAAGGTCACCGAGACCTTCGACAAGTTCGGCTGCCGTATGGTGCAGCACGAACTGAGCCATCTGGACGGATGCGTCTTTACCGACCTTGTCGCACCTATCCGCAAGAAGATGCTTGCAGGCAAACTCAACAACATAAGCAAAGGAAAGGTCGGCACACAATACAGAGCTAAAATCAAATAACCATGGGTGCATTTCACGCCTACGACATCCGCGGAATCTACAACGAAGATTTCGACGCTACCGTAGCCTACAAGGTGGGCTATTTTCTCCCATCCTTGCTTTCAACCGACAAGGTGCTTGTCGGAAGGGACTGCAGGGTGTCATCTCAGGAGATACACGACAATCTGATAAAAGGTATCAATGATGCTGGGGCCGATGTTTACGATATCGGTCTGAGCAGTACCCCTATGGTGTACTTCTCTACCGCATACTACGGATTCAAGGCTTCAGTCCAGATCACCGCTTCCCACAACGCGGCTAAATACAACGGAATGAAGGTTTCCCGCGAGAACGCCCTTCCGGTAGGTCTTGACAGCGGCCTCGGCCAGATCAAGCAGTGGATAGAGGAGGGCCGGCCTACTCCGGTAGCCGAAAAACGCGGCCATGTGTTCGAGAAGGACATTCACGCGGACTATCTTGCGTTTATGGACAAGTTCCGCGCAGACTGGAGCAATCTCAACATTGCCTTCGACCTTTCCAACGGTATGGCAAACCTTTTCGCCAAGGATGTATTCGGCGACAAGCCTCACTATATCTTCGACGAGCTCGACGGCCGTTTCCCTAACCATGAGCCTAATCCTCTGGTAGCCAAGAACGTGGAGCCTCTCAAGAAGCTTGTACTCGAGACAGGTGCAGATGTGGGCGTGATATATGACGGCGATGCCGACCGCGTGATGTTTGTGGACGAGAAGGGACAGTTTGTCGCTCCTGACCTTGTGATTGCTATGATGGCGCTCTATTTCTGCGACGAAAGGGGAGCCAAGGCGCCTCGCGTGCTTCAGGAAATCCGCAGCTCCAAGGCAGTAGCCGAGTTCCTGCAGCGCTACGATGCCGATGTGCACACCTGGAGGGTGGGACGCGCCTTCGCGGCTCCGAAGCTTCGCGAAATAGACGGACTCTGGGGCGGCGAGCTCGCAGGCCACTATTATTTCAAGGATTTCTTCTATTCAGACAGCGGACTGCTTTCATCTATGATAGTGCTCCGCATACTCGCAGGCCTCAAGAAGCAGGGCAAGACCTTCAGCCAGCAGATTGCCGAGATTGCCGGTTATGAGAACTCGGGCGAAATCAACTTCCGCCTTGAGGATAAGGCCGGAGCAATGAAGGCCGTGTGCGAGCATTTCCGCAAGACCCTGGGCGAGCCTCAGAAATATATGGACTTCGACGGCTTCCGCCTCGAATATCCGAGCTGGTGGTTCAATGTTCGCCCTTCCAACACGGAGCCTTATCTGCGCTTCATCTGCGAAGCTACTACCAGAGAGGAGCTTGATGCGCGCATTGCCGAGGTTTGCGGGATTATCGAAGGACAGTTCGGAGGAGTCAGAAGCTGATGCCGAAGGTTGTCTTTTTTGACCTCGACGGGACCCTTTACGACAACCGTTGGATGAAAATACTGATGCCGCTTGGGGCTTTCCGAAGCAGAAGGCCCCTGCGGAATCTGCGGCTGATGGCGGCGGAACGCAGCTGCCGGCGCAGCATAGCCCGTGGCCCGCAGGGCCTTGCGGGCTATGATACCCTTTTCTCCCGTATGTCCGCGAAGACGGGTGTCCCTGCGGAGCAGGTGCGTGAGTGGTTTAGCGGATGGTATATGCCGTTGATGGTCCGGCAGATAGCCCGTCATTGCAAGCCCCGCGAGGGGGTTGTGGCGCGCCTGCAGGCTCTGCGCAGGGACGGAGTCAGGCTTGCAATTCTTTCGGACTATGGTTTCATTAGGGAGAAACTCGATGCTCTGGGCATCGACCCGGGGCTTTTCGAAGTCCTTCTGGACGCACCGTCACTGGGTGGCTTCAAGCCTTTTGCGGATGTGTTCAGAGCCGCCTGCCAGCGTCTCGATTGTGCCCCTCAGGATGCCATTATGGTGGGCGACCGTCCCGACACCGACGGCGGAAGCGAGGCCGCGGGTGTGAGATTCCTGAACATAAAGGACATCAATACAGATCTTTCAGTGTAATCACTTTTCTTGGACGATACCCGTTCCCTTTGCAGTTGAGCAAATTCACCTTCCACGCCCATATGCCTCTAAGTGCGCTGGAATGAGGGTTGGCGTGGAAGGTGCGGCGAAAAGTCTGCACCTTCCACGCTTGCATGCCTTACAGGTCACTCCAGCAGTGGTGAGCGTGGAAGGTGAATTTGTTTAAGGCTGGCCGGAAAGTTCTTAGGGGTACTTCCAGAGGGGCTGAGGTCACTATACCGGCTCCGGACACACTCGATGAAACACTACCAAGAATTGATGTAGGCTACAACTGGAACGACGCCGTCTCATTCAGAGCCGCCTGAAGATACCGACGGCGGAATTGAGGCGGCGGGTGAAATAAATATAGGGCATACTGTATCATTTTTAATAAGTATGCTTATATTTGTTGAAGTAGTTAGAGTATCACCTCAGCAATTTTTTGTTTTATGAAAAAATTATCGGCTTTGAGCCTCTGTGCCTTGGCGGGTGCGGCGCTCGTTTTATCTTGTGAACCTGTTGAAGGTGAAAATGTAGATGTATCTGGCGGTTCAGTAACCGTCAGTGTTTCAGAAATCAGTGCCCCGGAAGAGGGCCTTGTTGAGGAAAGTGCCGAGTCCTATGCTTCCGTAACCGGATTTGAAGCCAGTGTGAAAGTGGAAGGCGGCTCGCTCAAGGTGGATGTGTCAGTCCTTCCTATTGTCACTGAGCCGGATATGAAGCTTGCAGTTGTGGTTGTGGAGAATGGCATTGTAAAGTCTCAAGCCTTCTATGGAAATGCTTCCGATTACCCTGAAATAGATTTCAACAACTATGTTCACGACCACGTAGTCCGCGAGTGCCCTACATCTTACACCGGTGAGAGTCTCCCTGTGGAAGCAGGCAAGGTTTCCAGCAAGTCATACTCTGTCGCCATAGACAAATCCTGGGATGCAAGCAACCTGGAGGCTATCATCTACACCCTGCGTACTTTCCCTGCATCCCCTGTACAGGCCGTTTCCAGGGCAAAATACACAAATAAGGCAGGCGCCTATGTTGATAATGTAGTCAGCGTGAAGGCAGGTGAGTCTGTTTCCTACGATTTTCAATAAAATATATACAGTTGGTATTAATTACCTTAAAAACACAAGGTTATGAAAAAACAAAGTTCAATTCTTTCTGCAGCCGCTGCCGCTTTGATGCTTGTGGCTTGCGAAAACATTCAGGTTGGCGATTTGAAGGGCAAGGTTGAACTCATCAATTACGGTGAGGAGGAGTTTGAAGTTCCCGCTGAAGGTGGCGAGTATTTCATCAGTTTCCAGTCATCCTCAGACTGGACGATGACTTCTTCCGAAGAGTGGGTATTTGTTTATCTTGACAGCGGAAAGGAGGGTTCCTATGACGTCGATTTCTCCGTTGGGGCAAATGAGAGTGGAGAAGAGCGTTCCGCAATCATTACAGTTACTCTTGATGCAGAGCACTGCTTCACCGTGCTTGTAACTCAGGCTCAGAACAATGTGTTCGGTGTTGTCAATTCCCCGCTCAGCATCGGTGCTGAGGGAGGTCAGTTGACATTCACCGTTAGCGGAAACATTGATTATGAGGTTACTCCTATGGCAGACTGGATCAGCGTTGTCAGCACCAAGGCTGTAGTTGAAAACACCGTTACCATAGAGGTTGCAGCAAACGAAGGCTTTGCCCGTGAGTCCAAGGTTAAAGTCAGTTCTTCCGAGGGAGATTCCTATGTAAAGGTTTCTCAGGAGGCTGGTGTGACAGATCATATCCTTGGTATTGGTGCTATCTATTATGCGGATTACTATGAAGCAGGTACTGCCAGCTGGGGCTTCAATGTGTTCAACGAGGATTATTATAATGACGGAGATGAGGCAATGCTCTACATCTTAGATGTCAGTCTTCCGTTAGAGTATGACTTCTTCAAGCTTCAGGCAGACGGAATCCCTGAAGGGGTTTACACTTTCAACGATTCTTTGGAGGGCTTCACTTTCAATTCCAATTCCACTATTGCTGATTATGTCATTGGGGATTATGTAGACATCACAGATGGTGAAATTGTTGTCAAGGACGGCGTGTTCGCCTTTACCATTACAGATGAGCTTGGCAGGGTTCACAAGGTGAAGTGGCAAATGGATAGTGAGTATATTATTTGGCGTGATAATACTTACCTCTCATCTGTAACAGCAGACTACGATGTTAGCTTTGACACCTGCTATTACAAGGAGCTTGGCCAGTATTTCATTAAAGAGGGCATTGAGTCTTATCAGATGGTGGTAGCATTTAGCGACGGTAATCCTCAGATTGGAACCAGCGGAACAGCTGATTCTACTGAAGGCGTGCTCTTGCTCAGTTCCGCAACAAATGATTTCACCGGTACATTCACTGTAGAGCCTGTTTCCGAGCAGAATTTCACTCCTGGCACTGTTGATGGATATAACAGCTATTTCGGCAGCTATATTGGTAAATATGCTTTGGATGACGGTTACTTCGTTCTGCAGGGCGGTACGCTTACCGTTACTGCCGATGGAGACGGATTGCTCTTTGAAGGTGAGTTTACCGATGACTATCCATACGGCGAGCCTCACAAGCTCAAGATTCACGCAAGGGGAGTTGTTGCTCCTGAAGAGGAGGCCGCTTCTTCTGCAGTTGGTTCCAAGATAAAGTTCCCAAGAGAACTTTCCACGAGAAAAGCGCGCAAAGCAAACAAGTACGCAATCACATTCTAAATAACTGGGCCCTTCGGGGCCCTTTTTTCAAATTTGCTATATTTGCTACATTTGCGAGTATGAAAAAATTCAGGGTATACTGTATCATTTTTAATAAGTATGCCTATATTTGCGAATTAGTGAGAGTATTACCTCAGCAATCTTTGTTTTTATGAAAAAATCATTGGCTTTGAGCCTCTGTGCCTTGGCGGGTGCGGCGCTCGTTTTATCTTGTGAACCT
>SAMEA3663028__coassemble_874_pt1 | contig 10344 bp, 10 predicted proteins | sample SAMEA3663028__metabat2_high_PE_014 | metagenome-assembled genome bin SAMEA3663028 (sample SAMEA3663028) | pig gut metagenome | biome: pig gut; feature: pig-associated habitat; material: faeces | place: France | collected 2012 | reverse complement strand
GCAGCCAGTCCCTCAGCCCGCTGCTGCTCCTTCGCGCGTGCGCCGTACTGCCGCCAGCATATCGCTTGGCAGTATGTTGGCCGAGGCTGGAGAACGGCAAGGTATAGAGACTGAAGTCAAATCCGAAGACCCGCTGCTTACCGATGAGCAGATAAAGCAGAAATGGCCTGAGTTGGGGGAGCGCTTTGCTTCCCGACCGAGGCTTGCGAGTGCCATATCCAATGCCAAAATTGAAATCAGAGAAGAAAACGGACTGAAAATCGTGAAATTCTTCGTGCTTTCCGATGCCCAGAGCGATTGGATTAAGAGCACAATGCTGACCCGCCTTCAGGAGGAATTCAAGCAGATTGCCGGTTCAAGCAAACTTGGAATCGAAGTGGATGTACTCCCGCAGGAGGAGCAGAAACCTGTGGTGTATCTGGAGAAGGACAAAGCCAAAAGGATGATGGTCGAAAACCCCGAGGTCGCACTTCTCGTGCAGGATCTCGGACTTGATGCATAAAAGATATGAAACTGTATTGCGAAAATCTGGTGAAGAAATACGGTATGCGTACCGTGGTGAAAGGCGTCTCTATGGAGGTTAACCAGGGAGAAATCGTCGGCTTCCTCGGTCCGAACGGTGCCGGAAAGACCACCAGTTTCTATATGATTACCGGTCAGATTGTGCCTAACGACGGGCACGTCTTCCTGGACGATACCGAAATCACCAAGCTCCCTATGTACAAGAGGGCTCAGATGGGTGTGGGCTATCTTCCTCAGGACGCCTCCGTTTTCCGCAAGATGTCGGTGGAGAACAATATTCTCTCCGTAATGGAAATGAAAGGCTATCCCAAAGATGTCAGGGAGCAGCGCCTGGAGGACCTGATTTCCGAATTCAACCTTTCCAAGGTGCGCAAGTCCCTTGGAATCCAGCTTTCCGGAGGCGAGAGGCGCCGCTGCGAGATTGCGCGTGCTCTTGCCATCGATCCCAAGTTCATACTTCTCGATGAGCCTTTTGCCGGAGTTGACCCTATTGCGGTTGAGGATATCCAGTATATCATTGCAAAACTCAAATACAAGAATATCGGTGTTATCATCACCGACCACAATGTCGGAGAGACCCTTGCCATTACCGACAGGGCTTACCTCCTGTATGAAGGAACTATTCTCCAGCAGGGCACCCCTGAGGAACTTGCTGCGGACGATGATGTAAGAACAAAGTACCTTGGAGCCGGCTTCGTGCTGAAGCGCTCCGTAAGCGTACAGAGAGCACAACAGGAGTATGAAAATTCTCATAATTGACGACGAGCGGTCAATCCGCAATTCCCTTCGTGAAATATTTGGAGACGAAGGCTATGAAGTGGATGTTGCCGAGGATGGAGCTGCCGGAGTGCAGGCCGCCCTTGCAACCAGGTATGATGTCATTTTCTGTGACATAAAGATGCCGGCAATGGACGGCACTGAGGTCCTTGCCAAACTGGTTTCCGAAGGACTGGACACACCTATTGTGATGATTTCCGGCCACGCGGATATCGCTACGGCAGTGGATTGCATCAAGCACGGTGCCTTTGATTTCATTGAGAAGCCTCTGGATCTCAACCGTTTGCTGATTACCATACGCAACGCTACCGACAAGGCCGCCCTCACTTCCCAGAACAAGCTCCTGAAGAAAAAGGTGTTCGGTGGAATTAAGATGGTGGGGGAGTCGGAGCCGATGGAGCATATACGCGACATCATAGCCAAGGTGGCTGCAACCCCTGCCCGAGTGCTTATCACAGGTCCCAACGGCTCCGGCAAGGAGCTGGTGGCCCGCAGCCTCCACGCGCAGAGTGACCGTGCAGCGGCCCCGTACATTGAGGTCAACTGCGCAGCGATTCCTTCAGAACTTATCGAGAGCGAACTCTTCGGCCACGAAAAAGGCTCTTTCACTTCAGCCATCAAGCAGCATAAGGGCAAGTTCGAGCAGGCGGATGGAGGCACTCTCTTCCTTGATGAGATAGGAGATATGTCGCTTGCTGCCCAGGCCAAAGTGCTGCGCGTGCTTCAGGAGAACAAGCTCAGCCGTGTGGGAAGCGATGCCGACATCAAGGTGGATGTGCGAGTAATTGCCGCAACCAACAAGGACCTGCGCAAGGAAATTGATGCCGGCAACTTCAGGGAGGACCTGTATCACCGTCTGAGCGTGATAGTCATCAAAGTGCCTTCTCTTGACGAGCGTCGTGCCGACATCCCTCTGCTCATCGATTATTTCTGCAGCCAGATAGCTGATGAGACTGCGTTGCCGCGCAAATCCTTCAGCCGGGAGGCCGTGCAGCTTCTGCAGGAGCGCAGCTGGCGGGGAAACATACGCGAGCTCCGCAATGTGGTGGAAAGGCTGCTGATACTCGGTGATGAGGTGGTCTCCGCCCAGAATGTTAAAGACTATGTATAGAATATGCAGATTCCAGATATCGTAATCGCCATCGATGGCTGTTCATCTACCGGAAAGAGTTCCTTCGCCAAGTTGCTGGCAAAGGAACTGGGCTTCCTTTATCTCGACTCCGGTGCCCTCTACAGGGGTGTCACCCTATTTGCACAGGAGGAGCACTATATTTCCAGGATGAATATTATCCGTCCTGAGTTGGAGGAGGCGCTGCAGACCCTTCCGTTGCGTTTCAACTCAGACAACCGTACCTTTATCGGGGACAGGTGCATAGAAAAGGAAATACGCACTATGGAGGTGTCCGCTCAGGTCAGTCCTATCGCGGCCGTCCCTTACGTGCGCGCCTTCGTCGATGCCAAGCTTCACGAGGCAGCCGCTGCCAGACGGGTAGTGATGGACGGCCGCGATATAGGAACCACCGTTTTCCCGGACGCGGAAGTGAAGATTTTCATGACCGCAAGCGAGGAGGTGCGTGCCCGCCGCCGCTACGATGAGCTTGTGGCTAAGGGCGAGTACCCGGTAATGGAAGAAGTGGTGGAGAATCTTCGCCAGAGGGATTATATCGATTCGCACAGGGAAACCTCTCCATTATGCCGTGCGGCCGATTCTTATCTTCTCGACAACTCCGATATGACACTTAAGGAGGAGGTCGAGTGGGTAAAAGGCTTGATTAGAGGAAAATACACTATATATGATTGACGTTGAGATTGACAGTACAGCCGGTTTCTGTCCGGGCGTCATCCGCACTATCGGAAGCGCTGAGCGCTTTCTCAGTGAGCATCCGGGCAGCATCCTCTATTCTCTCGGAGCCATAGTCCACAACGACTCCGAATTGGAAAGGCTCGGAGCAATGGGCCTTGTCCAGCTTGATTACGAAGATTTGGATGAGATGCCTTCCGCTGAAGGCAAGACTATTCTTGTGCGTGCGCACGGACAGCCTCCGCAAACCTTTGAAAAGCTCCGGCATCTGGGTTTTGAAATCATCGACTGCACCTGTCCTGTGGTTCTCGGGATTCAGCAGAAAATCAGTCAGGCGACCGGTGATGTGATAATCTACGGAAAGCACGGACATCCTGAAGTCCTCGGTCTTGTGGGCCACGCCAAATGCCGCGTAAGGGTAGTCGAAGACCAGATCCAAGCATATCAGATGCTCGAAAATGACCGTCCTTCGGACAATTGCGAAATCTTCTCACAAACCACGATGAGCCCGACCGGCTATGCTCAGGTGTGCGAACTTGTCAAGGCATCAATTCCGGGGCTGAAGGTGCACGAAACTATATGCAAGCAGGTTGCAACACGCCACCGTGACCTTGAGGACTTTGCTAGGCATCACGATGTAATCGTCTTTGTATCAGGCAAAAGCAGTTCCAACGGGAAGGTGCTTTGCGAGCTTTGCCGTCAGGTCAACATCCGTACCTACCACGTGGGTTCCGTTCAGGAAATCCAGGCCCGATGGTTCCGTCCGGAAGACCGGGTCGGAATCAGCGGTGCGACCTCGACTCCTCGCTGGCTGCTCGAAGAGGTGGCCTCACATATTGCAAGTTTGCAGTAATTTCTTAACTTTGCACGATTTTCTGAAACAACAATTAACAGATATTTATGGCAACAACAGCTGATTTCAAAAACGGACTTTACCTGAAGTACAACGACAAGCCTTGTATGATCGTATGGTTCCAGCACGTGAAGCCGGGCAAGGGTCCAGCTTTCGTAAAGACAAAACTCCGCAACCTTGAGAACGGTCGTATCCTTGAGAATACCTTTACAGCAGGTGCGAAGATTGAGACCATCGATGTAGAGCGTCGTCCTTACCAGTTCCTCTATGCTGAAGAGGACGGTTTCAACTTTATGCACGAGGAGACCTACGAGCAGATTACCCTTCCTAAGGATGTGGTTGACAATGCAGACCTTATGAAGGAAGGCCAGCACGTCGAGATGATGTTTGTGACCGGAGACGAGGAGCGCTGCCTTACCTGCGAACTCCCTACCTATGTTACTCTTGAAGTGACATACGCAGAGCCGGCAGTGAAGGGCAATACCGCATCCACCTCAGCTCTCAAGGAAGTAACCCTCGAGACCGGAGCAAAGATTATGGTTCCTCTGTTCATCAATCAGGGAGACGTAATCACCGTCAATACTACCGACCGCACTTACGGCCAGAGAGTATAAAGTTTTGCGTATAACTCTTCTTACGGTCGGAAAGACCGACATAAAGTGGGTAGCCGAAGGCCTGGAAGTGTATGCTTCCAGGCTTCGCCACTATATATCCTTTGAAATCAAGGAAATACCTGAACTTAAGAATGTCTCCTCCCTATCCCGGGAGCAGATAAAGACAGCCGAGGGAAAACTCATACTCAAGAATCTCAGGGATTCCGATGAACTGGTTCTGCTCGACGAGCACGGAAAGGAGCTGCGCAGCATCGAATTCGCCTCTATGCTCGAAAGGAGAATGACCACCGATTCCAGAGACCTTGTCTTCGCAATAGGCGGGGCATACGGTTTCAGCCCCGAAGTTTATCAGCGCGCAAACTCAAAAATATCCCTTTCCAAAATGACTTTTTCCCATCAGATGGTTCGCACGATTTTTGCAGAGCAACTCTACCGTGCCTTCACCATCATAAGGGGTGAGTCATACCACCACGAATGAAACACAAAACCGTCCTGTCCCGCATACTGATTACAGTGGCTATGCTGCTGGTCGTAGTCTCTTTCTTCCTGCCTCAGATGAAGGGAGATACCTCTCTGGCAGCAAAGAGGGTCGAAAATGTAGTCAAATCCAGACTTAAGAAACTTGACAAATTTGCCGTTCAGGCTTTGGAAGCCGACCCTGAGCAGTGGCTGGATTTGGGCAAGGTCCCGGAGGATATGGTGGTGTACCGCTATGTCTCCGACCGTCTCCAGTCCTGGGTCAACCAGTTCCCGATAAGCAGTGACGAAATCATACCGAGCAATTCCTACCATCGTCTGGCCAACCCGAGAGCGAGGGTGAAGTCTCCTCTGGCTGCCGTTGGCGATGAATATACCTTGCTGAGGATGGGCTCCAAGTCCTATCTGGTAAAGCGGATAACACAAGGAAATGTGAAGGTGCTAGTCGGGCTGAATGTGGGGGACAACAAGCGGTACAGAATTGATTCCGGCTACAAGATTGTGCCTCTTCCGACCGGGGAAGGCAGTCCTGTAGTCATTAATGGCGAACCGCGGTTCAGTGTCATATTTGACGCTATGCCGGTCAAAAGCGCCCTGCCGGCCAATCTGGTATGGCTGGCCTTCCTGTTGTTCTGTTCCGGTCTGCTGCTTTCCATCTCGTCAATGCCGACTCTGAAGCGCTGCCTGCTTGACATTGCACTGATGTTTGGCGCAATGGCCTGGGCGCTTAACCGTCATCCTGTGCTGCAAGGTGAAATCACCATTATACTGCCTGTGCTGGTACTCAACCTTATGGTCTTCTTTGTCGCTATGGCTTTGTACGAAACCAGGGAGGACATCTGGAGCCGCCTGAAGACAGGCAAGGCTCTGACCATATTCAGAATAATCCTTATTCTGTCAGTGCTGGTTTTTGTTGTGCTGGCATATTTCAATATTTCCGAGATAATAACCTATACCCATATCACTATGCAGCTCTACAAGATAGGGCAGATAGGCGTAGAGACAGGTATAGTTTATATTTCCTTCCTTTTTATGTTCACCGGTCTGGTTCTGCTGGTCCAGCTGCTGCGCATTTTCAATGTGTTCACCATATTGGGAAAAGTGATATCTGCGACTCTTGTAGCAGTGTATCTGGTCTGCATTACCTCATACCTGGGATTCCAGAAGGAAGAGGTGATTATCTCCCAATGGGCTGAGACTCTTGCCAACGACCGCGACTTTACCCTGGAGAACCATCTGCGGAGAGTTGAAAGGCAGATAGCATATGACGACGAGCTCGCCAGGGCTGCCGAATCCGAGGAATATACACCTGTGGCTCTGCAGCAGCTTGCAGACAAGTATTTCTTCCGCATACTCAAAACCTATAATATGAATGTCCAGATTGGCGGGAATGCAGTGGAGTTCGGACTGGATGAAGGAGTGCAGATTGCTCCCGGTTCGCGCTTCTATTATGCTCCCCAGTCAGGGCAGAGGTGCCGTTATGTGGGCGCTTTCCATTATTTTACTCCGGACAAGGGGCAGAATACTTTATACATAAGCCTGGAGCCAAAGGATATGGGCAACAGGGATGCCTTCAAGGCGGTGCTTTCCCCTGAGGACGGGAAGGATGTGATTCCGGCGTTTTTCAGCTATGCCAAATACAAGGGCAATGAAAGGCAATACTACAAGGGAGTCTATGCCTATCCGAGCAAATTGACTCCCGACCTGGAACAGAAGTTTGCAAGCGGGGAACTCTGCCATTTCTCTTCCGGCGGATATATACACTATGTCAATACGGTAGGAGAACAGGAGTATATTGTGATTTCCAGAATCAACCACGGTGATTTGCGCAACACACTTGCCATTATCGTGGTAGCGATGATGCTCTATTTCATCCTTAGCTTTTTCCCGAAGAGAGGAAAGCGGGAACAGACACACGAAAAGCATTATTTCAAGACTGTGGTTTCCATCGTGCTGATGGTATCTCTCAGCATTACGATGGCGACCCTGGCCGTAGTCAGCGTTACCTTTGTCTATAACAGGAATGAAATAAATTCGCGCAGAATGATGTCTGACAAGGCCAATTCCATTCGCAATATGCTGCAGAGCAGTCTGCGCAATATCTCTTCTCCTGATGATTTGACCTCCCGCGAGACTATGCTGATTCTGCGCCGTGTCTCCGACAATACTATGTCCGATATCTCCCTCTTCCGCCCTGACGGAAGGGTGTTTATGTCCACTACTCCTGAGATTTTCGACAGGATGATAGTGGGATGCCGGATGAACGGCAATGCCTATGATGAGATAATGTTCCACAACAGGGGCTTCAGCATCTTCCGCGAGCGTTATGGCAGCAAGCGCATCTACACTATGTATGCGCCTATTATGGATGCTGAAGGCGAAGTGCTTTGCCTCTTTGCCTCGCCTTATGTCGATACGACCTACGATTTCGAGTGGGATGCCGTTATGCATACCGTTTCGATTGTGGTGATGTATCTCGTGCTGATGATATTCAGTTCCCTGCTGGTTTCCCTGCTGGTTGACCGCATATTCAAGCCTCTGTCCGAGATGAGAACCAAGATGGATGCCGGTGATGTGAACGGGCTCGAACATCTGGTCTATGAGCACGATGATGAGCTCAAGCCTCTGGTGGAGTCCTACAACCGTATGGTCGATGACTTGGTGGCAAGTTCACGCAGCCTTGCCCAGGCTGAGCGTGACAAGGCCTGGAGTGAGATGGCCCGCAATGTAGCCCACGAAATCAAGAACCCGCTCACCCCAATGCAACTGCAAATCCAGAGGGTGCAGAGACTTAAAGCCTTGGGAGATCCTAACTGGCAGCTGCGTTTCGACGAGATGGCAAAGGTCCTGCTCGACCACATCGAGGTACTTACCGACACCGCCAACCAGTTCTCGGACTTTGCCCGCCTCTATGCGGAGGAACCTGTGGAAATCAAGCTTGATGAGCTGTTGCAGGAGGAGGTCGGAATGTATGATTCGCGTCCGGGTGTGGAATTCGAGTATCTCGGTCTTCCTGGTACAGTCATCAGCGGCCCGCGTCCTCAGCTTGTGCGTGTTTTTGTGAATCTGCTCAACAATGCGGTGCAGGCCTGCGAAGGCAGGGAGGACGCAAAGATTGCCGTATCCCTTCGCAATGGAGCCCAGCCGGATTATTATGAAATAGTTTTCGAAGACAACGGCCCGGGCGTGGACGAAAGCAATGTCGAGAAACTCTTCACCCCTCGCTTCACTACCAAGAGCAGCGGAAGCGGACTGGGTCTGTCCATTTGCCGCAGCATATTGGAGCGTTGCGGAGCTTCCATCAGCTACAGCCGCAGTTTCAGGCTGGGTGGCGCCTGCTTCACGATTCAGTACCCTAAGCTCTGATTGCTTTCAACGAAGTTTTTTGCTATATTTGCGGCGCTTACGCAGGAGGAAGATGAAGATTAAGAGTGCCACATTTGCCGGCAGCAGTACCAGCCCCGATAAAAGACCCGCAAGGCGTCTTCCGGAGTTTGCGTTCATAGGCCGGAGCAACGTCGGGAAGTCCAGCCTTATCAATATGCTATGCGCCAATCGCAAGCTGGCAATGACATCTTCCACCCCGGGCAAAACCAAGGTGGTAAACCATTTCCTGATAAACGATAATTGGTATCTCGTTGATCTGCCGGGCTACGGTTTCGCCAATGTAGGGAAGAAGGGGCGCGAGGCTATAGCAAAGGTAATAAATGACTACATAATGGAAAGTCCGGACCTTACCTGCCTCTTCGTTCTGGTGGACAGCCGTCACGACATAGGCCGGATTGACCTTGACTTCATCCACAACCTGGCCATACACGAGGTTCCCTTCGCGCTCATCTTTACCAAATGCGACAAACGCGGACCCAATGTGCTGAAGGCTCAGATCGAGGCCGACTGCCGTATTCTTTCGCAGGACTGGGAGGTGTTGCCGCCTATGTTTACCAGTTCTTCCGAAACCGGGGCCGGAAGGGAAGAAATACTCTCATATATAGAATCAATACTTAATACACTATAAATATGCAGCACAGCCACAGAATGGAAGTCTTTGCCTGCCGGGCATCCAAGGTCTTCGCTCAGAAAGTAATCGATGGACTCAATGAAATCCGCTATCAGGATGAACCACAGCTGCACCTCGGTGCGCTCACGATTACTCCTTTCAGCGATGGAGAATTCCAGCCTCAGTACGACGAAAGCGTGCGTGGCGCAAAGGTCTTCATCATTCAGTCCACCACCCCTCCCGCTGACAATCTGATGGAACTGCTGATGAGCATCGATGCCGCCAAGAGGGCTTCCGCCGACCAGGTTATTGCGGTGATGCCTTACTTCGGCTGGGCCCGTCAGGACCGCAAGGACCGTCCGAGGGTTTCGATTGCCGCCAAGCTCGTTGCCAACCTTCTGCGCAGCGCCGGGGCAGACCGCGTGATGACCTGCGACCTTCACGCCCAGCAGATTCAGGGCTTCTTCGACATCCCTGTTGACCACGTCTATGGCTCCAAGGTCTTCCTTCCCGTGCTTGCTTCGATGAATATCGAGAATCTCTCAATAGCCGCCCCTGACATGGGAGGAACCAAAAGGGCGGACCTCTATGCCCGCCGCCTGGGCTGTCCGGTGGTCATCTGCCACAAGGAGAGGGCCCGCGCCAATGTGGTTTCCAAGATGACGGCCATTGGAGAAATCAAGGACCGCAACATCGTGATTGTGGATGATATGATAGACACTGCCGGCACCCTCTGCAAGGCTGCCGACCTTCTCATGGAGATGGGCGCTTCGAGCGTGCGCGCCGTGGCCACCCACGGAGTGCTCAGCGGAGAGGCTGTGGAGCGTATCCACAAGTCCGCACTCAAGGAACTCTTCATCACCGACACGATTGCGCATCCTGAACTTGCGGACGATGAGAAAATCAAGATAGTCTCAATGGCTCCGGTTTTCGCTTCCATCATCCACAAGGTTTACAATTACGAAACAATCAGTGACGAATTTGACCGCTGATGCTTGAGACCATCCTTGCAGCCGTAGTTGTTCTCGGGCTGGGAGTGCTCGGGATGTTTGTCTTCCTTCTCAAAAAGGGAGGCGAGTTCCCCAAGTACGACGTTGGCTCCAATCCCGAGATGCGCAAGCGCGGAATCCGCTGTTTCAAGGATGAGGATGCTGCCCTCCATAAAAAGCATTGCGACGGAAACTATTCCGAAGCCTGCAAGGAGTGCGGATTGTTTGACGAAAAAATGAAAAAGAAATGAGTCTGGTAGCAATAGTAGGCCGGCCTAATGTCGGCAAATCAACCTTGTTCAACCGTCTTGTCG
>SAMEA3663028__coassemble_851_pt1 | contig 10574 bp, 5 predicted proteins | sample SAMEA3663028__metabat2_high_PE_014 | metagenome-assembled genome bin SAMEA3663028 (sample SAMEA3663028) | pig gut metagenome | biome: pig gut; feature: pig-associated habitat; material: faeces | place: France | collected 2012 | reverse complement strand
CCGTCAATCAGGCTGGTACCTCTGGAAACACCGGTGGAGGAAGCGGCTCTGAAATCAAATCCGACCCCGTGCCGGGATGGCTGGAGCTCCCTGCTACCGATGATGAAAACCTGTATTTCATAACCCACGATATGAAAGTCGGCACTTACTCCGGCAGAAGCTATTCCATCTACTACGACGCAGACAATCTTGTCTCAAGGTGGGTGGCATATCCTCTCAACAAGGGGCTTATATCTTCCGGTTCCCGCACTGACGCGTGGGGTCTCGACCCGAAGATTCCTGCTGATATGCAGCCTGCGCTGTTCAGCGGATTCCGCAATGCGAGCGACGGACGCCGTTACGACCGCGGACATCAGCTGCCATCGGCAGACCGCCTGCAGAAGGAAGCCAATGAAGCCACTTTCTACGGCACCAATATGACCCCGCAGCTCTCCGAGCTCAATCAGAGATGCTGGGCAAGTCTCGAGAGCGCAGTGCGCAGCTGGAGCTACAGCTTCGATACGCTCTATGTTGTGACCGGTGCAGATGTTCGTGGTGCAAGAGATTATTGCACAGATAATTACGGCAAGAAGGTCACCATCCCTACAGGCTATTACAAAGTCCTTCTCGGCTACAAGAAGGGAGGCCAGTTTGCCGGAATGGCTTCAACCGGAGGCTATACCGGAATCGCATTCTATTTCGACCACAAGAGTTACACCGACAGCCGTGAAACCATTATGGGGCAGGCGATGAGCATCGATGAACTTGAAGATGACTTGGAAATCGACTTCTTTGTCAATCTTCCGGACAAGATAGGTGCTGTCTTTGCCGCCAAGGTGGAATCTACCGTTGACAGCTGGTGGTACAACTAGTTTTTTAATCCGTATGAAAAGAATCTTTACACTGATTCTCGCCCTTGCTCTTGCAGTCTTTGGCGCACAGGCCCAGAGCAAGTATGTTGTAGGTTTTTACAACCTCGAGAACCTTTTCGATACTTATGACGACCCCGCCCACAATGACGAGGAATACCTCCCTGACGGGGCAAACAAGTGGACTGAAGAAAAGTACAACAAGAAGCTCAAAAACATGGCACGCGTTATCCGTGCCATGCACGACGAGAACAAGTGCTGGCATGCCATCCTTGGAGTCAGCGAAATCGAGAACCGTCTCGTTCTCGAAGACCTTGTAAGCCAGGAGAGCATCATCGACGCCAACTACCAGATTGTCCATTATGACGGCCCTGACCGTCGAGGCGTGGATGTGGCGCTTCTCTACCATCCGGCATATTTCACCTATATCGATTCCGAGAGCATTCCTTTCGATTTCAAGGATACCGAAGTGGAGATTACGCTCTCTGAAGAGGAGCAGGATTATTTCCGCACCCGCGACATCCTTATGGTCCGCGGCACTATGAATGACGAAATGTTCGCCTTCTATGTGTGCCACCTTCCTTCCCGCATCGGCGGCAAGGGACAGGACCTGCGCAGCCGCGGAGCTGAAATCATCTATAAGCACTCGCAGAAACTCGAGCAGGAGTTCCCGGGCATCAAAATCGTGGTAATGGGCGATATGAACGACAACCCTACCGACGACAGCCAGGCAGTATGGCTTCGCGGCAAGGAGAATATTGAGGACGTGCAGCCGGGAGATTTCTTTGACCCATATACCTCAATGCTCAAGGCCGGATACGGTTCTCTGGCATACAGGGGCGAATGGAACATCTACGATATCGAACAGGTCAACTACAACCTCGCAGTTGCACCTCAGGGCGGCCTGCGCATCCGCAAGATTGTGAAGAACAAGTACTACGGACGCATCTTCAACCCTCCTTTCCTTACCCAGCAGAGCGGCCAGTACAAGGGTACTCCGTTCCGCACATTCTCCGGTGGTGCCTTCATCGGCGGCTACTCGGACCATTATCCGACATACATAGTTTTAACAAAGTAAAATCAATATGAAAAGACTTATAACCCTGTTTGCGGCACTTTGCGCATCCGTCGTGATGTTCGCGCAGGACCCTACAGGCGGCATTACCGGAAAGGTGGTCAACCGTCAGGGAAGAACTCCTGTCGAGGGCGCCCAAGTGACCGTACTCAAGGCTTCAGTTGCTCTGGATGCCGTGGAGTCCGCAAGTGACGGCTCCTTCCTCTTCGAAGGACTTGAAGACGGCAGCTACCAGCTTCGCGTCAATGCGGAGGGCTTCCTCCAGCAGGACATCTTCGTAAAGGTCGAGAAGGGCTTCGTACGAGACATTATGTTCGTCACAATGACAGCCGTGACTACTCTTGACACCACTCTGGACGACTCTTCATTTGCAGAGCAGGACCTCCTTGATACCGGTTATTCCGATTCACCGACCATACTCTTCGACGCAAATGACCCGTTCACCAATGTAGTGGGCTACGGCTTCAGTTCCATACGCTACAAGAACCGCGGTTACAATTCCGAGACCCAGCAGGTTTACCTTGCAGGCGTACCTATGAACGATGCTCTCACGGGCTATTCTCCTTATTCTCTTTGGAGTGGACTCAATGAGGCAATGCGCAGCAAGGACACTTCCAACGGTCTTGCCGGTATGGATGTGGCCCCGGGCAGCTTCAACGGTGTTACCAATATCCACGCAGTGCCGTCCAGCGTCCGTCCGGGCTGGAGATTCTCCATCCTCAGCAACTCCGCTATGTACAGGCTCCGTCTTATGGCCAACTATGCCAGCGGCGTGCTTGACAACGGCTGGTCTTATGCTGTCAATGTCAGCTCCCGTCTCGGAGGCAACGACTGGGTGAAGGGCGTTTACTACAAGACCCTTTCAGTCTATGCCGGAGCCGAGAAGAGTTTTGACGACTACGACAAGCTGGCTCTCGCGGTATTTGCAGCTCCTACCGAGCGCGGAAGCCAGAACGCCAGCACCCAGGAGGTATATGACCTTATGGGGGACAATATGTACAACAGCAACTGGGGATATCAGAACGGCAAGGTGCGCAACTCCCGCGTAAAGAGGAGCTTCGAGCCTGTATTCCTTGCAAAGTACGACCTTACCCCGTCCGAGGACTTCGCCCTGAGCGCAAGCCTTATTTTCCGTACCGGCCGCAACGGCAGCACTGCTCTCGACTGGTATGACGCAGCCGACCCGCGTCCTGACTACTACCGCAGCCTGCCTTCCTACGCCTTTATGGAGGATAGCGACTACAACCGCCAGAACGAAGCCAAGGCGGCCTGGGCAACCTTCTGCTGGACCGAGAGGGGTGAGGAATTCAACAAATACCAGCACCTCGACTGGGACCGCCTCTACAATGTGAACTATATGGCGGGAGGCCGCTCGAAGTATGCTGTCGAGGAGCGTCATATCGACCAGAATGACCTCAACCTCGCAGTCAATGCGAAGTGGAATATGACCAACAACATCACCCTTCGCGGCGGTTTCAACGGCAAAATCAACCGCACCGAGTACTACAAGGTGATTGACGACCTTCTCGGAGGCGAATACTTCCTCAATGTCGATTCCTTTGCAGAGCGCGATTTCGCAGCCAACCAGGGCAAGCTCCAGAACGACCTTGACTACTACCTTGAGCACGGCGAGGCCGAGAAGATTACCGAGGGCGGCAAATATGGCTACGACTATCTCGCACAGGTGCGCAAGGCCAATGCATGGACCAGCGCTACCGCCAGGTTCGGAGCACTCACTCTGAACGCTGCACTTTCTGCCGGAGTCGAGTCCTTCTGGAGGGAGGGCCTTGTCCGCAAGGGTCTCTTCGCAGGTCTTGACGACAATGGCAGAGAGATAGTTGACCCGGCCAGCGGCAAGGTGCTTACCAGCTATGACTCGAAAGGAAATGTGATTACCTCCAAGGGCAAGTCAGCAGTTTCCACCTTCGGAACCGGCAGCGCAAAGCTTAGCGCAAGCTACGATATCCCTGGAGGACACCGCTTCAGCGCAAGCGCCGGATATTTCCTCGACGCCCCTAAGTTCAGCCAGTCCTTCATTTCCGCAAGGACACGCAACTCCCTGCTTGAGGGTCTTACCAATGTCAAGACCCTGTCCACGGAGCTGAGTTACCAGTATTTCAACAACGGCTACAATATCAAGTTGACCGGATACTACACCGCTATCAATGACCTGTCCAAGGTTATGAGTTTCTACGATGATTCACAGAACTCATTCACCAACTTCGCTATGACTGGCATCAACCAGCGCCACGCGGGTATCGAGCTTGGAGCAAAGATTCCTCTCCCTGTAAGCGGTCTCAGCCTTTCTGCAGTCGCAGCCATCGGCGAGCATATCTATGTCGGTACTCCGCATATGGTGCAGACCGTGGACAACAGTTCCCAGATTGTACGCGAGGGCGATGTCCCTTACTGGTCAAGCCATCCGGTATATGAGGTTGTCGGAACTACTGAAGACGGCACACCTATCTACAATCAGGATGTGGACGGCAATTTCGTGGAGACCGGAAGAGTCAAGCACTATGTTCCTTCATCTCCACAGCTCGCAACCGAACTTGCTCTCAACTACAATGTCAACTACTGGTTCTTTGAAGTCAACGCCCAGTATTTCGACAGGTCATATCTCGATATGAACCCTCTCTACCGTACCGATTTCGCCTGCGCAGGCGGGGACGGCATCGTTACCCCTGCTGAGGTTGAGTATATGGCAAGCCAGGAGAAGTTTGCTCCGGCCTTCCTTCTGAACTGCAGCATAGGCAAGAGCTGGTACATCAGAAGGCAATACCAGATAGGCTTCTCATTCGAGGCAAAGAACCTTCTCAACAACACCGGTGTGAGGACCGGAGGCTATGAGGCAACCCGTCTCATCTCAAGCTACGGCAAGGACCGTTACTACCGCTTCGACTCCAAGTATTTCTATATGCCGGGAGCGAACTATATGCTCAACATTTATTTCAGATTCTAGGTATGAAAAAGAATATAATCCTTGCACTTTCTGCAATTCTGGCATTCGCTTCCTGCGAAGAGTTCCAGCCTGTCTTTACAGGCGAGTACGACAAACCGCAGCCTCAGGAGCCGGTTGTGATGACTCCGAACATCACCATTGCGGATATCACTTCGTACTACACCAAGGGTAAGCCTTATACCTTTGTCGAGAACCTGATTATCGGCGGTCAGATAAGCACCACCGACCAGCCCGGCAACTTCTACAAGAGTTTCTACATCCAGGATGAGACCGGCGGAATGGAAATCAAGATTGGACGCAACGCGCTCTACAACGACTATCGTCCGGGTCAGACCATCTATGTGAACTGCACCGACCTTACCATCGGCCAGTACGGTCAGAAGGACGGTCAGGGCAACGGTATGATTCAAATCGGCTTCTCAGACCCGACAGGGGAGTATGAGACTTCCTATATCGAGGTTCCGGTTCTTATTGATTCCCATGTCTTCAAGGGCCAGCGTTCCGAGAGTGACCAGCTTCCGGCACCGGTTGTGCTCAGCGAGTCCCAGCTCCCGAAATCCACTGATACCCAGAAGACCAATAAGAATATCGGCCGTCTCGTGACCCTGAAAGACCTGTCTTACACCTGGGTTGACGGTTATGGCGAGACTCAGACTGCCTTCACCCTGCTGTATCTCAATTCCCAGCAGAACAAGAAGGCTTCCTCCAACCGTATCTTCATTTCCGGTACCGACACACATATCAATACCTGGGCTATGTCCAAGAGCCTTATGTCAGAGACTCTCGAGTCCGGTGTCTGGGACAGTGTCAATATCGGAAATGCCAACGATTACAATTACGGCAAAGTCGGGGATGTGAAGTACAAAGGCGAGGACGGTAGCTATCCTGGAATCGAAAGGGCAGCCGCTTCCGTGAGTCACTACTTCAAGACATCTGCCGGCACCTGCGTTCAGATCCGCACCAGCGGCTTCTCCAAGTTCTGTGACACCGAGATTCCTGCAGACGTTCTCAACGGCAGCAAGCATATCAATGTCACCGGCATACTTTGCCTCTACCAGGGCAAAATCCAGATGGTTGTAAACAACATCGACGACATCACTTACGCAGACGGAACACCACTCAAGTAAAATGAAACACACCACAGCAATACTCGCAATGTCATTATTGGCAGCATCTTGTAATTGCAATCCTTTCCTCGAAGAGTGGAATACCCCTTACGGTATTCCACCTTTTGAGAAAATAAAGACGGAACACTACCTTCCGGCAATAGAGAAAGGAATTGCACAGCAGAAAGCCGAAATCGAGGCCATCATCAGCAACCCTGCGGCCCCGACTTTCGACAACACCATCGCCCCGCTCGAGCTCTCGGGCGAAATCCTCAGCAAAGTGCAGGGCGTACTCTTCAACGTAGCGGAAACCGACCAGACTCCGGAGCTCGACGCAGTAATGGAGCAGGCCATCCCTATGCTCAGTGCCCACGGCAACGACATCAGCTTCAACAAGGACCTCTACGCAAGGGTAGCGGCAGTCTATCACGCAGACCAGAGTGCCCTCACCCGTGAGCAGCAGATGGTGCTCAAAAGCTGGTTCGACTCCTTCGAGCGCGAAGGCATAGGCCTGAGCGAAGAGCTGCAGGACGAGCTGCGTACCATCAACACCCGCATAGCCGAGCTCACCCAGAAAATCGGCAACAACATACTCGCGGAGTCCAACGCCTTCAAGGAGAAATTCGGGTTCAGCGTGAGCTATTACCCTTCAAGGATGACCACCACCGAGGACCGTGAGCTCCGCCGCCAGTACAACGAGGCTTACCGCCTTCGCGGCCACAACGGCAACGAATACGACAACCGCGAGCTCATCAAGGAGCTCCTCACGATGCGCATCCGCAAGGCCAATATTCTCGGTTACGAAAGCTCCGCAGCCTTCACCCTTTCCAACAAGATGGCAGCCACCCCTGAAACGGTAGATAATTTCCTTCAGGGCATAATGGATGCCGCAGTCGCAAAGGCAAAGGAGGAGCTGAAGGATATGCAGGCCTTTATGGATAAGGACATCAAGGCAGGCAAGCTCCCTAAGGGCTCCAAAATCGAGCAGTGGGACTGGTGGTACTACGCCGAGAAGGTGCGCCGCGCCAAGTATGACCTCGACGAAGAGCAGGTAAGCCGATATTTCAAGGCAGAGAATGTGCTCAACGGCGTGTTTACCGCAGCCAAGATGCTCTACGGCGTGAACGCCGAGAAAATAGAAGGCGTACCGTCCTATAACCCTGACTGCGTCACCACCTGGAAGCTCACCTACGACGACGGTTCGCTCGTGGGCATACTCACCACCGACCTCTTCCCGCGCAGCAGCAAGAGGGGAGGAGCCTGGATGAACAACGTGCGCAACCAGTATGTCGATGCCCAGGGCAACGACGTGCGCCCTATCATCGTCAATGTAGGCAATCTCAACGAATATATGAGCATCGACGACGTGTCCACCACCTTCCACGAGTTCGGACACGCCCTCCACGGCCTGCTCTCCAAGTGCCACTATCCTTCAGTGAGCGGCACCTCTGTAAAGCGCGACTTCGTGGAGATGTTCTCCCAGTTCAATGAGAACTGGGCCTTCCAGCCTGAGCTGCTTGCCCTCTACGCAGTCAATGACGAGGGCGAAGTCATCCCTCAGGAGCTTGTGGACAAGATTCTCGCAGCCTCCAAGTTCAACCAGGGCTTTGCCACCACCGAGCTTTGCGCAGCCTCTATGCTGGATATGCGCTGGCACGAGCTCACCTCCGTTGAGGGAGTGGATATTGACGAATTCGAAGCCAAGGTGGCCCGCGAAATCGGCCTCATCCCTGAAATCACCTTCCGCTACCAGAGTACATATTTCAACCATATCTTCGGCGGAAGCGGCTATGACTCAGGCTACTACGGCTACCTGTGGGCCGAGGTCCTCGACAAGGACGCCTTCTCCATCTTCGAGGCTTCCCCTAACGGAGTATGGGACAAGGAGCTGGCCCTCAAGTTCAAGCAGACCTTCCTCGAAAGGGGCGGAAGCGAGGAGCCGGCCGTGCTCTACCGTGAGTTCGCAGGCCGTGAGCCGGATTCAAGGGCAATGCTTTCAAAACGTGGACTTCTTTAATATTTCCTAAGAATATGAACAGAAAAGTACTTCTTATGATTCTTGACGGTTGGGGCGAAGGTCGCCACGACCACAGCAATGCGATTTACACTCAGGGACAGCCGTTCATCGACTCCCTGAGGGCGAAATATCCTTATTCTCATCTTAACGCCTGCGGCGAATATGTAGGCCTTCCTGACGGGCAGATGGGCAACTCCGAGGTAGGACATATGAACCTCGGCGCCGGCCGCGTCGTGTATCAGGACCTGGTGAAGATCAATATTGCCTGCCGCGAGCACAAGCTCCTGCAGAACAAGGAAATAGCTGCCGCTTACGACTATGTGAAGCGCACGGGAAAGAAGCTCCATTTTATGGGGCTCTGCAGCCACGGCGGCGTGCACTCATCCCTTAATCACCTTTACGAATTCCTCACCGAGGCGAAGAACCAGGGCCTGGAGGATGTCTATGTGCACTGCTTTATGGACGGCCGCGACACCGACCCTCGCAGCGGACTCGGCTTCGTTGCCGAGCTCGAGGAGCAGATGGCGAAGACCACTGGAAAGGTTGCCAGCGTGTGCGGACGTTTCTATGCTATGGACCGCGACAAGCGCTGGGACCGCGTGAAGGCAGCCTACGATATGCTCGTTGAGGGCAAGGGAGCCGAGTTCGAGTCCGCCCAGGAGGCAATCAAGGCTTCCTACGCTGCCGAGGTGACCGACGAGTTCATCAAGCCTGTTGTGATTACCGAGGGAGGCAAGCCTGTGGCCAAAATCGAGGAAGGCGATGCGGTGATTTTCTACAACTTCCGCAACGACCGCGCCCGCGAGCTCACAGCCGTTCTGACCCAGAACGATATGCCTGAGCAGGGAATGCACACTCTGCCTCTGTACTATTGCTGCCTTACTCCGTACGATGCAACCTTCAAGGGCCTGCACATCCTCTTTGACAAGGAAATAGTGACCGACACCCTCGGCGAGACCCTTGCGAAGTACGGCAAGCACCAGCTGCGCATTGCGGAGACCGAGAAATATGCCCACGTGACCTTCTTCTTCAACGGCGGCCGCGAGGCTCCGTTCGAGAATGAGGACCGCATCCTGGTGAACTCCCCTAAGGTGGCTACCTACGACCTCCAGCCGGAGATGAGCGCACCTGAGGTTGCTGAGAAGTTGATAGAGGCAATCAAGACGGAGAAGGAGGATGCCATTATCCTTAACTTCGCCAACGGCGATATGGTAGGTCATACGGGAGTATATGACGCTATCTGCAAGGCAGTCAAGACCATCGACTCTCTCGTGGAGAAAGTTGTTACTGCTGCTATTGAGCACGACTATGTTGTGCTGCTTACCGCTGACCACGGCAATGCCGACTATGCAGTCAACGAGGATGGCACTCCAAATACCGCACACTCCCTGAACCAGGTTCAGTTCATAGTTATCAACGCAGGTGATGAGGTTAAGACCGTCAAGGACGGAGCCCTCTGCAATGTGGCTCCTACCATCCTCAAACTGATGGGCATTCCTCAGCCTGAGGCTATGACCGCAGAACCTCTCATCTAGAATGTACAAGTTCCAACCGATAGTGAAGACCCTTGTCTGGGGCACCGAGAGCTGGGTGCTCTCCGGTGTTCCGGGCAATGAGTCTGTGGTTGTCGAAGGTCCTGATGCCGGCAAGAAAATTACGGATATTTTTCCGGGACAGTTCCCTCTGCTGATTAAGTTCATTGATGCCCACGATGACCTTTCGATTCAGGTGCATCCTGATGATGAGCTTGCCTTGAAGCGTCACAACTGCAAGGGAAAGACTGAAATGTGGTACATCATCAGTGCAGGCGAGGGTGCCCATCTGCTGAGCGGACTAAAGGAGCAGATTGATGCGCAGAAGTATGTGGAGTTGGTTGAGAAGGGAGAAATAGTGTCCGTCCTTGCCGACCACAAAGTGGCTCCCGGAGATGTGTTCTTCCTTCCTGCGGGGAGAATACACGCTATCGGAGGCGGATGCTATCTTGCTGAGATTCAGCAGACTTCCGATATTACCTACCGTATCTACGACTACGGTCGTATGGGTTTGGACGGCAAGCCGCGCCAGCTCCATACCCAGGAGGCGAAGGATGCGATTGACTATAGGGTCTATCCTGACTACAGGACTCATTATGTGGCTGCTCCGGACACTTCAGTGTCACTTGTGAGCTGTCCGTATTTCAAAACAGAACTGCTTGAGCTTACGGGGCCTTTTGCCCGTGACCTTACGGATTGTGGGGATTTCCTGATTGCAATCGCACTGGAAGGTGAGACCCGGCTTGTACGCCGCTCATCCTGCCCGGCCTGCGCCGACGAGGTCCTCACCCTCAACCCCGGCGAATGCGCCCTCATTCCCGGACCTGCCTTTGGACACTCCCGCTCCGGCCTTTCCGCTGATGACCCTTTGTCCTTGTCTGCCCGCTCAGGTGTTTCCGCTGACGACCCTTTGCCTTTCACAGCCCGCCCAGGCGTTTCTGCCGACGACCCTTTGCCCTTGTCTGCCCGCTCAGGTGTTTCTGCTGACGACCCTTTGCCCTTGTCTGCCCGCCCAGGCGTTTCTGCTGACGACC
>SAMEA3663028__coassemble_834_pt1 | contig 10725 bp, 13 predicted proteins | sample SAMEA3663028__metabat2_high_PE_014 | metagenome-assembled genome bin SAMEA3663028 (sample SAMEA3663028) | pig gut metagenome | biome: pig gut; feature: pig-associated habitat; material: faeces | place: France | collected 2012 | reverse complement strand
GGCGCAGATGGCTCCGGATGCCGGGTCGTGGGTGGGCGCAAGGCTTAGGGATTCTCCGCCGCGCTTCAGTCCCCAGGATTCCAGCAGTTCCCAGACCGGCTCCTCAAGAGCTCGTGCTATATACACACTCGCTACTCCGATTGAGGCTCCGGCTACGGTGTCCCACCACCAGTGGCGCTGATGCTGCACGCGCATAGCGGCGACATATATACCTCCTGCATAGAAAGCGCTTCCGGGGCCGTTGCCGTAATCCCCGCGAATCAGTTCCGCCCCTGTGAAGGCTGCTGCCGTATGTGCCGAAGGGAAGGAATTGAAGCGGGAGCCGTCAGGGCGCTCTTCCCTGATCAGGGTTTTGAGAGTGTAGCAGATTATTGCCTCTGTTCCATAAGCCAGGGTGGCTGTCACCGCTCTCTCGGCAAAACTGCTTTCGCATTTGAGGCCAAGCTCTGCCGCACCCAGATGAAACACTGCCGGAGTGAATTGCATCCAGGTTTCTGGATAGCTGTATTCCCGATTCTGTGCCATCCCCAGAAAAGGAAGCAGCGATATAAGAACTATCAGGAAGAATCTTCTCATCTCAGTCCTCCATTCTGTCAAGGCAGCGGGCAAGCGAGTCGCGCCAATAAGGAATCTCAAGTCCATAAGCCTTCTTGATTGCGCTCTTGTCCAGTACCGAATAATGAGGGCGCCTTGCCTTGGAAGGATACTCTTCGCTGCGGCAAGGAAGCACTTTGCAATCATAGCCGGAAAGTTCGCGTATCGCCTGGGCAAAATCATACCAGCTCACAGCCCCTTCATCCGAAAAATGGTAAACTGTCCTGCCTTCAATACGCGGTCCGTGGATGATATGCATCAGGGCAGCGGCAAGGTCGGCTGCACAGGTAGGGCTGCCCACCTGGTCATAAACCACGCTCACTTGCTCGCGGCTGCGCATAATGTGGCGCATGGTCTTCACGAAGTTTTTGCCATAAGGGGAATACAGCCAGGACGTGCGCACAATGATGCTGCGGCAAGCGGATTTGAAGAGGGCCTTCTCCCCGGCAAGCTTGGTACTGCCATATACTCCCTTAGGTGCAGGAGCCGCATCCTCGCGAATCGGCTGATTGCCTTCTCCCGAAAACACGTAGTCGGTGGAGATATGAATAATGGCAGCATCGCGGGCGGCAGCTGCAAGAGCCAGATTCTCTACTGCCTGATGGTTGAGGAGCATAGCCATATCTATCTCGCTCTCAGCCTTTTCCACATCGGTGTAAGCAGCGCAGTTGACAATGAGGTCAACCCTTTCCGATGCGATAATGATGTCTATGGCAGCCCTGTCGCATATATCCAGATACACCGTCTCCGTTCCCGGGAAATTGTTTATATCCGTGAAAATAAAATGGTGGGGGCTGTCGATGGCAAGTCTTCTGAGCTCCGTTCCAAGCTGTCCGTTGGACCCTGTTACCAAGACATTCATTTGCTTCAGTATTTTCCACAAAAATAGTTAAATTTGCACAAATGGACAGCAGACCTACAATTTATCTTTATACGGATGGCGCAGCGAGCGGAAATCCCGGCCCGGGCGGCTACGGAGTAGTGCTCAAATGCGGCACCCGCGTAAAGGAAATCAGCGGAGGATTTGCAAAGACCACCAACAACAGGATGGAGCTCCTTGCCGTCATCATCGGTCTGGAAGCCATCAAGTGGGAGAATGCCAGAGTTGAAGTCTGGAGCGACTCCAAGTATGTGGTCAGCGCAATCACGGAAGGGTGGCTGGAAAAGTGGATACTCAAAGGCTGGAAAAAGGTCAAAAACCCCGACCTCTGGCAGCGTTTCCTTCCGCTCTACAGGGCACATCAGGTCACTTTCCATTGGATAAAAGGGCATGCCGGACATCCTGAAAACGAGCGTTGCGACCGTCTGGCGGTTGCGGCCTACGGACAGGACGGGCTGCCTGAGGATACAGGTTACATCTTATCGAAAGAAATATGCCAAGAGACAACAAACTCCTTGTGGGAATAACACAGGGCGACTCGAACGGAATCGGTTACGAAGTGATTATCAAGGCGCTCAGCGACGAGCGCATACTGGACCAGTTCACCCCTGTGGTGTACGGCTCTCCAAAGCTTTTCGGCTTCTATTGCAAGACCATACCGGAAATCGAGAGCCTTCCGGTCAATACCATCACCAGCGCTGCCGATGCGCTGCCGAAGAAAATCAACATACTCAACTGCTTGCCGGACAATGTGTTCTGTGAGCCGGGAGCAGCAATGCCGGATGCAGCCCAGGCTGCCATCAAGGCTCTGGAAGCAGCTGTTACCGATGTGAAAGAAGGCCTGATTGATGTGCTTGTCACAGGCCCCATCAACAAGAAATCAATGTCGGGTCAGGGCTTTCAGTTCCCTGGCCATACCGAGTACCTTCAGAGCAGGTTCGGAGTGAAGGACGTCACTATGCTGATGATTTCCGACCGCATCAAGCTCGGAGTGGTCACCGGACATATTCCTCTCAAGGATGTACCATCCAGGATTACAGAGGAAAAGATACTCTCCAAACTGCGCCTGATGAAGGCCTCTCTGGAGAGCGATTTCAGCATAGACAATCCTACTATAGGCGTACTGAGCCTCAATCCGCACAGCGGAGACGGAGGCCTGCTTGGTGACGAGGAGCAGAAGGTTATCATTCCGGCTATCCGTCGCGCAGGCGAGGAAGGCATTCAGGCCTTCGGCCCATTCTCTCCTGACGGATATTTCGGACTGGGCAACTACCAGAACTTTGACGCAACCCTGGCGATGTATCACGACCAGGGACTTTCACCTTTCAAGACTATTGCATTCTCCGACGGCGTGAACTATACCGCGGGACTTCCTATTGTGCGCACTTCCCCTGACCACGGCACCGCTTTCGAGCTGGCCGGAAGGGATATGGCTGATGCTACTTCCATGCGCGCAGCAATATTCTCGGCTATCGATATCTACAGACGCAGGGAAGCTCACAAGAGACTGCTGGAGGGCAAGATGGAGGATCTCACTCCGGTAGAAGAGGAGCGTACAAGACCTGGAAGGCCACAGATTGCGTAATGGGCATCACTGCTCCGGGACTATTCGCAAGAAACTGCAGCGTGCGGCGACTGGACAAAGCCAGCGCCGCTGCTTTTCTTGATGCCAATCACAGGATGGGCAGATGCAAATGCCGGTATTGCTATGGACTGTTTGTGGACAGAACCACGGGGAGCCGCGAAGCTGCGGTCGAAGCGGGCAGTCTGGTTGCGGTAGCGAGTTTCTCCGCGGGCAGAACTATGCGGGACGGGACCCGCTCCTTCGAGTGGATCCGCTTCGCCTCGCTTCGCGGCCTGAGAGTCATCGGCGGTATGGGAAAGCTCCTGGACGCCTTTGTGGCAGACCATCAGCCGGACGATGTTATGACCTATGTGGATGCCGCCGAGTCCGACGGCTCCGCCTACAAAGAACTTGGCTTCGAGCAGGAAGCCATAATTCAGCGCAATGGCTGGACCAATCTCAAACTCAGAAAGAGCTTCATCAAAGCTTAGGTTCCTTTGGCTTCTTAATTCCAAGCACGGCCCAGCGGACGAAAGGAATGCGGCTTATCAGTTCGTAGAGAGCTACGCTCAGGACAGGCACACAAACAATCAGAATTAGGTATATCCAAACCGGGGAGATTGCAGTTCTCTTCAGTATAGTCGCCAGAACAATCAAAGGGAGGTAGTGCAGGACATATATTCCGAAACTGCGCTTGCTCATAAACTTTGTCAAACTGCTGCTTCGGTCGAAATAACGTCTGAACACCGCGAGAAGGCAGACACTGCCCATGGTTGCAAAGATCATTGTGCTCCAATCCTGCTGGACAGCGCCGGAAGTATAGGTCTGTGGATACCAGCGCCATGCATAGAGCACCGCCATAAGGACGAATAGACCTGCGGCATAAGGTCCCTTTGTGCTGAAATTGTCCAAAACCTTGTCTTGTGAGAACACAAAATACCCAAAAAGGAAAGGCACTATATAGAACGGTATACGATACAGTCCCATGAGCGGAGCATCATAGGAAGTGAGCATAGAGCCGCCCCAAGAGAGAAAGAAGAATACCAACAGAAGCATTGCCACTCCGATTCGGGTGGAAAAAATGTTGCCGCAGACATTGTAAAACCTGTCCTTCGAGTCAAGCTTTCTCAGCCCAAGCAGAATCAGAGAATAGAGCCAGAGCAATTGGATAAACCATAGAGGCCCTATTCCGGATACTGCGAAAATAATGTATTTGGCTGGAGCAGGAAGACTGGCGAATTCCGCCATTCCGGGAAGGGCGTTGAAATAGCCTACAACCCATTGAAGCACAAAGAGTCCTATTGTTGAAGGAACAAGCAGTTTAAGACATCTGGATTTCCACCACTCCCGAGCAGTCTTGTTCTCCAAAGCCCAGCGGGAGGACATTCCCGCAAGGAGGAAAAGCAAGGCCATAAACCAAGGATACAGAACGTATTCGACAATGTCTTGAGGCTGATTATCGGAGAAGGAACCTATTCCACCGAACACGCCAACTGAATTGAAGATATAAAAACAATGATAGAGTACCACCAGAAGCACAGTGACCCAACGAAGATTGTCAACCCAATTGCGTCTCATTTCTGAAGGCCCTCCATCACCTCGCCAATCAGAGATTGGAAAATTTCAGTTTTAACCAGGGCCATACCATTTGCATCACCCATAAGAAGAAGTGCATCCCCGCTTTCAAGGCCATAGACCTTGCGTGCATCCTTTGGAATCACTATCTGGCCTTTGTCACCTATTTTGACAACGCCAAAAATGTACTTGCCATCTTTTTCCTGCATAGTTTGAAAAGTTAGAAATTTCCCACAAATATAAAAATTCCCCCGATAATAGCCAAAAATGATAAGTATACTTAAGTCGTTTTCACGTTGTGTGCATTAAAGAACACGGAAACCCTGGCAGCATTTCCTAAGCTCAGGCTGCAATTCCTAACGTTACACGTCCGGAGCTAAACTAGCGTGGAAGGCCGATTTTCATCCTAACATTACACGTCAGGAAAACCGGAAGCAGCGAAGACAGGGCACACTCTGGCGAATCAATGCAATCAAATCGAAACGAGGAAGGCTGCAGGCTATGCCCTCCAGAACCCATGGCCGCCCATGGCCATGTGAATGGGTGGCGCGAAGCGCCGGGATGGAGCGAAGCGGAAGGTTTCGGAGGGCACAGCCTGAGCCTGACGGATATTGCAATAGCAACGGGTGTGCCTGCGAAGTACACTACCGGACACACCTCCGCCGGAACTCGTTCATTCCGGCGGCTAAAGTGAAGTCGCAGTGCCGAGCTCGATGGGATGTGAAAGTGATTTTATAATCCGCTTATACACAAGGTGTTATATTTTTCGTATGGGGTAAAATCACCCATACGAAATAATTAGCACCCTGATTATCAACCACTTATAAATTCACCCTCATCCGCGTCAGCGGGACGCAGGAAACGGTGGAAGGGGCCCACCCACGACCCGGCATCCGGAGCCATCTGCGCCACTCTGGCAATCAGGTTTTAAGACAAAAATCGTCCGGGAATTACCCCGGACGATTTCTATTGGTTAAAGAGTGTTACTGAATTTATTCAGCGACAACCTCCACCTTGAGGTCAGCATAAACGCCCTTGTAGCATTTTGCCTTAGCCTCGAACTCGCCGACAGCCTTGATTTCCGGAAGCTCGATATTGCGCTTGTCAATCTCGACACCTGCGGCAGCAAGAATCTCAGCAACCTGAGCTGCGGTGATGCCACCGTAGAGCTTGCCGTTCTCGCCAACCTTGGCTGCAATCTTGATTTCCACTGCGGATGCCTTGGCTGCGAGAGCCTGTGCATCAGCAACGAGCTTAGCTTCTTTGTGAGCCCTCTGACGGAGAGTCTCAGCGTGCTGCTTGAGAGCTGACTCGGTACCTACTGTAGCGTATCCCTGAGGAACAAGGTAGTTGAGAGCGTAACCTGTCTTAACATTTACCACGTCTCCGGCCTCGCCGAGTCCGTGTACATCTTTCTTAAGAATGATCTTCATACTCTCAAATTATTTAAGGAGGTCAGTTACATACGGGAGAAGGGCGAGAGAACGTGCACGCTTGATAGCCTGTGCCACCTTCCTCTGGAACTTGAGTGAGGTTCCGGTGATGCGGCGAGGGAGAATCTTACCCTGCTCGTTGAGGAACTTCTTGAGGAATTCTGCGTCCTTGTAATCTACATACTTGATTCCTGCCTTCTTGAAACGGCAGTACTTCTTCTTGCGAACCTCTACGGTTGGAGGGTTCAGATAGCGGATTTCGCTGTTTTCAACATTTGCCATTTTTTAGTCCTCCTTTACTTCTGGTTCAACTTCTGCTGCTACCGGCTCTGCAACAGGCTCTTCAGCCTTAGGTGCGAGCTTTGCTGCGCGTACGCTGCGACGGTGCTCTGCATAAGCAACTGCGTGCTTGTCAAGGGCTACGGTAAGGTAGCGGATGATGCGCTCGTCACGGTGATACTGTGTCTCGAGTGTAGCCACGAAAGACGGCTCAGCCTTGAATTCAATCAGGTAATAGAAGCCTGAGGTCTTGTGGTCAATAGGATAGGCGAGCTGCTTGAGCCCCCAGTCCTCTTCGTACACCACTTCGCCGCCATTTTTCTTAATGAGGCTGGTGTACTTGGCAACCGCTTCCTTCATCTGGGAGTCAGACAAAACGGGAGTTGCAATGAAAACGGTTTCGTACTGTTTGATCATTTTGTTAATAATTAGTAATTGTTATTTCCCCAAAGGGGACGCAAAGATAGGAATTATTTTCCAATCTGCCAAATCATTCTGTAGTATAGCCTTTCGGCCTCAGGGCGGTAAGATGCATTTCCCCGTAGATCTTCTGGATTCTGTTGGTATCCTCGCGCGCATTTTCGGTCAGGTCGAACTTCTTTCCGTATCCCACTTCCTTCTTTTTGTAGTCCATATGGGAGAGGTAAACGGACAATCCGGTCTGCAGGGCGATGGTATGGTAGCCGGTTTTCCATCTCCTCACAGCCTTGCGGGTGCCTTCCGGACAGATGGCAAGATAGCACTCCTGCTCATCGCGCAGTTCGTGTATCAGGCTGACCATCAGTGACTGAGAGTTGGAACGGTCAATAGGGAAGGCACCGCATTTGCGGAGCAGCCAGCCCAGCGGCCAGAAGAAGGCCTCTTTCTTGATCATAACCCGCAGCCTGCCTCCGATTCCGCAGAAATAGAGGTAACCCACGACAGCATCCCAGATGGAAGTATGAGGAGCAAAGAGGAAGATAATGCGCTTCTCCTCCGGAAGCCTGTCTTCGCCCGGAGTCATATGCCATCCCAGCACTTTCTCCAGCAGAAATTTCGCCGTTTTTGCTTTCATTATATATCGATATCTTCAAGTTCCCCCTCGGACCGGAGGTTTTGCCTGATGAAATTCTGGCGCTCTACGGTATTGTCACCCATATAGAAGGACATAATGTCCGCGATGGACTCCTCGTCCGCAAGTTTTACCCCGTCCAGCCTCATATCGCCTCCTATGAAGTCCGCGAATTCGTCGGAAGATATTTCTCCGAGACCCTTGAAGCGGGTGATTTCGACGCCCGTCTTGAGTTCGGCTATCGCCTTGTCCTTCTCCGTCTGGTCGTAGCAATAGCGGTTGACCTTCTTGTTGCGCACGCGGAAGAGCGGGGTCTGGAGTATGTGCACGTGGCCCCTTCGGATAAGGTCGGGGTAATATTTCATAAAGAAAGTCAGCACGAGCATACGTATATGCATACCGTCGTCATCGGCATCGGTTGCGATGATAATCTGGTTGTAGCGCAGGTTCTCGAGGTCGTCCTCCACGCCGAGCGCAGCTATCAGAAGGTTCAGCTCCTCATTCTCCGCAACCTTCTTCCGGCTTTCCTTGTAGCAGTTGATAGGCTTGCCCCTGAGGGAAAATACTGCCTGGTAGGCGGCATTGCGCGCCTTGGTGATGGTTCCTGATGCGGAATCGCCCTCGGTTATGAATATTGAGGAATTGTAGATGTTGTCCCTGACATCCTGAGCCGTCCTTTCCGTTACCTTGTCGTTATAGTGGTAGCGGCAGTCGCGCAGCTTCTTGTTATAGACATTAGCCCTCTTGTTTTTCTCGCGGGTCTTCTTCTGTATGCCGGCTATTTCTTCGCGCTCCTGCTGGTTGGTCTTTATTTTCTCTTCGATAATCGGTACGATTTCCTTGTGGATGCGCAGATAATCGTCCAGAGCCTTGGCTACGAAGTCATTGACATAGGAGCGTATCGTAGGACCTACATCTCCGTTCTTTTCCCACAGATAGGTGGAACCGAGCTTGATTTTGGTCTGGGACTCGAATTTCGGTTCCTGAATCTGAATCGAAATCGCACCCACGACGCCCTGACGGCAGTCCTCCGGAGCATAATTCTTCTTGAAGAACTCCTTGAGGGTCTTGGCAATTGCTTCGCGGTAGGCTGCAAGATGGGTTCCGCCGTCCCTGGTATTCTGTCCGTTGACGAAGGAGTGGATGTTTTCTCCGTAGGCGTTGCCGTGGGAGAGCACTATCTCGATGTCCTCACCTTCCAGATGGATAGGCGGGTAGAGCGGAGCCTCGCTCAGGTTCTCCGTTACGAGGTCGAGCAGACCGTTTTCGGACTTGTAGGTACTGCCGTTGAGTACTATCGTGAGCCCTTTCTTGAGATAGGTGTAGTTCTTCACCATAGACTCCACATAGTCCATATTGAAGGCATACTGCCCGAACATCTCCTTGTCCGGGAAGAACTTTATGAGGGTGCCGTTCTTCTCCTTTGTGGCTTCTTCCTTTTCCTCTATGAGTTCGCCTTTGCGGAACAGGGCCCAATGGCAGAGCCCGTCCCTGTGGGAGCATACATAAAACTCTTCCGAAAGGGCATTTACAGCCTTGGAACCCACACCGTTGAGGCCGACGGACTTCTTGAAGGCCTTGTCGTCAAATTTTCCTCCGGTATTGAGTATGCTCATTGCCTTCACGACCGAGCCGAGAGGGATGCCTCGGCCGAAATCGCGTACTGATACGTGCCCGTCTTCGCTGATTTCAATCTGTATCTGCTTTCCGAAGCCCATCGCGAATTCGTCAATGGCGTTGTCTACGATTTCTTTCAGAAGTACGTAAATGCCGTCATCCTGGCTGCGTCCGTCTCCGAGTCTGCCGATGTACATTCCCGGCCTCATGCGGATGTGGGTCACACCTTCCAGGGTCCGGATGTTGTCGTCTGTATAATTAATCTGTTCGCTCTGCATAAGGGCGCAAATTTACAAAATAATTGCGTCAATATAAAGGTTGATAATGCTGTGTTGCGGGTCATTTGTGTATAAACTTACCACGCAGAGGTTCTCGCTGTCGGAGTTCATAGCTTCGGTTTTCACCCGGAACTTCAGAGTGGAGCAGCTGCCCGCCGCAATGGTGGCTTCGTTTGCCTCCGGCTGGAGGAGTTCTACCTGGGAAGGGTCGAAGTCTATGCGGTAAAGGCGGAGCGCGGCGCGGCCCCGGTTGCTGATGGTAAAAGCGGCTTCCATCTTCTCTCCCGGTCCGACCGGGGCCGGCGCCGCGCTCCCCTCATACTCCGCAAGCGGAGCGTTCTTCTTCTGGGTTTCGCTCATAGAATCGAAATTCTCCTTGGTGACCGCATAGAAACTCAAAGCCCCATAGCTCTGCCCGTCCACCACCGGAGCAGCGTAGTAGAAGTTCTTGCCCCAAAGCGAGCGGTCTGCACTGACTGTGGCAACTATCTGAGCAGTACTGCCTGCCGGAATGGTCAGTTCCATAGGACTGACAGTCAGAAACTCCGAAAGTTCCCTGAAGCTGACCGCAATATCCTTTTTGCCTATATTGGCAAGGGTTACTTGGGTGCTCTTTTCTTCTCCCTGGGAGAGATTTCCGATTTTGATTTCTGCTTTCCTTAATCCCAGGTTGCCGAAATGCACAGGATAGGTCTCCGAAAGAGGCAGTTTCTTCTTGTGCACAATGCCGCGAAGGTGCAGCACCAGGGGCTTGCGTATGCCCTCGACATATACGGCAAGAGTTTTGTCGAACTGCATAGGGCCTTCGTCATTGGAATAGGTAGCCACTATGCTGCCTTTCTCACCCGGATGCAGGGGCTCTCGTGTCCATTTGACTCCGGTGCAGCCGCAGGAACTCACCACGCTGGAGATGCAGATGTCCTTGTCCGAAACATTCTCGACTTCAAAACTGCAGCTTAAGGGGCCGTCCTTCACCGTGACATCGCCCCAGTCCTGGACTGTGCGGTCAATGCGGAGCACACCGCTGAAAGTCGTCTGGGCCGAAAGTGTGGTCCAGACCGTGCTCAGAATGAGTGCCGTGCACACTCTGCTCATTATTCTGTGTCTCATCGTTGCAAATTTACCTACAAATTTCTACATTTGTAATCTTGAAAACATTTAAAACCAACAAATATTATGGCTTACAAAATTTCAGCTGACACCTGCGTAGCATGTGGTACATGCCAGGGTGAGTGCCCTTCAGGCGCTATTAAGGAAGGTGATGTTTACACAATTGACCCGGATGTTTGCATCGACTGCGGTACCTGCGCAGACGCTTGCCCAATGGGAGCAATCTCTCCAGACGCTTAATAGTCTTCAAATTAAGGACAAAAATAATACCGACTCCATTCCGGGGTCGGTTTTTTGCGATAAAATGGCTACCTTTCCTCTATAAATCAAGTATTCCATACGTG
>SAMEA3663028__coassemble_799_pt1 | contig 11191 bp, 10 predicted proteins | sample SAMEA3663028__metabat2_high_PE_014 | metagenome-assembled genome bin SAMEA3663028 (sample SAMEA3663028) | pig gut metagenome | biome: pig gut; feature: pig-associated habitat; material: faeces | place: France | collected 2012 | reverse complement strand
CGTCTATTGTTACATTGATTCTGGAGTCCGCAGCTCCGCGGATGCGAAGGTAGCTGGTGCCTGTGCCAAGGCCGTTGTCGGACCAGGCGAGTACGCCGGGAGTGTGGGCGAAGAGGAAAGGCAGTTCCTGCACTCCCTGAGAGAATTCCCTCAGTTCGGAGCTCTGGATTCGGGAGATTGCAAACGGTGCGCTCTGCGGTGCGCGGGTAGCGCTTACGACAGCTTCGTAGAGCTGCTCGAATGCTGTTGTGTCTTTGATTTCTGCCCTTGGGGCAGCGGCGAGCTCTGCACAGATGGTGCAGGCCGCAAAAAGAATTGCAATTCTTTTCATTTTCCTACGTCGGTATTATCCGTATCAGGTTCTAGGGTATGTTCTCAGCTCGACGCGTCGCCACCGCGGTTCCGCTCATCGGGCACCCCTTCTATTTTCAGGCTGCAAAGATATATTTTTCTTTTTTGCCGTGCAAGACTGCGAGGGGCTCTTACCAATCCTGCTTACTTTTACCGAATTTGCTCGTTCTTGCCGATCCTGCTTGCTTTTGCCGAAGTTGTTCGTTCTTGCCGATCCTGCTTGTTTTTGCCGAATTTGCTCGTTCTTGCCGATCCTGCTGCAAATGCCATTCTATTATGCAAATCACCGCGCGCCGGGTATCATTGATTATCAGGGAGTTACGCGGTACTTCGGCGCGCGGTGAAGCCAAATTGGTCTCACCACGCGACCTTGTGAAGTGTAAGTGTCTTACAATCAACGCCTTACGTTTCACCTGCTCGCGCGGTGAATTTCAAAAGTTCTATTGTCCTGTTGAATTCCCTTATTGTATATTCGTGAGAAATATTCTTTTACTTCGGTCTTCAGGCCCCAAAAGCGAAAATAACCCATTATTTTGCTTTTCCCATTTCCTGATGTGACACATAAGGACTGCAAAGTGTCTGGGAGGGTGTTTTTCTTCCTGATGTGTCGGATGAGGAACAAAATGTGCGCGGAAGTACGATTTTGCTCCTGATGTAACACATGAGGAAAATGGGGATGTGGTGTAGAGAGGACTGAGTGGCAGGTTGCGGTTTTCCTGATGATATGGATGAGGAGGGAAAAGTGTGTGGGAGGGCGATTTTGTTCCTGATGTGTCGGATGAGGAAAACTTCGGAGAGTCTGAGGGTACTGCCAGTATTTTGTACAGGAGGAAGCCCTCTGGTGTACAAACCGGGTGAAAACCGGCAGTTCGTACAGGAGGAAGCCCTCTGGTGTACAAAGTGAGAGAAAAACGGTAACAGGGTGTTGGAGTTTCAAGATGTCTGTTATATCTTTGTTGAATGTATAACAGCATCGAAATGGAAACGACCAATAAAACAGTACAGACTGCTTTCAGATTCCGCCCGGAAATGGTTGCACAAATCAAAGCGAGGGCCAGGCTGGAGGGGATGAGCGTAAATTCCTATGTCGAAGCAGCTATTACGGCATATTTCGAAAAGGATGGCGACAGCTATGACAAACTGTACCGCCAGATAGGAGAATTGAAAGCCGGGAAAGCTGTGGGAGCGGATGACAGTACAAGATTGGTATTCCCGAAAATGAAAGGAGAACTGAATTTTACGGAAGAAGAACTGGCCGCAGATCCCAAATTGAATTACCTTATAAACAAACACTTGCGATGAAAATCTTCCTTGATACCAATGTCCTTCTGGATTTGGTTGCCCACCGCAGCGGTGAATCCTCAATCAGGGCAATTCTGGAGTCCTGGCTGGGTCCTATGGACAGGATTTGCGTGTCATATTTGAGCCTGGCAGACATGAGCTACATTCTGCGGAAGGTCTATAGTGCTGATGACATGCGTGCCGTTATGGGGGTGATATCAAACAATATGAAGGTGCTGCCTGGGGTGGACCAGCATATCTATGACCTGCAGAAAATGAATGGGAAGGACATTGAGGATTGTCTTCAGATTCTCTGTGCAGAATATGAAAGGTGCGATGCGATACTGACCTGGAATGTTGATGATTTCCGTGGAAATACTGTCATTCCGGTGCTGACCCCCGATGAATTTCTCGCCCATTGCCGTAGGTAATGAATTTAAGCTAACGGCAGGCCCTGCTCGTGGAGGTACTCCGGGGCAAAGCCAATCTCATTATTCCAGTCGACAGTCCAGCCGTCCAGGGTAAAATTGCGAAAGTATTCTGGATTCTGGAGCTTGACGAAAATGCCCTTATTGTATATTCGTGAGAAATCGAACATACGCACATCACCATTGCTGAAGGTTAGTTTCAGAAAAATAGCCGGATATGTATTCGGCAGAGGTTATATGCAAGAATTCACTATCCATATTAAGTATGGAAACGTAGTTGGATTCCATCTATATAAACAAACAATGATAAACAGGAACCATAATCAGTTGTTCGTCCTTCCGCAAGTCTTTCGTATATACAAGATATCTCTTTCCTACGTGCTGTGAAAACTTCCTGCAGAACTCGTCCATTGATTTGTGAGTCTTGTATCCTGAAGATTTGACCTCTATCGGGCAGATTTTAAAGCCACGGGAGAGAAGAAAATCTATCTCGTAATTGTGTTTGCCACTGGAAGTAGGCCAAGTGTGATAATAGAGCTTTTCTCCACGGGCACGAAGCATCTGAGCTACAACATTTTCGTAAACGTAGCCTAGGTCTGTGACGAGTTTGTCGCTAAGCAGTTTTTGATAGATAATGTTCTCAGTAACTGCTTTATCCCAAAATGCCATTGTGATGAAAAGACCCGTATCTCCGACATACATCTTGTACTGTTCAATATTCTTGTGCTGGGACAGGCCTGCTGATGGATCGTTTGCGTGGTAGGAGAAATTAACGGTCATACTGTCATCCATATCCTGAATCAGTTCGTTCATCTCATCCTCATTTTGGCTGCGTCCCAGGACACTGGTAACCTGGTAGCGTGATGCATTGCCGGTGAGTTGAGATGGGGCCGCCATAAACAGACGGGTGGCACGACCAGTGGGATCTATCTTCCGGAAATCGTCGGCATAAAGTTCGATAATCTCACGTTTCGTGGCATCGACCTCACTCAGGTTCTTTGTGTCGAGATAGGTGTTGACGGCCTGGGGCATTCCACCGACCAACATATAGAGACGGAAATCCCGCATCAGTTTTCGGCAGGTGGCATCACCGACTCCTTGATGTTTCTCAAAGGTCTCCTTCAAAAGCGGAACTGTGACGGTGTCGCCCAGAGCCCAACGGAATTCTTCGTAGTCCATAGGATACATTTCAAGACGTGTTTCCTCACTTGGAATAACTATGCCTTGCGTATTCTTCTTTATGGAAAGAAGAGACCCTGTCTCAATGTAGTCGTACCTGTGGTCTTTAACAAGATACTTAATGGCTTCCCGAACTTTAGGAGCTTTCTGGATTTCGTCAAAGATTATGACAGATTTGCGCTCCTCAAGACGAACATTGTATATGAACTGAAGTTGGAGGAAAAAACTGTCTCGGTCGCTTATATTGTCAATAGCTTCCCAAAGGGCTTTAGGAGCATCAGCAAAATCTACCTTTATGTATGTTGAGTACTCGTTTCTGGCGAATTCTTCAGCAATTGTTGACTTCCCTACACGGCGGGCTCCCTTGATAAGAAGGGCGGTACTGCCGTCTTTAGATAGCTTCCATTCTTTTATTCTATCGTAAATTTTACGTTTGAATATTCGTTCCGGATATTCCATTCTCCTCACAATTTAATCATTATACGGAGGCAAAATTAGGCTGTTTTGACGGAATCTCAAAATTTATTTTGGGAATTTTGTATGGAATCTCAAAATGTTGAGATTTTTTAAGTTGAAACAGGCGGTTTTCGTTTTGTCGGCTTCAGGGTAGTGTTTCATCGGTTGCGTCCGGAGTAAACTTATTTCGGACAAAAGTTGTCGGTGAGCAAACACCTACCTTTTTGCGCACGGATTTCATAGCAGGCAGGTCAATGCTTCCGGATTTTTTCGCAGCTGTGCGGGAAAGGGAATTCTGCTAATGGGGACGGAATATTGCTGCGAATTGGCAGAAATACTTTTCCAGATAAGAAAGTGAATCCTGGTCCCCACGCTGGTAAGACTCTGTATAATATAGCCGAGCCATACCCAGTTCTTTCAACAGGGCATCCCTTCCTGGTGAACCTTGTCTTCCATAGTCAAGAGTGAGGTCCATCAGTTCTGTTGCCCTGTGGAATGCACCTTCTGCCAAATCGGGTTTGTTCTTTGTGAGCCATTTTGCACTTCGCCCAACTTCACTCCCGATATTGTCCCCACCGGAATCGGCTTAATCGACAAAATTACCCGAATAGAGCCTTCTTAATCTACAAAATTGCTATTTTTGCATTGAAATCAATTTCTTATTGGAAAAAATGGCAAAGAATACGATGATGAATGTCCATGAGATTATCATGGCTACCTCCGACAAATCGGAGACCGCAAAGAAGACAGAAATGATTAGAAGGGGAGAACTTCGCAAAATTGCTCCCAAGATATACACCACAAATATGATGGACGAGCCTTCTGCTATTGTCAGGAGGAACCTTTTCTACATACTTGGACAGTTGTATCCCAAAGCCGTTATCAGCCATCGTTCCGCTTTTGAGTTTAAACCAACTGACGAAGGTGATTTTTTTCTTACATACTCTTACTCCAAGAATATCTTTCTTCCAGGCATTACAGTTCATTTGATAAAGGGCCCAGCGGGAACAGATAGCGATATGCCATTTATCGAGAATCTGTATGTCTCAAGCAACGAGCGTCGTATTCTGGAGAATTTGCAGAAAGGTCGCGCCAGAAACGGTTCGTCCTCAAAATGCCTGTCTCGTGAGGTAGTGGAGCAACATCTTGAGAAAATGCTTCAGGTCAATGGCGAGTCCGGACTGAACAAATTCCGGGATAAATGCAGGACAATTTCAACAACCCTCGGTATGGAGCAGGAATTTGAAATTCTCAATAGGATTATTGGTGCCCTACTTTCAACCAAGCCTTCAAGCATTCTTACATTTTCCGGAGCCATAGCCCGTATTGAGGGACAGCCATACGATTCAGACAGAGTCAAACTGTTCGAAGTGTTGTATGAGGCACTTCGCAACGATATCTTTGCCAATATTGATGAGCAAAACCAGACAAAGTCCGAATTTCGAAATTTCGCGTTTTTCGAGAGCTACTTCTCCAACTATATCGAAGGTACAGAGTTCGAGATAGAAGAGGCGAGGACTATTATTGAGACAGGGCAGCCCATGCCAACAAGGAATGCCGACTCTCACGATATCCTCGGCACATTCCAGATTGTCTCCAGCAGACGGGAGATGCGCCGCACTCCCCGTTCCGCTGCCGAGTTTATCGAAATTCTGCAGGAGAGACATCGCGTTTTGATGGCGGCAAGGCCTGACCGCGATCCGGGAATGTTCAAAATGAAGAACAACCGTGCTGGAGATAGCCATTTTGTAGATTACACCCTTGTGCAAGGCACTCTCATAAAAGGCTATGAATACTACCAAGCCCTTGAATCTCCTTTTGCGAAAGCGTTGTTTATGCTGTTTATGGTTAGTGAAGTCCATCCATTCAATGATGGAAACGGACGTATCTCACGCATTATGATGAACTCTGAGCTTGTCAGTGCAGACCAGTCGAAGATTATCATTCCAACAGTGTTCCGTGATGATTATCTCAATTCCCTAAGGCGTTTGACAAGACGCTCCGATCCAACTGTATTCATAAGGGCAATTTCCAGAGTACGTGAGTTCAGCTCCAATATAACAGGAGATGATTTCGATGCTACGAGGGACTATCTGGAGAGAAGCAATGCTTTTAAGGAGGGAGAGGATTATATACTTCGCTTTTAGGGATTCTTGTTACCGGAATGTGACAATTGTGACAAATGGAATTAAACGGAAGAGTAATGGCTAAAAATGGCCTGAAAGGGATTTCTTTCAGTTGCATAATATGAAAGGATTGGCTAACTTTGCATCTGGTTTTTGGTCGTATGGATTCCTTTAAGAATGACATACTGGGTGTGACCCTGAATTTCCACCCTTTGACCTGCTCCTTCCCGAGTGATTTCTTAATGGGGGGGGGTAATCTAAAAACCCTCTATATCAAATATTTACGCGAGGCACCGTGCAGCGGTAGCCTCGCGCTTTGCGTTCCTGTCGGACAACAATCAACTTATCAATATTATTATGCTCAAAACAATTAAACTTTACGAAACACCGGATATGATGGTGTTTGAGATGCATCCTGAAAGCGGGATGCTGACTGTAACGAGTCCTCTTTACGGCGACTACGGTGAAGCCGGGGTAAGAATTCTTACAGATGAATATGGTGAGGACCTCTAAAATTAACGAGCCATGAAATCATTTGCAAAGTACTTTGGAGTAGTTGCCGGGATGGCAGCACTTATAGTTTCCTGCAACAAGCCGGAAAATATTACAATGCCAGAGACCGATACTGTTGAAATGACAATCATCGCTGGTTCTGATGAAACCAAGACTGTTCTTGGTGCTGATGGGGCAGTGACTTGGTCTGCTACTGGAGAGTATCTTCAAGTATTGGAGAAGAATGGTTCAACTAACCTTTCTTCATACACTTCTGATGAAGGAAAGCCAGCTGATGAAGGAAGAACAATGTCTTTTGCTGTGTCATTGGACAGCAAAACAGCAGAATCATTCGACTATTATGCTTTGTATCCAAGCACATCGTTTGTCTCTGACAAATACTCTAATGCAAAAAAGGTAAAAGTTAGCCTTGCAGCCGAACAGTGCCCTACCGCAACAAGTTTTGACCCTACTGCGGACATTCTCGTTTCCAAGCCAGTTATGGGACAGGGGTCACAACCAACTAACTTAAGCCTCCAGTTTGCTCGTATTGTTGCAGTTGGTAAGATGACAATAAAGAACCTCAATACTACAGAGAAGGTACAGAAGGTCTCTTTTACTGCAACGGATAAGGTAGTTAATGGCCGCAGCTATATCAACCTTGAGGATGCATCCGCAGTTGAGTATGGATATTATGGAGCTTCTGCAACTGTTACTATGGATTATTCAGCGCAGAGTATTAATGCAAACGGAATGACTGCATATTTCACCTGCTGGCCATTCGAGATTGCCGGTGGCGGTAAGTTTACCGTTGTTGTAGAAACTGAGAACTACACTTTCACTAGGGATGTCACCATTCCAGAAGGCAAACCACTCGCTTTCAATGCAGGTCGTGCAACTGGCTTCAATGTTAGTTTCAGCGGAATTGAGGGAGTTGAGAAAGTACATCCAACAGTCTATACTCTTGTAGAGGATGCAGCAAAGATTGCAGATGGTGCGGAATACCTTTTTGTCGCAGGAACATTAGCTATTGGCCCATATGACACTTCAAAATCTAGATATAACGGAGCAACAGTGACTGTTGCTGACAATAAAACAATCAGCATTACAACTGAAGCTGTTAATGTCATCACATTAGAGGCTGGTGCTTCTGCAGATCAATTCTATTTGATTGATTCAGATAACAACTATATTCAATACAACTCGCAAAGCAATAATGAAGTATACCGCGGCGAAAAAACTGCGGATGACGATTACGATTTATGGACAGTTACTGCGACTAAAACCACGAATGTTGGTAACACTAATCGAAGGCTTCAAAAGAATAATCAAAATGCATATTTTGCATGCTATTCTAGCGCTCAAACAGAGGTAAAACTCTATGTCAATGAAGCTTCTTTAGTACCTAGCCTTTCTACACCTACAACTCTCATGGCAGATGCTGAGGGTAGCACTGTTACAGTCGCTTGGGATGCTGTTGCAAATGCAGAATCATACGACGTGACCTGCGCTGGGCAGATAAAGAACGTGACGGAGACGGAGGCAACATTTACTGATGTTGCTGTTGGAACTTATGAGGTCTCTGTAGTTGCTAAAGGAACTGGATTTAAGAATTCTAAAGCAGCAGTTACTTCTGTAATAGTTGGAAAGCCTACACTTGACAAACCTGTAATCAAAACTGTCAACGAAACTGCAAATGGATTTTATGCAGAACTTGAGAGTGAGGTTCAGTACGCTGAGTCATACACTTGGGACCTTTATGAAGGTTCTGTAGCAGATAAGAATCTTGTTGGTTCCGGCACTAATGCTACAGAGAAATTCTCTATCACAATTAATAATACAGATTTTCTTATCGATGCATTAAAACCAGAAACCACATACTACCTTGTGATTACTGCAAAAGCGACTGCATATACTTCCTCTGAATCTGAACCCGCTTCATTCACAACTGCGGCTGAACTAAATGATGGCTCTTTGGAGAAACCATTTACTGCAGCCGAGGCTATTACAGCTATTGAAGCCGGTGGAGATTTGACAAAGAAGTATGTTAAGGGCGTAATTACCGAGGTGACATCTTTTAACTCTCAGTATGGAAGCATAACTTATACAATTTCATCTGGAGAGAAAACACTTACGGTTTATGGTGGCCTTGATCTTGACAGCACTCAATTCTCTTCAATAGCTGACTTGAAAAAAAAGGATGAGGTACTTGTTCGTGGCACCTTGAAAAAATACAATTCCACCTACGAGTTTGACAAGAATAATTATCTGGTTACTCTCAATGGATATTCTGAGATTTACGCAGGGTTGAAGGTTTCTGGCCAGAAAACGATATTCACTGTTGGAGATGAATTTGTGTTTGGTGGAACTGTTGTTCAGGATTGGAGAGGACAAGATGATATTGATGTGACCTCTTCCGCAACATTCTCTGGCTATAATATGAATACCGCAGAAACACAGACAGTAACTGTTACCGTGGGCAATGAAAGTACAACTTATGAGATTACTGTAAAGAAGGCTGGTGAAGATCCTGTCACTTACACAGCATTGTTTGGTTCTAATTATAATAGCAAAGGAATTAGTTCATATTCTGGATCTTGGTCTGCAACTAATGAAGGTTTTACAGTAAATCTAGTTAATTGGAACAACAATAATAATGGCTGGGAGTTTATTAAAGCAGGGAGTAAGAATGCAGCATATGTTGCAACTATTACAACTAAGGCTGCTATAAGCGAAGCAATTACAAAGGTTTCAATTACAATTGATGCAGTTACTGCTAAAAGTATTAATTCCATCACCCTATATTGTGGAGATACAGCTGATGCTTGTACAACACAAGTAGGAACTTTCACTATTGCTACCGGAGAACAATCAGTTACTATTACCAGCCCAACCAGTAATAAGTTCTATAAGATTTCTGCTGATTGTAAAAAAGCAAGCAACGGTACGCTAACAGTTTCAAAGGTAGTTTATACTAATAAATGACTCCCATCCGGCGGAGGCGTCGGTGGGCAAGAACCCATAGCTAGCGCAACTACCGGAACTGCAACGAATATCAGTCAGACAGGGGCAACCCTGTCTGGCTCATATTCCGTTGAAAAAGGAACGCTTACAGAAACCGGATTCGAATACGGAACCAGTACAACATCCCTGACAAGCAGCATAAGCAGTAGTATTGCCGCATCATTCAGCGCCATCCTCAGTGGCCTCTCAAGCGGCACAACATATTACTACCGCGCATACGCCAAGGTCCAGGGAACTGGAGACAAAAGCTCCACCGTCAACACCTTCTACGGCAGTACCCAGAGTTTCACAACCGCTAGCCTCAACACCTGGCTCACCAACTACGAAATCCCGGCAACGAGTGCAGCGGCTCTCAGTGCAAGCAACACCCTCTACGAAGGACGCTACTGCCACGACACCTTCTCCGAAACCTACGGCAGCACAAAAGCCTGCCGCTACAACACCTCGGACGCCAACCAGAAGGTAGTAACTCACACATACTCCTACAACAGCAAAGTGGTCCGCAACTACAGCTTCCTCTACGACAAAACCTACAAAGCCGCCCTCTGGGTAGCATACGCCACCTCCAACAACGGTGACTTCAAGAACAACAGTGTCGGCAGGAACGATGCCTGGGCCTATGACCCCACCCTCGACCAGAGCTGGCAGCCGAACCTCAGCGGAGCATACTCATCCTCCAATGGCCGCAGCTACGACCGCGGACATCAGGTAGCATCCAACGACAGGCAGACCACGACTGAACAAAACCAGCAGACCTTCTACTACACCAACATGACTCCGCAGTACTCCTCCCTTAATCAGGGGCAGTGGGTTGAATTGGAAAAGAAGGTCCAGGGCGTAGCCACGGTCACTACCGGTAGCGACACCCTCTATGTAGTCACAGGTCCCCTGTTCGAAGGAAAACTTGAAAGTGCCACCGACAAGAACGGAGCTTCATGTCCGGCACCTTCCGGCTACTGGAAGTGCCTGATGAAATGCTCCTTCTCAAGTCCCGGGGTAATGAGCGCTGCAGTAGGATGCGCATATCTTTTCGATACAAACTCCTCCAATGTCGCTCCAACACTTGTGACCATTGACGCCATCGAATCCCGTACCGGCTTCGACTTCTTCGTCAATGTCCCAAGCACACTGCAGAGCGAAGCAGAAAGTCAGACATATTCATTTTAATCCACCATGACCCTCACCTTCCTGTCAGCATTCATGCGGCGGCACTCGATAACCCAGAGTGACGCGGCGCAAAGGCTGGGCCTCTCCCGGCAGGCACTGGTGCACTGGTTCGCGGTGGACGACACCAAACTCAGCAATGCCTGCGCCCTGGTCGAAGCCTACGGGTGCAGGCTTGTCATAAGCTATGAAGTAACCCTCCCCGGGCTCGACTACCGAGACGATTCCACACCAAACTACCCAGCAGAGTACGACACCCTTCGCCTCGGCTTCCTTCGCCGGGCAATGGACGACGCCGACCTCAGCCTTCAAACCCTCGCGGAACTCCTCGGCATAGGCCGCACCACCCTCTTCGACACCCTCCGCGCGGACGACATAATGGTCAGTCGCCTCTTCGACATCGCGCGCCTGGCTGGCTGGACCCTTCGCATCCGCATCGTGGATGCGGGGTAGGGGGAAGGAATGTTTTTCTCCACACCGCTATGATAATCCCTGAACCATTGAAATAAATTCAGCAAATGTAATTATCAAAGTATTCTGATGATTTTTGAGGACAAGTAAGTCCTTATCACCAGTTACAAGATAATCAGCAGGGATGCTTTCAGCCATTGACAATAGATACAAATCTTTTATATTCTGAGTTTTTCAAACTCTTATACCTAAAAGTCGTAAATAATTGAAAATAAATCA
>SAMEA3663028__coassemble_796_pt1 | contig 11216 bp, 6 predicted proteins | sample SAMEA3663028__metabat2_high_PE_014 | metagenome-assembled genome bin SAMEA3663028 (sample SAMEA3663028) | pig gut metagenome | biome: pig gut; feature: pig-associated habitat; material: faeces | place: France | collected 2012 | reverse complement strand
CAGCAAAATGAAACTCCTCATTTTCCGGCCGCAGACAGCCGCGAAACCGCAAACTGCCGGAACCCCAACCGGCACCCCGGCAGTAACCGGCACCCCCACCCCCACCCCGGCCCTAGGCACCACAGCAACCGGCCTCCAGGCGTCATCACCCACCACAGGAGTCCTGTGGATTCACGGTGGGGGATATATCACCGGTTTTGCGGCGATGGCGGGACTGCTTGGGATGGGCAGGCGTCTGGTGTGCCGCCACGGCTGTACGGTAATCAGCCCGGCCTACCGCCTTCGCAGGGGAGGTCGTTATCCTAACGCACTTGCGGATTGCTATGAGGCCCTTCTCTATATGGCCTCACACTGCGACGAACTGGGGATTCGTTCCGACCAGATTTTCGTCGGAGGCGAAAGCGCCGGCGGGGGACTGTGCGCCGCGCTATGCCAGCTTGCACGCGACAGGGGAGAGGTCAATATTGCCTTCCAGATGCCCCTGTATCCTATGATAGACGACCGAGACACCGATTCCTCCCGCGACAACCATAGCCTCGGCTGGAACACCGTCTCCAACCACTTCGGCTGGAAGGTGTATCTCGGAGGGCTATATGGCTCTGATGAAGTCCCGCCCTATGCCGCGCCTGCGCGCCGAAGCGACTTCCACGGACTGCCGCCGCTATATACCTTCGTATGCACGGGGGAGCCGTTCTATTGCGAAACGCTGAGCTATGTGGAAAATCTGCGCGATGCGGGCGTCGAAGCGGAGCTTGACATATATGAAGGCCTGTTCCACGCCTTCGACATTCTGCAGCCCTGGCGAAAGGCCTCCCGCACCGCTGTGGAGCGCTTCGATGCTGCCTTCCGCAGGGCCAGGGCGCAATATTTTGCCCAAAACAAATAGCTCCCGACCTGCATAAGGGCAAATCGGGAGCAATGCTGTTGCTTAACGAAACTTAGTCTATCGCGAAGCGCTTGATGGCGTCGTGCTTAAACTCGTCCTGAGCAAGGACGTTCGGCTTGAAGCGGGAGGCGTCCTGCTTGGTCTGCTCGAGGATGTAGGCCTTGAACTGGGCGAATGAATTCGGCACGAGGCGGTGGGCTACAGGAGAGTGCAGGCGGAAGCTGTCACGCTTGGCCTTGTATTCCATATTGCTCTTTTTGAGGTTCTCGTCCACCTGAGCTGTAAAGATTCCGGCCTGCTCTGCACTGACAGTGGCATCCTCGAATTCGTAATAGAAATCGTAGCGGCTCTCGGCAAGGTCGGCATAGCCGGTGAAGTAGTTGAGTTTCAGGCCCATAGCTTCAGATGCCTGATTTACCGCATTGATGAACTGACCTTCGTAGAGCTTCTCTCCGGTGATGGTGACGATGCCGTTCACCTTCTGGACCATATGGATGCGCGGAGTCTTGCCGAATGGGGAAGCGGCCTCGACTATGTCGTTCATATTGTAGCGGTACAGGCCGCTGAAGGTGGTTACGAAAGGGCAATATTGCTCGCCTTCGACAAGCTCGTCGAGCTGGTAGAAAGGAGCCTCCGGGTCATCGAACTCGGCAGCCTTTTTGAACTCGTAGTAGTGGAAATGAGGGAAGAGAACGGTCTCAATGCTGTCGTCCAGCACAAGGCCGGCACGGCACTCTGAGGAGAAATATGCGAACTCCTGATGGAGCATGCCTTCAGGGAAGGAACCTTCCAGTTTGTCGAGATAGATGCGGGTGTTGCCGCACTTCCAGGTTGTAAGCAGCTGAAGGTTAGGCCAATAGTGCTTCGGAAGCACCTGTCCGTACTGCTTTTTGAGCTCGCGCAGCTCCTCGGCCCTATCCGGATTAGGTTTGAGATACGGGGCGCAGGCTTTGCGCACTTCCTCCGGTACATCGACTTTGTCGCTGATGGTACCGTTCTCTATGTCCTTGACATATTCGTCATACCAGTAGTCAACATTTTTCTGCATTTCGACCATAGTGGACGGATTGGCAGTGACGACGAGAGTTGTGTTGCGCTCTATGCCCATACGCATAATGACATAGTTGCGGGCGGTATAGTCCTCGATGTCGAAGACTTCGGAAGGGGAGACATAGAGTTTCTTCACGAAGCCCGGGCAGTTCTTCTGGGTGAAGCCGGAAACGGAGCCGTAGATGGTGCCGTCCGGGGTGTAGCCCTCGATTTGCTTGCCCACGATGGATACGATGTAGCCTTCATACACTTTTGGCCTGTTTTTGATGAAGTTGAAGAGCCATACCTTGTTCATCTTGCCGTAGATGTTCTTGAGATAGGCTTCGGAAATAGGTATCCATTTCGGCTCGCCGGTGGAACCGGAAGTGGTTGCATAAAGCACCGGTTTGCCTTGGAACAGGATGTCCGTTTCTCCGTTCTTCATTCTGGTTACATAAGGTCTGAAGTCTTCGTAATCAGATGCCTTTACCTGCTCTTGATATCTGGCAAAAAGCTCTCCGGCAGTTTTTGCTTCAAGTATGTGAGAAAAATTGTGCTCTTTTCCATAGACTGTGTCCTTTCCGTAATTCAGGATGGCTCTGAGGCATTTTTCCTGTGATTTGCGCGGATTGGAACTTGCGCTTTTAAGTTTCAGGTACTGGATTCCTCCGGCTGCACCGAGAAGAAAATTTGGCACAAAGGCCGAATGTTTGTCTTGGCTTAGTTTCATAATCTTAGTACTTTATTTTGGAAAATTTATTTTTGTGTCACGACAGAGGCATTTCACCGCTTTCCGTCCCGATGCTACGGCTACAGGCAGCCCTCCGGATGCGCCGGTACGCTGTCCCGCGAAATACAGTCCCTTTATCCTTGAGTGGCGTACAGGAGCATTGGCCGGCTTTTCTCCCGGCTTCCACAGGCTCATAAAGCCGCCTTTGTAGGTGGCGCAGTAACGCTCAAGGGTGATGGGAGTAGCAAGGTCGGTGAACTCGATATTACCGTCCACCTCAGGCAAATGCCTCTTTATCAATTCTATAATCCTTTCTGTAATTGCCTGCTTCTTTTCTTTGTAGCTGCCGTCCTCCTTGGCCTGCTTCCAGAATTCGTACATATCTCCGAAAAGCAGCCAGGTCAGGGTAGTGCAGCCCTGCGGGGCGAAGTCCTCGCCGCTGTAGGCATTGAGCATCATCACATCGCAGCTGCATCCCGCGTATGCGAAGGGGGAGTCGAGGCGGAAGGCCATATTTTTCGGATATGAAGACAGGTCCGCCTTTACGCCCATACTGAAGATAAGGCACTGGTCCACTTCCATATTGCTCCGCATCTTCTGCGCCCAACTGTCCTGCAGTGGCTGCTCGAAGAGGCTGTCTATGGCCGTGCGCGCATCTGCGGAGACGATTACCGCATCCGCAGGGATATATTGATCCTTGCTATATCGCACGCCGATTACTTTCCCGTTCGCCGTTTCTATGCGGGATACTTCCGCTCCGTAGAGCAGCTGTCCGCCCAGGGACTTGAATTTGCGCTCCATATTGGAACTCATCACAAGAGACCCTCCCTTCGGGTAGCCTCCGTCTCCGACGGCAAATGTTGCAAGGGTATAGACGAGGCAGATGGCGTTCTGCGCAGGATTGATGAAGGAACCAAGAAGGGTCCTGACGGAAGCGTTTTTGAATTGGAGGAGATATTGCCCTATGCTGAGGGGCATCAGTGCGGGGAGTACCGGCAGGGCAGGGAGTATGTTGCAGATGAATTCTTTGAAATTGCGCGGAGCGTGGAAATGCTCGAGTGCCCTTACCTGATGTTCCAGTTTTCTGATGGCTTTTTCGTCCTCGGGAGCTATTGCAATGAGGGTTTCGGCCATTTTGGCCGGGTTCCTGTAAAGGGGAATCCTGCGGCCGTTTTCAATCAGAGTGTAGAGAGGGTCTTTGAGAATGATGGGGTTGTTGTCGGCAAGTGCACCGACTTCCTTCCACATCCTGTTGTGCGGAAGCAGTCCGGACGAACCGGTCAGCCAGTGAATGCCACCTTCAATTGTGTATCCTTTTCTTTTCCAAGAGGTTGATATACCTCCGGGCGTGTGACCCATCTCAAGTATGGTGACATCGAATCCTGCCTTGCAGGCATAGGTGCCGGCGCTAAGCCCAGAGACTCCTGCGCCAACTATCACCACTTTTCTCGCTATCGGATTTTTCATTTCGGGGTGCAAACATAGCAATTTTCGTGCAGAAAATGTCCTTCGGCGGTTTGCAATTCGAAGGGCAGATGTAAACCACCCGCGAGGGCGTGCTGCCATCGCAAACCGCTGGACTGCTAACCTGGGCCGGTTTTTTCCCTATACCCGGTGCCTGGGCCGTGCATCTTTGTTGGAAATGGGGGCTCCGTGCAAAATAAAGCCAATTTTTTGCTTTTGAGGCTGAAAAACTCATCCAAAAGCAAAAAATCGCCCTAAAATTTCACCGCCGCCCTCCTCGAAACCAAAGCGCCCTCCTCGAAACCAAAGCGCCTCCTCGAAACCAAAGCGCCCTCCCTAAACCCAAGCGCCTCCTCGAAACCAAAGCGCCTCCCTGAAACTTATTATTTCGAATACACAGCGCGGATTGGGAGCCCGGTGTAACGGTCTGCATTGCTGTGCTTGGCCGGAGCTGTATTGGTATTGCGGAACATAGTGGAAACAGCCTTGGCGACATTGTCCGGATTGGAAGAACTTGACCAGTAATATCCGAAATCCGGCTGGGTAACGGTATCCGAATTCTTATATCCCTGATAAGGCAGAACAAGTACATTGCCCGTACTCTTGCTGGTAAAGCTGATCTTCCGAGGCTCAATCTTGTAAGTGCAGGCATCAAAGAGCTCCTGCCACTCATCAAAGGTCGGTGTTCTCCACACCCCGCCCCACAGGGCACGGGCTGCATCGTACATCGGGTCCCCGCTGTAATCGTAGCCCGCAGGGAGCTCCTTCGGTTTAACCCCGGAAGTGAAAGCAGCATTGTATTGGTTGTAAGGCCCCGAACCGAAGGAAATGCCTGTCCGGTTCACGCCCCACATAAAATGATCCCCCTGCAGAGAGCTGATGGTTTCAGCAGTCGCGCTCTCATCATCTTCAGCCCCGATATTGAAGTTCGCCCACATCACTGAGGTACCCATATCCACGGCAGTCCCGTAAGGTACCTTCGGGGCATTCTCATCAAGGAAATAGCAATGCCCTGCTTCTGTAGCGATTGGCCAGATATTCTTGGAACAGCCCGTCTCAAACTTGTATAACTTATTGTTGTTCACATATTTGACGCAAACATCCAGAACGCAGCCCGGCTTGAACAGGAACCTGAATTCATCCATCCCGGCATCACTTCCCATAAGATGCGGAGTAAAATCAGCACCATTGAAGCTGTAGTCATACTTGACGGAGCCCGAAGGTATGAAATACCGCAGCAGGGCCATAGTATGTCCGAAGGTAAGTGAAACGGTCTTGCCGCTCACTGCAACCTTACCGAAAGTGCAGTCCGGCACATTGCTCGCCACCAGAAGGTCGTATTCCGTATAGGCACTGCTCTGGTCATATGGAAGCGAAACATAGGCATCCGTCACTATTGCCTTAATCCCGGCAATATCCCTCACCGAAGACAGGCTCTCCCTGTAAGGATAGTACGCGAAATAGTGCACGCCCTTCCCCAGTATATCCGCAATCGGATAATTGGAAGTATTATCTTCCGAAGAGCCGCTCTTGAAAATCGACCACACCGTAGCTCCGCTGTTGTCAAGTCCGGAGCAATATACCTCCAGATTGGAAACGATTACCGAATCCGACTTATCCATAACGAAAAGCCCGAACACATCTCCGGTTTCGAATTCGCTGTGCTCCCCGTATGCTCCGCTATAGGAAACCTTGGTGGACGGCAGGCCGCGCATATCGCTGATGCCCGCCTCAAACCGCCAATCCCGGCTCTCCGGAGCAAGCCTGTCCGCTGTGCATCCTAAAGCACACAGACATGCAAAAACTATGAAGGCAAATTTTCTCATTGTTCATCAGGACTGTAAACAGGTCGAACGAGCATTCCGGTATAACGGCTGCCGTCAATCTTAATCAACTGGCTGTCAGCATTGAAATAAGCATATGAAATGCAGCGCAGTATGGTAGGTGAAGCACTGCTGCTGAGATAATACGCTGTGCCGGGAGATACTATGCCCTGGTTCTTCTTGCCGTCTCCGGATTCGGTAATATTGCCTTCCCCATCCCTTTCAGGAAGCATAGTACCATCCAGATATCCGCCTGTGGACATATAGATGAACTTCTCGGGATTCACCTTGCTCGTCACCTTGATGATGCTGAAAGCGGTTCTTCCCACGGCACTGCCCAAATACCTCTGCTGGGTCTCGTAATAGGTATCCACCTTCTCGAAGGTACATCCCGCATACATTGCGCGGAACTCATTCTCCGTAGGAAGGCGCCACTTGCCCCTCCACCACTTCGCGTGGGCCACATCATACTCGGTCTCCTTGATGGTGCCTCCGAGAGGTGCTATCTTGTATTCCTGGTCGAAATAATTGTTGTAGCCGTAGCCGTGATAGCCCGTAAGCCCGTTGTCGTACTGGGTGAAAGTAGCACCCCAGCAGTAGTAATCTCCTCTTGCATAAGGGTCTCTGGTGCCGGACTTGCCTCCCCTGTCCGACGAGGCGGGATCGAAAGGATAGGATTCGCCCAGAGACTCTCCCAGATTATACTTGGACCATATCACAGTGTGCCCCAGGGTGACTGTTTTGCCGTCCCTGTCCACAAACTCCACATTGTTCAGTTCCAGATCCACTCCGTCCGTGTATGGCACCAGGGGCTCTCCCTCGAAGGAAATGGAGTACAGATGCCCTGCCTCTACGTCGAAGCTATGACTGAACAGACGCATATTGTTCTCTTCCAGACAGCCTACCAGTTTCACCACAGGCGTAGTGCGTGGATTCACCAGATATCTGTGCCTGAGTTCCAGATGTCCCTCTTCGGTAAGAGCCCTGTAGGTATGCGCCAAAGTAAGGCTTGCAGGCGTTGTTCCGGACTCCAGTATGAGAGAATCCCGCGGTGTAACCCCGTCAGGCTCGAACTCGTTGTTGTAGAATATGGACACAGTGGCCATCTTGTGGCTCATCTCGAAACGCAGCACCCCTGCGAGAGGAGCGACATTGCCGTCGGAAGCAATCAAATCGCAACTGTCGAACTTCTCCTTGCTGCTCTGGTCATCGAGAAGGGTAAATTTCACCAGGATAGAGTCCAGTTTGTAGCCATCCCACTTTTTATCGTAAGGATAGTAGGCGAAATATGTCGCACCATCCACCCTTTCCACAAAGTTGTAGCCGCGCTCATTTACAAACGATGACCATATGGCTCCGTTTTCAACGGTATCCTTCTGATACTCGAACCTTACGTTATTGCATGCAGGCAGAATGTTGCCATTCTTGTCGATTCCTGTAACCCCTATCACATCTCCTGGTTCAAAACTGGTAAGATAACCATTGTTCACCGCTTTGGTCTGAGGGCGGGAGTCATCGCTGAACGGATGAGTCGCTGCACGGATATATAAGCGGTCCGATTCTATCTCCGAAGTCATATTCCCTTTGCTGCAGGAGAACAGGGACAGCAGCAGGAAAAAGCACAAGTATATGTTTCTAAAACTAGTCATTTTTCAATATAGCTCTAACCGTATATGGGTTTGATTTAGGCATCGAAACAAATTCATAGAGAGCAGTACCCTCAAACTGAACAGGCGTGAATTCAGAGAAATTACTGACTTTATTCACCACTGTCTCCACCTGAGAGAACGCAAAATGCAGGGCCCAGCCATCAGTGTCGCTGGCAGCGTCCCTAGTCCAGTAATAAGAGTGGAAAGTTCGGTGTATGACAGTACTGCCATCCGCAGGGTACTCCGTATTCTCCTTCCTATGGCCGGAACAAGGCAGGAATATGTAAGCTCCCGGATTATCTACACTCTTGAACTTCAAGCCGAAAACCCCGGACTCCACATCCTTGCACATCACTATGCAGGTGTCCGGCAAATTGAAAAGTTTCTTGTAATCCTCTTTGGAAGGCGTCTGCCACTTGAAATCCTTGATATTATCATAATAAGGAGCGAGATAATCCACGTCAGACTCATTCGAAGGCGTGACTTTATACCATGTAAAAGGGATTTCAGTCGAACTATATAGGTATTCGCCTATATTGCACTCTGCCCACATAGTGTATGCGGCGCCGCTCTCGAACATCTTCATAAATCCGTAGGTGTAGAGATTATGCCTGTCCTGAACCCAGTAACTGATGTTGGCTTTCACATCCGCGGTAATATCCACTATAGGCAGGTAGAACGAATCCCTGATCCAATCCGCAATGCTCACACCCTCGAGTTCTACGGAGCTCTCGCCCAGGCTGAAATTGAAGTTGTAAATCTTGTTGCTGGCAAATCTTTTCACTTCACTGCTGCGGAAAAATTTCTCTGCCGGGATATTGAAAGTATAGGTTTTCTTACTCGTCTCCAGTATGAAAGCCAAAGTTGCGCCCTGCATAGAGTCATCGTCGTCAAACGGCAGGCAGAGGGCATAGTAAGTTCCCTTGTGTACAGTCTCCCCTGCCTTTGCAGGAATGGTCTCTCCGCGGCCCCAGTTGATGGAGGTCTTTATTGTATTGAAGTAGCCGCTCTTGTCCGTAGGCTCGCCTACGCTCACGGCCGCTCCGTTCGTAGTCCAACGGAGCTTGTCCGGGAAGAGCTTGTCGCAGGTGATTTTCACGGACTCCAGCACCATAACAGAATCAGTGTTGTTGCTCACATTGAAACGGAAGATGGCCGGAATTGCAGTAAAAGTCGTGGTATTGGCAACGAAATTCTTTTCGGATGCCGAAGGCGCACTCTTTATGGTGGATTCGCCGCGTATATAGCAATATGGTTCGAATTCCTCCAGCGCCCCGCCCTTGCTCTGTTCGAAGAGCGAAGGCATTGAGAACTCGACTGAAACGGTGTCTGCCGAAGCCTGGGTGCTGCAAAGAGCCGAGCCAGCCACCGGAGAGAGGAAGAAAAGAGGGTCTCCCGCCTGTGCTGCACTGCTCTCCAGCGAATGCTCCGAGCACGCCCTGAGCACCTTGTTCGGACTGGCTGGATCAATCAGGGATATATGCATAGGGGAATAGTACTTTTCGCCATTCCACATCACAGGAGCAGAGTCGTGGCCGACAACTGCAATCATACTGCTGCCCACGTCCCAGACAAAGGAGGTGGTGTCGTTCACATCTTCGAAATGCGCCTTGGTCTGCGGCTCTGTCAGGGCCATTTCCACGCGGGAAGACTCCTGGGGCACAGGCGCTTCCTCCTTCGGACTGCAAGCCGAAAGAAGCTGTAGGAGAAGAAGATATGTAGCCGCACTTCGTTTCATCATTTAACTGAAATTATGGTTCCCCCCATCCTCGGGCGCTTCGCCTGTAAAGAGGGTTTCGTTGCTTCCGAGGAAGACCAGCCTGGCCTCGTTCGTGAACTCGAAGCGGAAAAGATATGACCTGCCCGCTTCCCATCCCTTGGAGATGGTGAAGTACACTTCCCGAGTCAGTCCGTCTATGCTTGCGCTCATCTTCCACTGTCCCTTGGCGGAGTCCTGCGGGATGAGGTACCATGGGCTTGCCGTCTGCACCGCCTGCGTAGTTCCTGTCGGAACCAGCAGATCACCGAATGCCAGTTTTTCCGTGCTCTCGCTCTTCACACTTAGGGCTTTGACACTCACAGCAGGGCGGTCCCAGTCGTACTGCAGTTCGAGCTGCCCGGAAGTAGCGTAAACGCTTGGAGGAGTGAGCTTTATGTCCGTTATGCTTACATCCTTCGAGGATGCGCATTTGAACGCAAGGTTCAGCTTCGCATTGGCATAGACAAAGGCTAGGTTCACCGTGCTTCCAAAGGCCGGATCGCCGCGTTTTATAAGACAAGGCTCGGTGAAAAGCGAGGTCTCAGATATGGAAGTGGTGGCATTCACATCCAAAGTGAGGGAACTTTGGCCTATTGCCGCGACTTTTGCGAGCGGCGCACCCGCGTGGAAGCGGTACAGGGATGCGGAGTAGCTCCAGTACTGGAGTTCCTGGCCATCGGTGCCGGAATGTTCGGTGTAGCACCATCCCAGGGCGGCATCATGGAAGACTTTGTAGCCGGGCATTATGTCGCTGCCGCTTTCCGCCAGACAGTAGCCCCACACCTTGAAGTCCTCGTAGTAGGAGGACAGCCCGACCTTGGTCTGCACGTCGGTGAAGACCAGAGGGGTGTCCGACGGGACTTCCTTCCGGCAGGCCACAAGGCCCGTCAGAAGAATTGTCAGGAGTATGAGTCTGTCTTTCGTTTGCATACTTTGCAACCGTCAGGGCGGTCAGGCCCGGACGGTTAATATATTAAAGGTCGATTGTGATTACAGTCTCAGGAGCCCAAGTGCTAACATCAGCGTTGAAAGTGATGGCTCCACCGATGATGGACTTACCATTGTCGTCATTAGCATTGCCATTTCCATCAAGATCACCAGGAGTCTCAGGATCTACATTTCCGGCACCGTCGTTCTCGAAGAACTTGACAACGAAAGTGTACTTGTGACCCTGGCTGAATGTCTGAGAAAGCGGAATTGCCATCCAAGCATACTCCTCACCAGTAGCAGGATAAATCCTGAGAGCACCGCCATTAGCGGTAATCTTCACCTTAAGAGCGAGGTATGTTTTCTTTGAGGAATTTGTGGACTCTGTTGCCTTATCCCAAGCGGTAACAGTCTGAGGAACGAGGTACCATTTGTTACCAGTTGAAGCGGTCATAACCTCCTGAGCATCAGCAGTCAAAGTCTTAGCTGTAAACACTGATGAATACGTCTCGTCAGCGGCATCAGTTGCGACAGCAGCTGTGTTAGAAGAGAAGGTGTACTCAACTTTGTTTTTCATATGAGCAATCTTGACTCCGGCAACATCAACACTGTATGTAGGGTTAGTGTTCAAAGCCTTTACTACAATCTGGGTGAGGTAGTGATTGAAATTAAGAGCAGTTGCTCCAGAAATAGGCTGAGTTTGATTGGTGGCGCTAGCAGCTACGAGGTCTTCCTGCTCTGTGAGAGTGGTTGAAGGAGTGAAGGTGAGAGTCTGAGATGTAGTGTTAATGGTAGGCGTGAACTCACCATTTACTGGCTTATTATATGCATAAAAATTCAATGCATATGCTGGCCAGAAATAAACAGGAGTACTAGCCCAAACACCTTCACCATTCTTCGAGAAAGTCACATCATCAAAGTACACAGCACGGTTACCGATAGCAGAAAC
>SAMEA3663028__coassemble_788_pt1 | contig 11266 bp, 6 predicted proteins | sample SAMEA3663028__metabat2_high_PE_014 | metagenome-assembled genome bin SAMEA3663028 (sample SAMEA3663028) | pig gut metagenome | biome: pig gut; feature: pig-associated habitat; material: faeces | place: France | collected 2012 | reverse complement strand
ATGTTGCCCTGCACGAGGCCTTCGTTGAGCATTTCTCAGGGGAAACTTCCGAAATATTCGAGTTTTTTCTTAAAGAGAATGACTTCCGCTATTACCCTGCTTTCCCGTCCTGGACTGAAAAAGGTACCGACCTGCTTCTTCTCAGAGTTGACCCTTCGGATCCTGCCGGCCTGGTCCAATACCCTTGCGTAAGCACACATGAACATACCTTTTTCGGAACTTACTCCATCAGGCTCCGCCTTCCGGACATAAAGGCAGTGCAACCGAACATTGGTCTGAACGCCGTCTTTACCCTGGCCGAGCAGGATGAGAATAACGGCTACAGCACGGTTGAGATGCTTTGGAAACTTGCAGATCCGTCCTATCTGTACCTGCGTTCCATAGCTGATTTGAAAACCAGTTCTTTCTTGGAGAAAGACCCTGTCGGTAACTTCGATCCTTCGGGGAAATACTACACCTATGGTTTTGACTGGCATAGGGATAAACTCAGCTGGTGGATACTGGACGGCAGTGAGAAGCACATTTTTGCCGAGATATCGGAGAATGTGCCCTGTTTCCCATCCAGATTACAGTTCAAGCTTTACCATTCCAGGAATTATCCTGTGGAGGGAAATGCAAATGCTGTCCAGGCACCTTTGTTCCAATATGAATTTGAAATCGACTCTATCAGCTATGAGCCCTATGAAGACGAAATTCAGGCCTGGCGGGATGAGTTTATCATAACTGAATAAGCATGAAAGCCAATAATTTGCTCGTCAGCCTCATCGCAATGATTGCCTGGGGCGTAGGAAGTGCATCCGCACAGCATCAGGTGAAGTTCCACTCCGGCTTCAGGGAGGACTTCAGCGGCCCTTCATCAGAGTACTTCAATTACAATTACCGCAGTGGTGGAACCGAAGATTACCGCTATTTCTCCGGCTTTCCGTCTTCATGCGAAGAAGGCACGGATGTAATGCTGTACCGCATTGATCCTGCCGACCCGGCCGGAGCAGGACGCGGACCTGAGATCATCTCCAGGGACTACACATTCTACGGCAGCTATTCCGCAAGGGTGAAGATTCCGGATATACGCGAAGTTCAGCCCAACACCGGAGCTGTTGCTGGTTATTTCACCTACAATATAGACAAGGAAGTAGGGCAGAGCGAAATCGACATCGAATGGCTGCTCGCCGACCCGACTATCATCTATGTAGGAACATGGACCGGAAAGAAGGGAGCCCATAATAGAATAGGCCGCATCATCAACCTCGCAACGGGAGAGATTCTTGAGACCATATGGCGAAGCGAGGTCAGGCATCCGGACGGAACTGTTACCAAAGTTCCGAACACCCCTTTCACTGGACGTCAGAACAAGCCTTCCAAAATCGAACCTATTGAAGGCTTTGACGCTTCTGCGCGTTTTTACACCTATGGCTGGGACTGGTACCCGGATCGTCTGGTGTGGTGGATAGAACATCCTGAAACTCACAAGAAGATAATCCTGTGGGATTACAAAGGCAAGGAAGTTTTTCCTGACCAGCCATCAAAAACGGGCGTGCCTTGTGTAAAGAGCAAGTACAGATTCAATTTCTGGCACACCGACAACTGGCCTGTAGAGACCAATCCTAACTCCGTAGAGAAGCCGCTCTATCCTTATGAACTTGAAATCGACTGGATGGCGTACGAGCCTTTCGAAAAATACAATCCGGTAGTTGAGGATGTGGACTTTACCCTCTCGGAAGGATGGAAAATAGCCCCTTCCGAAAATAGTGAACAGTGGTATGAGGCAAGAGTGCCATCCACTGTTCTCGGAACCCTGTGCGACAATGGTCTGTATGCCGATGCTTTTGTAGGAAATAATTACGGCAAACTGATAGATAGGGATGAATTCAGTCAGCCTTGGTGGTATGTAAAGGAATTCGAGCTCCCTCAGCTCAAGCCAGGTCAGCATGTGTGTCTCGACTTCGAAGGAATCAGTTATAAGGCTGACATCTGGCTCAATGGCACCAAGCTAGCTTCCTGCGATGAGGTCAAGGGCCCTTTCAGACAGTTCAGTTTCGATGTTACCTCTCTCCTTCGGCAGAAGAATGAACTGAAAGTAAAAGTTCACAGAGCTGGTCCAGGGGATTTCAATATAGGTTTTGTCGACTGGAATCCAAGGCCTGCCGACGAAAGTATGGGCATTTTCCGCCCCGTGTGGCTGAGGTTCAGCAATGCGGTTTCAGTATCCAAAACTGCCGTGCGTTCCAAAGTGGATACAACCACTCTCGACAAGGCCTGGCTTACTGTGGAAACGACACTGTCCAACAAAAGCGACAAACCCGTCAAGGGAAAGCTTAAAGTAGTATTTGAAGGAGAAACTTACACTCAAGCTGTTAGTCTGGATCCGAATAGTACCAGGAAGGTGACATTGGACTCGGAAATGGTTAGAATGTTGGTGGTTAATAATCCAAGACTCTGGTGGTGCCATAATATGGGTACTCCTCAGATGTACAGCTTGAGTGTTTCTTTTATGGTAGGAGGAAAGGAGTCGGATTCCCAGACGGTTGACTTCGGTATCCGCCAGATTGACACCTATATGACGGAGGAAGGCCATAGAGGTTTTATGCTCAACGGCAAGAAAATCCTTGTCAAAGGTGCGGGCTGGACGGATGACATCTTTCTGCGCAACCCTGACAGCCGCAACGAAATCGAACTCAGCTACGTAAAGGATATGAACCTGAACGCAGTGCGTTTCGAAAATGTCTGGGGCACTTCTCAGAATGTATATGATCTTTGTGACCGCATGGGGCTGCTGGCCCTCGTCGGATGGAGCTGCTTCTGGGAGTGGGAGGTCTATAGCCTTGTGCCTAACGACCAGTTCGGCTGCATCAAGTCGGAGGAGGATATGGACCTTATTGCCGAATCTTTCCGTGATCAGATTACCTGGCTCAGGAACCATCCGTCAATAATAGCCTGGTATGTTGGAAGCGATATGCTTCCGCGTCCCGAACTTGAGAAGAGATATCTGGCAGTGCTTGCCGATACTGACGATCGTCCATACGTCGCGTCCGCCAAAGCTCTTAACAGTTCCGTCAGCGGACCGGCAGGCATGAAGATGGTCGGTCCATACGACTATCAGGCTCCGTCCTACTGGTACAGTCCTGAGGCTCCGGGCGGTTCCTTCGGCTTCAACACCGAGACCGGAATAGGAGCCCAGCTGCCTATGCGCGAGTCCATTGAGAAGATGATTCCTGCTTCGGAGCTTTGGCCTGTTGGCGATGCCTATGACTACCATTGCACAACAGCTGGAGAGGCTATGCATTCCCTCGACGTGCTTAAGGAGATGATAGCGCAGCGCTATGGAACAGCCTCTGACCTTGATGATTTCCTCAGGAAGGCCCATCACCTCGATTATGATGGAACAAGAGCCATGTTCGAAGGTTTCAGGGTTGCATCCCCACGCTCTACGGGTGTGATTCAGTGGATGCTGAATTCCGCATGGCCTTCGCTCTATTGGCAGCTCTATGACTGGTACCTGGTTCCAACCGCGAGTTACTGGTCAGTCAAGAAGGCCTGTGCTCCTCAGCAACTGGTCTATAACTATGTGGACAAGTGCATCTATGCAGTAAATGATGAGCTGGAAGATTGCAGCCTCATTGCATCATATGAACTATATGGCATTGACGGCAAAAAGCTGGCATCAGGCTCACGCCCGGTGGAAATGCACGCGGGTGCCCCTTTGAAACTGGACGAGGTTCCTGTGGTTGAAGGCAATTCCTTCCTCTTCCTCACCCTCAATGACAAGGACGGCAGGGAAGTGCAGACTAACAGCTATCTGCTCTCATCCGTTGAGGATATTACCGATTGGGATAATTACAACTGGATACGTACGCCTCTTGCCCAAAGCGCCGATTACAAGAGCCTCGAACATATGAAGCGGGCCGATGTGTCCTATGGGGTGAAGAATACCCATTCCGGTCTTGAGGTGAAGCTCACAAACAACTCTGAGGCGGTGGCCTTCTTCCTCAGGCTTTCAGCCAAGGATATGCAGGGCAATATGATAACCCCTGCCTATTGGTCTGACAATTTCATCAGCCTCAAGCCAGGGGAAACCAGAACTGTAACTTGCCGCGTGCGCGGTGAAGCCCAAATTGAAATCGAAGGTTGGAATCTCCGCTAATATGCATTTAGCGGACGGCCTTCGGTCATTTCATGAACCCTTGCACAGACACGTGCGAGGGTTATTTTGTGCTCAGGAGCTTCGATGTCTGCGGAAGCGCTCTGCTGAGGGTCGATGTACTTTGAGCAGGAGCATAGCACCTCGTCTATGAGGTCCACCATCTTCACTACGTCCTCTTCCTTGAAGCCGCGTGTGGTCACGGCAGGGGTGCCGATACGGAGTCCCGAGGTAAGGAAGGCGCTGCGGCTGTCGAAAGGAACCATATTCTTATTGACAGTAATATCGGCCTTGACCAGCTCGCGCTCCGCTGTCTTGCCGCTGAGGTTGCTGAACTTGCCGCGCAGGTCAATCAGCATCAGGTGGTTGTCCGTGCCTCCGCTGATGACCTTGTAGCCCTTCTGCACGAAAGCCTCTGCCATAGCCTTGGCGTTGGCCATAACCTGCATCTGGTATTCGCAGAACTCAGGCTGCAGAGCCTCGTGGAAGGCAACTGCCTTGGCTGCAATCACGTGCTCCAGCGGACCTCCCTGAATGCCCGGGAAGACATAGCTGTCGAGCACCTGGCTCATCTTCTTGATTTCCCCCTTTGGCGTGCGGCGTCCCTGAGGGTCGTCGAAGTCCTTGCCCATAAGGATAATGCCTCCGCGCGGTCCGCGCAGGGTCTTGTGGGTGGTGGAGGTTACGATGTGGGCATAGTGTACCGGGTTCTTGAGCAGGCCGGCTGCGATGAGTCCGGCTGTATGTGCCATATCCACCCAAAGAATGGCTCCCACCTCGTCGGCAATGGCACGCATACGCTCGTAGTCCCATTCGCGTGAGTAGGCGGAAGCTCCTCCGATAATGAGCTTCGGCTTGCACTCAAGAGCGGTCTGCTCCATCTTGTCATAGTCGATGAGACCTGTCTTCGGATCCAGCCCGTAGGCCACGGCCCTGTACAGAATGCCTGAGGCATTGACCGGAGAGCCGTGAGTAAGGTGGCCGCCCTGACTCAGGTCAAGTCCCATAAAACAGTCGCCCGGCTTGAGTATTGCCATAGTCACGGCCATATTGGCCTGGGCACCGGAGTGAGGCTGGACATTGGCCCAGCACGCACCGTAGAGGGCTTTCAGTCTGTCGATGGCAAGCTGCTCGATTTTGTCCACTACCTGACATCCGCCGTAATAGCGTCTGCCCGGGTAGCCCTCGGCGTACTTGTTGGTGCAAACGGAGCCCATAGCGCGGAGCACTTCCTCCGAAACATAGTTTTCTGATGCAATGAGCTCGAGCCCTTCCATCTGGCGCTCGCGCTCGCTTTCAATCAGTTCGAAAATCTGCTTGTCCTGTTTCATTGTGTCATTAGATATATGATTCAGCAAATATAAATGATTAAATTTGCCCTTGCAATACATTTTCCTGCAATGAAAGACCGCAAACTTCTTAACAGTGAATTGGGCAGAATCAGCCCCGAGCGCTACAAAGAGCTCCCCCAGTCCGGCATTGTGCTGGTGTTGGACAACATACGCAGCGCCCACAATGTGGGCAGCGCCTTCCGTACAAGCGATGCCTTCAAAGTGGACAGGATTCTGCTCTGCGGCATCTGTGCAGTCCCTCCTTCTGCAGAAATCCACAAATCAGCCCTCGGAGCCGAGGATTCTGTTCCCTGGGAGCATTTTGACGATACTCTTCAGGCTGTCTGCCGGCTGCGTTCCGAGGGTTACACCATTGTCAGCGTAGAGCAGACTGTGGGCTCCCTTTCATTGGAAAAGTTCAAACCTGAGCCGGGACGCAAATATGCCTTCATATTCGGCAACGAGGTGGACGGAGTGCGCCAGGATGTGGTTGACGCTTCGGATTTCGCCCTCGAAATCCCTCAGTTCGGCACCAAGCACTCCCTCAATGTCAGCGTGTCAGTGGGAGTGGTGCTTTGGCAAACCCGGAATTGACATTTTGTCAATGGCATAACGATTGATGTTACAATATGCGTCGGCCGGATTGCAGCCGGCGCTTATTGACTATAACATTAAAAGTATAAAGAAATGATTAAACCACTTGCAGACAGAGTCCTGATTGAGCCTAAGGAGGCTGAAACCAAGACAGCATCCGGAATCTTCATTCCGGACACAGCCAAAGAGAAACCGCAGCAGGGAACAGTGATTGCTGTGGGACCTGGAAAGAAAGATGAACCGATGGAAGTTAAGGTCGGTGACGTTGTCCTTTTCGGAAAATATGCAGGCACTGAGGTTGCCGTCGAAGAGAAGAAATACCTCATCGTGAAACAGTCTGACATTTTAGCGATTCTGTAATTATGGCAAAGGATATTCTTTTCAACAGCGACGTACGCTCCAAGATGAAGGAAGGAGCTGACGCTCTTGCAAACGCAGTTAAGGTCACACTCGGTCCAAAGGGACGCAATGTAGTGATTGACAAAAAATTCGGTGCTCCTCAGGTTACCAAGGACGGAGTTACCGTAGCAAAGGAGATAGAACTCGAGGACCGTTTCCAGAATATGGGCGCCCAGATGGTGAAGGAAGTTGCTTCCAAGACCAACGAGCAGGCCGGTGACGGTACCACCACCGCTACCGTTCTCGCACAGGCCATCATCAATGTCGGTATCAAGAATGTTACCGCAGGTGCCAATCCTATGGACCTCAAGAGGGGTATTGACAAGGCCGTTTCCGCTGTTGTCGCAGACCTCAAGGAGCGCAGTCACGAGGTTGGTGAGGACTACTCCAAGATTGAGCAGGTCGGAACCATCTCCGCCAACAACGACGGCTACATCGGCAAACTCATTGCCGACGCCATGTCCAAGGTCAAGAAGGACGGTGTGATTACCGTCGAGGAGGCCAAGGGTACCGAGACTGAGGTTAAGGTGGTTGAGGGTATGCAGTTCGACCGCGGCTACATCTCTCCATACTTTATGACCAATTCGGACAAGATGCTCGCTGAGCTCAGCAACCCGTCCATCCTCATTACAGACAAGAAGATCAGCACTATGAAGGATCTCCTTCCTATCCTTGAGCCTATCGCACGTGAGGGCAGGGAACTGCTCATCATCGCCGAGGATGTGGACGGAGAGGCTCTCACCACCCTGGTAGTCAACCGCCTCCGCGGCACACTCAAGGTTGCCGCAGTCAAGGCTCCGGGCTTCGGAGACCGCCGCAAGGAGATGCTTCAGGATATCGCTACCCTTACCGGCGCCATCGTAGTCAGCGAAGAGAGGGGAATCACCCTTGAGAACTGCACTCCTGATATGCTCGGAAAGGCAGAGAAGGTTACCATTACCAAGGAGAACACCACCATCGTAGGCGGTGCCGGAGATGCCGACCAGATTGCCGAGAGGGTTGCCCTTATCCGTTCCCAGATGGCTACCGTTACCAGCGACTATGACCGTGAGAAGCTCAAGGAGCGTCTCGGAAAGCTCGCAGGCGGAGTTGCAGTACTTTATGTAGGTGCAACCACCGAGGTTGAGATGAAGGAGAAGAAGGACAGGGTTGAGGATGCACTCAATGCTACCCGTGCTGCTGTCGAGGAAGGATATCTTCCAGGAGGTGGAGTCGCATACATCCGCGCCATTTCCGCTCTTGACACTCTCAAGGGAGACAATGAGGACGAAAATACCGGTATCCGCATCGTTGCTAAGGCAATCGAGGAGCCTCTGCGCCAGATTGCTGCCAACGCCGGTGTTGACGGTAGCGTGATTATCCAGAAGATTAAGGAAGGCGCTGACGATTTCGGTTACAACGCACGTACCGACGAGTTCGTCAATATGTACGAAGCCGGAGTTATCGATCCTACCAAGGTTGCACGTGTCGCCCTCGAGAATGCGGCTTCAGTCGCCGGAATGTTCCTTACCACCGAGTGCGGTATCGTGGACATTCCTGAGCCGGCAGCAGCTGCTCCTGCAGGCCCGGCCGGCGGAATGATGTAAGCCTTATCTGGTAGATAAAGCTAACAGGCTGATTTATAATTACTTCTGAAAAATCAGGTACCCTTCTGGGGTGCCTGATTTTCTGTAAATAACTGTGTTATAAGTACTTATCTTTTTCTTCAACTTCCCGGCCACGGGCTGTTTGCGCACTTCGGAAGCTGTATTGCACTCTTTCCAGCAGCAGAACAATGAATTGTGCCGGAAAAAGTGTAGTTTTGTCCCGATAAGACTATAACCGATATTATGAGACGGAATCTAAGCATTATCGTATTGGCTATTGCCATTGCTGCCGCGTCCGGATGCACTGCTCCGGTAAGTGACTGGCAACCTGCTTCAGACAGAATTTCCACTCCTTGGGCTTCTGAAGTAAGCCCCGACAATGCAAGGACGGAATATCCTCGTCCGCAGATGGTCCGTGGAGACTGGAAATGCCTTAACGGGCTTTGGGATTATGCCATCACCCCTGTCGGAACAGAGCAGTTTGCGGAGCCGGACGGCAAGATTCTCGTTCCTTTCTGTGTCGAATCATCTCTGTCGGGAGTAGGCCGGAGAGTCAGCGAAAATGAACTTCTGTGGTACAGGACCACGATTACAAGGCCTTCCAAATGGGACGGGAAGAGGATTCTGCTGCATTTCGATGCTGTCGATTGGGCTGCTGAAATCTATCTTGACGGAACTCTTGCCGTCAGCCACACCGGGGGATTCACACCTTTTGATATAGATGTGACGGACTATCTGAAGGATGGCTCTGCGGAGCTCATCGTGAAAGTATGGGACCCTACCGACAACCCTGAGTATTCCATCCCGAGGGGTAAGCAGGTAAGCAATCCCGGCGGTATCTGGTACACTCCTGTGACCGGCATATGGCAGTCCGTATGGATGGAAGCCGTATCTGCTAAGGCCTATATAGCCGGCTATGATGTGCGCACTGACATCCATAGCGGAGAACTCTGTGTAGAGGTTCATTGCGTTGATGCCCGGGAAGACGACTGCATTGAGGTGGAAGTCCTCAAGCCTATGATAGGCTATAATCCCGAAAAGCCGCGAAGAGGTGCTCCTGTTGCGAAGGCGGCCTCGCAGGCGGGAGTGGCAACGCAACTCACTGTCGGTCAACCTGAACTCTGGAGCCCGGACAGCCCTTGGCTTTATGGCCTGAAAATCAGCCTTGTCCGCGACGGAAAGACCATTGATTGCGTCCAAGGCTACACCGCCTTCAGGTCTATTTCCGAAAAAACGGATGACACCGGAGTAAAGCGCCTCGCTCTCAACGATGAAATACTTTTCCAGTTCGGTCCTCTCGACCAGGGCTGGTGGCCTGACGGACTATATACCGCTCCGACTGCCGAGGCTATGGCCTTCGATATAGAGAAAACCAAAGAACTGGGCTTCAATATGATAAGAAAGCATATAAAGGTGGAGCCTTCGCGCTGGTACTACGATTGCGACCGCCTCGGAATGCTGGTTTGGCAGGATATGCCATCCATTGGTTATTACGGCAAGGATGAAGACTGGGGCCAGGGCGATGACTGCTACGGTGCGGGATCTGACTATTATGCTATTACTGATGATATCAAGCATAATTATTATAAGGAATGGACCGACATCGTCTCTCACCTGCGGAAGTTCCAGTCGATAGTGGTTTGGGTGCCGTTCAATGAGGCCTGGGGACAGTTTGATACCAAGGCAGTGGTGGATTACACAAAGCAGCTCGACCCGACCCGCCTTGTCAATGCCGCATCCGGCGGCAACTGGATTGAGGGTGCGGGAGACATACTCGATTCGCACCATTATCCTAACCCTTGTTTGCGCATCGTTGACGAAACAATGGTCAATGTGCTTGGCGAATACGGAGGAATAGGCTATCCGGTCGAGGGACATCTCTGGGAGGAGGGCCGCAACTGGGGCTACATCCAGTTCAGCGATACCGAGGCTGTAACCGATATGTATCTTACCTATATCAACGACCTGATTGACATCAAGCAGTTGGACAAGTGCGCTGCAGCAATCTATACCCAGACCACTGATGTTGAAATAGAGGTTAATGGCTTCTATACCTACGACCGCAAAGTTCTCAAGATGAACGCGCAGCGCGTGCGCGAGGCCAACCGCAGGGTAATCGAAGCTCCGGTTGTGCCAGAGCTTCCGCTTGCCTCGCCTTATGCCTTCCACGGTGAGTTCCCGAAGGGCAGCCGCCGCTACACAAGTCTATACAAGCTGCAGGGAGGTGGCCTGACTATGCAGGTAAGCGATTTCGGGGCGAGGGTGATTTCCCTCTTCGCTCCGGACAGGGACGGGGTGCCGGACGATGTGATTGTCGGTTATGATGACATATTCCGCTTCCTCGACAACAAGGGAGAGCGCTTCCTGGGAGCCACGGTCGGCCGCGTTGCCAACCGCATCGGAGGCGGACGCTTCAGCCTTGACGGGAAGGAGTACTATCTTCCGAAAAACAACAACGGGCAGACCCTGCACGGCGGACTGCAGGGCGTGGATATGGTGAAATGGCGCCTCGTCAGCCGCACTCCTTCCTCCATTACCTTCAAGCACACTTCGCCTGACGGGGCGGACGGTTTCCCGGGCAATCTCACCATCCTGCTGACCTATACCCTTTCGGATGCGGGCGAACTGGATATCAAATATGAGGCGACCACCGACCGCGCTACGCCGGTAAACCTGTCCAACCACGCATTCTACAACCTGCACGGCAGCAGGGGAGGCACCATACTCGACCATGTGCTGACCATCCCGGCCTCCGCCATTACCCCTGTGGACCGCTATCTCATCCCGACGGGCGCACTGATGCCGGTAGATAATACGCCTTTCGACTTCCGCGAGCCTCACGCTATAGGGGAGAGGGTCGGCGAAAAGTACATACAACTGCAATACGTCGGCGGATATGACCACAACTGGGTGCTCGATGTCCCTGCGGACGGCGGCCTTCACAAGGTTTGCACCCTGAGCGAGCCGCAGAGCGGACGCGTGATGGAGGTCTTCTCCGACCAGCCGGGCCTTCAGTTCTATTGCGGCAATTTCTTTGACGGAAGCTACTGCGGAAAGAAGGGAAGGACCATAGGCTACAGGGAGGCTCTCGCGCTCGAAACCCAGAAATTCCCGGATGCGGTCAATCATCCGAATTTTCCTGACATTATTTTGAGACCAGGCGAAACCTACACACAGCACACTGTATACAGGTTTTCGGCCAGATAGGAGCCGCTTTT
>SAMEA3663028__coassemble_783_pt1 | contig 11311 bp, 10 predicted proteins | sample SAMEA3663028__metabat2_high_PE_014 | metagenome-assembled genome bin SAMEA3663028 (sample SAMEA3663028) | pig gut metagenome | biome: pig gut; feature: pig-associated habitat; material: faeces | place: France | collected 2012 | reverse complement strand
GCGCAGAAACGCCTTATTTGCGCACGGATTTGAAAAATATTGCAGTTGGTGCGCAGGAAGGGCGGTTTTGCGCACGGATTTCATAGCCGGTCGGTCAAAGTTTCCGGATTCTTCGCAGTTCACCGCCAGGCAAACGAGCTGCCGACAGCTTACAGTCTGAAATATGCGAATGTAATTAGGACTTCAAAACGAAAATCAGCCAAAATGAAGCATTTTTGTCAATTTTGGCTGATTTTCACTTAGACTGTATTGCCACATCGGGAATTGGAAGGAGGTGAATCTACACCGCCTTTTCCCGGTCGAGAAAGCGGTAGGAGGCGGCTTCTTCGAGGTGGTAGGGGGCGATGTCAGGGGAGCCTTCGAGGTCGGCAATGGTGCGGGCGACCCTGATGATGCGGAAATATGCCCTCATCGACAGGCGCATAGTCGCGAGGATGCGCTCCAGAACTTCGCGGCACTGCGGGGAAAGCGGGCAGTATCTTTCGATTTGCTTATTGTTCATCTCCGCATTGCAGTTGATGGGCTCTGCGCGGAAGCGGTTCTCCTGGATTCTTCTCGCTGCGAGAACCCTTTGCGCCACCTGCGTGCTGGACTCCGCTTTGGTTGCCCCGAGGATTCGGCCCGGAGGCACAGTATTCACATATATCTGCAAATCCATCCTGTCTATCAGCGGTCCGCTCAAACGGGCAAGGTAGCCCATCCTTTGGGAAGGGGTACAGGTGCATCGGTCTCCTTCTCCGTAATAGCCGCAAGGACAAGGGTTTGCAGCCGCTACAAGGGTAAAGGAGGCGGGGAACTCAACCTTGGTCTTGAGGCGCGATATGCTGACCTTGCGGTCTTCAAGAGGAGCCCTGAGGGCTTCGAGCACGGACTTCGGCATCAAGGTGATTTCATCCAGAAACATCACTCCCCCGTGGGCGAGCGACACTTCCCCCGGCTGAACATTATCTCCACCGCCACCACCTATTATGGCAGCAAGAGAGGCGCTGCAGTGAGGAGACCGGAAGGGGCGGCGGTATTTCATTGCACAGGCCGCATCTCCCTTGCCTGCAACGGAATATATTTTCCTGGTGAGCAGGGCCTCCTCAGGGGTCATAGGCGGAAGTATGTCCGCCATTGCCTTGGCGAGCGTGCTTTTGCCGCTGCCCGGACTTCCTATCATCAGCAGATTATGGCCTCCGGCAGCAGCGATTTCCACTCCCCTCTTTGCTCCTTCCTGACCTATTATATCCTCAAAATCCACGCTTGAGCCCAGCGTGATGCCATCAGTGGACGGGGCATCCCTACGGGTGACAAGGAGGTCGTCGCAGTCCTGAGGGCAGCTGAACAGGCGGATAACATCATCCAGGCTCCCTACCCCATAGATACGAAGGCCGCTGACCTGTGCAGCCTCGAGGGCGGAATTGCGCGGCAGTATGCAGGCCTTGAAGCCGAGGCTTGCCGCCATATCGGCAATGGGCAGAGCACCGGGAATCTGACGCACTGAGCCGTCGAGTCCCAGCTCTCCCATTATCAGGCACTTGTCCAGGTCGGGAAAATAATATTGGTCCGACGCGGCGATGATGCCTACCGCTATGGGCAGGTCGTAACCGCTTCCGCTTTTGTGCAGGTCGGCGGGAGCGAGGTTGATCACTATCTTCTTTCCGGGGATGCGGAAGCCGCTGGAGGTCAGGGCGCTGACCGTACGTATAAGGCTTTCCTTGACCGCAACGTCCGCCAGGCCGCAAAGATGTATGCCTATCCCCATAGTCACATCCACTTCCACCGTCACAACTACCGCTTCGATTCCTATGCATTTAGCACCATTAACTTGTATCAGCATATCGTTTTTTCAAGTAAATTTGTCATCCGAATGAAACACGAAATTATCATAGCCTCCCTCGCATCCATCGATGCAGCCGCCCGGGACTTTCTCCAGCAGACCTCCGGCAGGAACCTCATTGCCTTCTATGCTCCAATGGGCAGCGGCAAAACCACTTTCACAACTGCCATATGCCGCGTACTCGGCGTACGGGAGGATGCAGTCAGTTCGCCTACCTTCTCCATAGTCAACGAATACAGGACCGGCAGCGGAGAGCCTATGTTCCATTTCGACTTCTACCGTATCAACAAGCTTTCCGAAGCCCTTGACATAGGCCTGTACGACTACCTCGATATGGGAGCACTCTGCATAATGGAGTGGCCGGAGAATATTGAGGAACTGCTTCCCGATGACACTCTTCGCGTCAGCATTTCGGTTAGGGAGGACGGAGCAAGGCTTGTCACTTGGGAGGACTGACGCTGACCCCTGTCGGGTAGCCGTCAAATCCGAGACCCTTGACAGTTCCATCACTCCAGAGTATTGCCTCTCCCCCGGCTGCGGGATAGCAAGCAGCATAAAAATGCGACCCCCAGGCTTGGGCAGCCCTTCGGTTGCTGATGAGGGTGCTGTCCAGACAGGCGTACTCAGTGGCAGCAGTACCGATGGACAAATGGCTGCGGAGTCTGTCATAGCGGAGAAGATATGGCTGCGAGCCTTCAAAATAATGATAACAGCTTCCGCCCCCGCCGCCTGTCAGCATTTCTTCCCCATCGGTGCATATCAGCTCGACCGGCACACCCATACCAGGCGCCTGAAGCGAGATGACTGCGGAGCATCTGCAGTCAGGACGGACATACAAGCGGGCGCCCCGGAATTGGAATGGAGGCCTTGGCGGATAATCGAAGCGTTCCTGCGAGGTAGAAACTATCCAGGCGTCTTCCGCCTGTTCCAGAAGCCATAATTCCCCCTCCACGACCCTTGCATCAAGCACCCGGGTACCGAAACGGGGGCTAAGGTCCCGGTAAATGCCTTCTTCCACCAGGCAAGGATTCTGATTATCATCAGAAGAATATAGGCAATATGTCTTGCCTCCGTCAATATGAAGGCCGCTCCCCTTGCCGCTTCCGGATTTGAAAACGGTCTTGCCGTCAAGCCTGAGTGCGAAGCCTTCGCCTGAACGGTCGTTGCCCAAGGTCCACAGGCCGCGGGAGGTAGGGATAATATCGGAGATATATTCCCTTCCTTCAAAAGAAAAGACGGGCTGGCCTCCGAGAGCAACAATGGTTTTGTCTCCATATGATGCAGTAGTATAGAGCTTATCCGAATAGAGGAAATGTGTGTCCGGGTCGAGTCCGATACCCTTCGGGATATCCGGAAGTAAAGCAAGCATAAGAGTGGAATCCCGCAAAACAACAATCTGAGAAGAGTCGGTATCAGGATACTCGACCCCACACACATAGATGGCAGACGGCACTTCCTCCGAATCTCCGCTTTCGTCTCCCGACGAGACGGGGTCCGTACCTGCGGAAGTGCCTGAGCCATCCGATTCTGACCTGAGTACGCCCCCGCGTCTTTGAGAGATGGGCGCGAGTGTTTGAGAACAGGACGTAAGCCCCAAGGCCAACGATAGAAACAAGCTTATGAAGAATCTCATGGGGCAAAGAAATAAAGAAAAGCAATCACTTTCGTCCCGCTCGTCACATATTTACCATTTTTTCAGAAAGGATTATTTTTTGTCACGGAATTCAATGCTCTATTGTTATCTTAGTGTTATCTTTGCCACGACTATTGAAAAAGTACTGAAATAAACCGCAGAAAATGAAAGAGGAATTCAACATTGGATTGTTTAACGAATGCTTCCCTCCGGTGATGGATGGGGTATCCGTGTGTGTCCAGAATTATGCATACTGGCTCCAGAAGAAGGTTGGCGGCGTAGCTGTAATTACGCCGAATGTTCCTGGAGCGACATACAATTACGACTACCAAGTAATCAATTATCTGTCAATGCCTGTTCCTTTCCGCCACCCCTATGTAACGGGCATTCCGGAGATTGATCCGAGGACTTTGCGCAAGGTGAACAGCAAGAGTTTCAGGATTGTTCACGCCCACACACCTTTCACGACCGGCGGATTTGCGGCCAGAGTAGCAAAAGCACAGAAGGTTCCGCTCGTTGCAACCTTCCATTCCAAGTACAGGGATGACTTTTCCAGAATCATCAAGAGCGATTTGGTGCTGGATGAACTTATTAAATATATAGTGGATTTCTACAACAAGGCTGACCAGGTGTGGGTGCCTCAGGCTTCTGTGATTGATGTTATCCGGGATTACGGGTTCCACGGTCACGTGGAGGTTGTGGACAACGGAAGCGATCTGGTGGCGGATTATCCCGAGTCATATTTCGAGAATGCGAGAAAGTCCCTGGGCGTGGCTCCCGACGAGTTCATGTTCCTTTTCGTGGGTCAGCATATCTGGGAGAAGAATGTGCGCTTCATTATCGATGCTCTCGAGCAGATCAAGGATACCGACTTCAGGATGTTCTTTGTGGGGATAGGCTATGCAGCAGATGAGATGAAGAAGCTTGTTGCGGAGAAAGGGCTTGAGGACAAGGTGACTTTTGTGGGCAGCATTACTGACAGGGAGAAGATGAAAACCTACTACGCCGCGGCCGACCTATTCCTTTTCCCTTCCCTTTACGACAATGCACCGCTGGTGGTCAGGGAGGCCGCCGCGTTGCATACTCCTTCGGTGATGGTGAAGGGAGCGACAGCTTCGACCATCATCCGCGACAATGAGAACGGATTTCTTATCGACAATGACCTGACGGATTTCAAGAATACGCTTCTTGCGCTGAAAAACGACAGGAATAGAGTGCGCGAGGTGGGCATTCAGGCATCTCACAGCATCGTGCGAAGCTGGGAAAGTGTTGCCGACGAAGTAGTCGAACGCTACAATGACATCATCAGCACCCGCAAACTCATTCGTGTGATGAAATAATTGGTGGAGCGGTCGCGGAGACGCTTACCTTTTCAATGGGTTAATTCTTGATACATTTTGAAGAGGCGGGCGACGATGTCAGCCTCGGTGGCGTCTTTCGGGAAGCCGTAGGCTTCGAGGACTGCAGCGTCATTTGCGCGGTGAGCTTTCAGGAGTTCGGGGAAGAGAATGAGGTTCCCGTAGATGTCTGCCATTGAAGCATCAGGATATATTTTGCGAGCATCAAGGATGGCTTGAGCGGTTTTCTCAATCTTTGCCCGATGTTCTTCAGTCGGGTTTGGCCAAGGGAAGTTGTTGTAAACGATGTCCTTGGAATAGCGATAATCACTTTTCAGTCTGCCACACACAACCCGCATCCAGGCATTATGAACAATAGAAGTGATTATGCCAAAATGATAAATGGTGGCTCCCATAGCAATATGTGCAGAGTCGCTTGTGAAAGTGTCCTCCGACATAAATCCTATTGGGATATAGAAACGTCGTTCTGAGGATACTCGCGGAATAAGCAGGTATGTGCCGGTAGGCATATTTTCGACATGGAAACGAGTAGGTTTGTCAGCTAATTTGACGGTGCCTGGACTTGTACTAGCTAAACGAAAATTCCGGACCGCCTCTACTCTCTTCATACATTCAGGAAGCTTTAACAAATCTAAAGGATTAGCTTCACCCAGCCACAAACACCAACGTGGACGACGGTTAATAAACTCGTCGGAACCATACCAACGCTTAAAGTACTGCTCAGAGCCTGGTTCTGTCCTCACAAACTCTTCCTTCTCCTCATCTTTGAAAAGATAGAAGCCCCCATCAATAGGTTTGTTTCCAATACCTATTTCCGGAACATCGCAAATCGGATGACTTCTTGCCTCAACAAACACATCGTCCCCGTCAATGAGATAGCCATTGATATTATTTGCTTCAACTATTGTCTTTCCATCAAATATTCTGCGCTTGCACTCAGAATGACCAAGAGAGAACCCGACGATAACACAATGAACATGGGCCTTCTGTGTTGCATCACTATCCCAAATGAAGGTCCTCCAGGCAAAGTCAATTTGAAGGCCATTTTCCATAAGCGGTTTCCACAAAGCTGCCACCTGTTCCCCCTGGGTGATGGAATTGGTTGACACCAGAGCGGCGTTGATTGAAGGATTGCGCTGCATCATTTCCTGAGACTTCTTGTACCAGCCGGTCACATAGTCCATATTGCCAATGTTCTTCCACTTGGAACCAAAGACAAAAATCAGGTCGTCTTTCTGCTTAGACGACATGATGCGAGCGCCGAGGAACGGCGGATTACCCATAATGTAATCCAGCTCCGCTGCGGGAACGACCTCATTCCAATCCATCCGCAGGGCATTCCCCTCGTGGATATTCGTATAAGTCTTCAACGGCAGCGGGTCCAGATTATACCCCACAATCTCATCCGTCTCCTGCATCATCTGGCTCTCCGCAATCCACAGTGCCGTCTGCGCAACCGAGCAGGCAAAATCATTGATCTCAATCCCGTAAAACTGATTGATACTCACCTTAATCGGGTCATCAAACTCTCCAATCACACGGTCCCCGCCATAGATAATCCTCAGCACCTCATTCTCCAAACGCCTCAAACAAGTATAGGACTCCGTCAGGAAATTTCCCGAACCGCAGGCAGGGTCAAAAAACTTCAATTCGGCCAGTTTCTCCTGAAAAGCATAAGCCCTCTCCTTCTTGGTCTTAGCCACAGAAACAGCTTTAATGTCAGCCAGTTCAGCCTTCAGTTCATCCAGGAACAGCGGGTCAATCACCTTATGGATATTCTCAATGCTTGTATAGTGCATTCCGCCCGCCCTGCGGGTTTCCGGGTTCAGGGTGCTCTCGAACACGGCGCCGAAGATCGTTGGGCTGATAAGGCTCCAGTCGAAATCGTCGGAAGCACGCTGGAGGATCAACTCCCTAATTTCTTCATTGATGCGTGGAATCTCGATGTCACCGGCAAACATGCCACCGTTCACATAAGGGAAGGCCAGCAACTTCTCATCCTCGTAAGGGTCACGCTCCTCCGGCTTCTGGTCCAGGATGTGGAACAGCTTGATAAGTTTCTCGCGGAATTCGCCTGCACTGAATTGCTCCATGTAGTCGTGGAACATGTTCTTGTTGCCGAAAATGCCTGCGTCCTCAGCGTAGAGACAGAACACCAGACGGACACAGAGTTTGTTCAGTGCCTTCTGGCTCTCAGGGTTTGAAGGATCTTTGTATTGCGCGAGGATTTTGTCGTGGAGAACTCCTACAATCTCACCTGCCTGGATGGACACTTCCAGTTCCTTCTTCAGGTGGACATTGGTGTCATCGACAAGGAAGGAGAGGCGGTGGAATTCCTTCTCAAGGTCGTTCAGTAAGATGGTTTCAGGGGCATCGTTGGGATGCTCCATGTCGTGCACTTCGAAAGTGCGGAAGTTGCATGCGACAATCCAGCGGGGTGCCATGGATAGAGGGAGGCCGGCTGCGTAGCGGCGGGCCTGCTGATAAGGAGTCAATTCCTGACCGTCTGACTGGCGGTACTTTGTTCCAAGATCCACATGGGAGCCTTTCTGCTCTATCAGTACCTTGGTGGAACTGATGTAGGCATCGATAAAGTCGGAGCCTTTTTCCTTGGTAATGGTCTTGACCGGCAATTCGAACTCCATTATCTTAGTGGGGTTGTCGATGCCGAAAACCGTATGCAGGAGGTCTATCCAGAAGCGCTGGGTTTCACCTTTTTCATATCCCTTGCCGGACCATTCCTGAACGAAGGCCTTTGCCGCCTGTTTTTGAATATTACTTGATGCCATAGTGGTCGCGTATCTGTAAATCTTTCAAAGTTAATGAATTTCAACGACTTTCCAGAAGCCGTTTCTCTTTCCGTTTTCCCGGACCAAGAGGCCTTTGCAAGTGAGGGAAGAGGTGAGCCTTTTGACGGTTCTCACTGATTTGCCAATGCGGGAAGCGAGCACATCCTGAGTAGCCTTTGGCTCCTCACGGAGAACTTTCAGTAGCGTCTTCTCGTCCGAAGTGACATTCAAAGTGCCATTATGCAGGGGCGAGGCGTCCGCTGGGCGATAAGTAATGTGCATCTCCCTGTTTTTCAGTTCGTGTTTACCGCCTAAGAGAAGATTCTCAAAGAAGTGCTCAAGAAATACCGGAGTCGCCTTGACATTCTTGTAGTAACTCGAATAATTGGCTCTGACTAAAGCGTTTCTGAAATACCACGAATTCTCGGCAAAGGAATCGTTGTCTATTTCAAAACCGAAACTGCGAAGGTATTTGATTGCGAAAACGGCTGTAGTTCGTGTGTTTCCTTCACAGAAAGGATGAATCTGCCATAATCCGGAGATGAATCTGCAGATTTGCCTTACTGCCTGCAAGGCATTCAGTGAGGAATAATCAGTATTTCTTTCCTCCCGGAAATCGTACTCCAGGGTGCTCTTAATCATGTCATACGAAGAATACAGCACAGTGTCTCCGTCGAGAACCCATTCCTTTTTTGTGATGTTGTAGGGTCTGATTATGCCGGCTTCTTTGAATATGCCGGTAAACAGTCTGCTGTGAATCTGGAGCAGATAATCAGGAGAGAAGTTGAAAGTGGGCTCCGTAAGAATTTCTGCAATTCTGCTTGATACTTTGTCAGCCTCCTCTGTCCTCTCTTCCGCCGATTGCCTTCCGGATTTTGACCGATAATAGCTATCCAACAAATCCTTGACTTGAGCGAATGTTATATCGCCCTCTATATTCTGCTTTGCTGTCTCGATAAGGTACTCCGAAGCCTTGAGCCCATCGACATCCTGAAGACCTATCGCAGTCTTCCACGCAAGGGATTTCTCTTTCTGGCTTGGTGTTCCTCCTTTGATATATTCGTCAAATACTCCCATACATTGTCATCTTGGATACCTGCAAATATACAAAAATTCTCCAAAGTGCCATTTAAAGTGCCATTTAAAGTGCCATTCACATCCTCCTTGAACTGATCGCAACTCCAAAATGAGAGAAAAAGACATTGTGTCAATTAATGTTTATCTTTGCAGATATGAAAATTATCAGAACAATTGCAGCAGCACTGCTTGTAGCTGCGCTTTCAGTCCCGGCATTCGCGTCTGAAATGAAGGGGGTTGATGAAAACAAAAAACAGGAGAGTGTTATGGTCGGAGATGATTATCAGATTGTAAGAAACGAGATTGTTGACGGAATCCGTTATGTGAGTGCGGTTCCAAGCCAGAAAGTGTGCTCAAACAGGATTGATATCGAGATTGAGGGCAATGTTGTCCGCAGTGTGGTTTTCACTAGGGGTTGCAACGGAAACGGCAAGGGCATAGGTGCCTTGATTCAGGGTATGACCGTTGAAGAGGCCGTCAAGCGTCTTAAGGGAATAACTTGCTCAAGCAGAGGGACTTCCTGTCCTGACCAACTCGCACGCGTACTCGAAACCGCTTGTCTTGGTCGCTGAGTTGTACGCGTTGTCATTCAACAACTTTACAAGGGCGAAGATATGGTAAAGTTTCCTAATATGGAAACTTTTACTATATTTGCAAAAAGCAAAGATTATATGCCTGCTACAATTATTATAGATGGGAAAAAGACCGAGGCTACCGGTCGTATTATCCGTGACTACCGAAAGATGAGAGGACTAACCCAGAAAGAACTGGGAGCCCGTCTCAGGGTTAAGAAATCAAGGATATCAAAGATAGAGAATGACAACGATCTTGATATCAATGTTCTCGTTAATGTTTTGAAGCACCTGGATGTCGAAGCACAGTTGACAGTCAATTCCAAAACCCAGTCGGAAATGGAGGATTTATATTCATTTATCAAATCCTGCGTCGATGCATTTGCCAAGGCCAAGGGGCTGTCAAGGAGAACCGCGTTCAATTACCTGAACATCAATAAGGGTGTGAGCCTGCTTGTATCCTGTTATGATGTGGAAGTAACCCTTCCCTTGGATGAGATTTTGAATGACCTGACTATGATATGCCAACGTAACGGCGGAGAAATCAAATGATGAAGTTATATCACGGCACGAATGTAGAATTTAGCCAACTCGATCCTGCATTAAGCCGAGATGGTCTGGATTTCAGGAAAGGCGCATATCTTACACCAGACATGGATCAGGCTTGGGGTATGGCTAAACGCAAGCAAATGGTAATGGGAGGGAGAAGACTTGTGATGGAGTTCGATTTTGATGATTCTTGTCTTAATAGTAATTCGACTGATTGCCTCTGTTTCGACTCTTATAGCGCGGAATGGACAGGTTTTGTCCTTCGAAACAGAAATAAGGCTTGGCGTTATGTTCATCAGTATTCAGTTGTATATGGCCCTGTTGCAGATGGTATTATGCCAACGGTAATTGATGAATATCTTTCAATGTATCCCGATGAGAATATAGCGTTGAAACCGCAGAACCTTTCGTTGCTGACAAATAAACTTATGTTTAAGAAATCCCAGTCACGGCAAGCTTGTTTCTGTTCGATTGATGCGATTGCCAAGTATTTGAAATTCATTAGATTGTATGAACAAAAATAATTCTATATCAAGCGACTTTATTACGAAGGCCGGATTGTTCATTGCTGAGGCCAAATCACTGTCGGTGGAGGATGCATTGTCCTATGTTTACAATTCGGAGACTTTACAGATGATAGAGAATAACCAACTGGAAGGTAAATCTCTCGAAGAATTGATGAATATTTTTATTCACGAAGTTAGATTCGGTAAGGTAAGTTTAAATATTCTGACTGAAGACCAAAGATAAAGCGGAATAACATAGAAAAGAATCAACCATACAGCTCGGATCTCACCCTTTCGAGCTGCCGGATGAATAAGCTCTGAATGGAAACGCAGTTGAAGATTTTGAAATTATTACATTATTACACAAGAATAAAAAAAGGGGTGACTAAAAAGTCCTAGTGACTTTGAGGTCATCCTCTGTTTTTTGACATCAGTGTTTTCCTTACCAATCACCTTGTTTCACTGCTTGATGCGCCTTGTTCAAAATCGTTTTGGGATTGATGTGCCCTGGAAGACTGTCTGGAGGGTGTGAATCCCAAAACGAGGCAAAAAGTCGTCGTTTTGGGATGGACATGCCTTGCAGGGCCTTCTACGAGGGGGTGAATCCCAAAAAGATTTGGAACAACTGCCATCAACTGTGCTTCAACCGCCATAGACGACGCCATCGGTGTGTTCGTCAGGCAAAGAGTGCCCTGCACCAACCCTTAGAGTGCTTTGTGCTACTTTCGGAAGCCTTGTGCCAAATCGCTTGGTGAACGATGTGCCTTACAAGGCCTTCAAGATGGGGTACTTTCACCAAACGCGGCAAAATCGGCGAGTTTGGTGACGAATGTGCCCTGTAGGCCTCTCTGTTAGGGGTACTTTCACCAAACGATTTGGAATAACGATAGTCTGCAAATAGTATTATATTGCCCCGGAGGAGATAGCCGCCCGCATCTGCGGCATGCTGTTGCCTCTGAGAGGCGTGGCCACCCCCGGCCACGGGGAGGGGGAAGGGTCCGCCGG
>SAMEA3663028__coassemble_715_pt1 | contig 12075 bp, 9 predicted proteins | sample SAMEA3663028__metabat2_high_PE_014 | metagenome-assembled genome bin SAMEA3663028 (sample SAMEA3663028) | pig gut metagenome | biome: pig gut; feature: pig-associated habitat; material: faeces | place: France | collected 2012 | reverse complement strand
CTAGCTGATAAACAGCAGTTCCCGGTACTTCGGCAAAGGCCAGAGACGGTTGTCAACAATTTCCTCGAGCTCGTCAATCGGTTTGCGGAGAGCGTAAAGCAGCCGGGCGACTTCGTTGTAGGCAGAAGCCTTGGCGTATCCGCTGTCCTGCGAGCCGGCCCTTTCCATAGCCTCTTTCATCACCGACACCTGCTTCTGCAGCTCTTCAAGACACTCGTTGAGCCTGCCGACAGTCGTCAGCTCGATTGAGCATCCTTCCAGATTGCCGAAAACCTCCTTATTCAGCGCCAGCTCCTTCAGAAGCCGTTTCTTGTACTCCAATGCTGCAGGGAGTATATGGTTCACGGCCATTCGGCTCATCACCTTGGCTTCAATCTGAATCTTCTTCGAGTAGGTCTCCCATTTCACCTCATTGCGTGCCTGCAGTTCGTGCAGGGTATAAACTCCCGTTGTGGTGAACATCTGCACCGAAGCAGGGGAGAGGAATTCCTTTATCATCTCAGGTACACCGGTCTGCACATCCAGACCACGCCTTGCAGCTTCCTGCTTCCAGGCATCTTCATAGCCGTTGCCGTCAAAGCATACCACATCCAGAACCGAAGCTATAACAGGCTTGAGCGTATCCATAACGGCAACGTGCAGGTCCTTGCCTTTGCCCAGCTCGGCATCCAGGTCCTTCTTGAAGATAATAAGCTGCTCAGCCACAGCCGCATTGAGAGTGGTCATTGCACCCGCGCAATTCGCACTTGACCCCACTGCCCTGAACTCGAAACGGTTGCCTGTGAACGCGAAAGGAGAAGTTCGGTTGCGGTCGGTATTGTCCACAAAAATCTCCGGAATCTCCACCAGGCCAACCTTTTTGCCCTTCTTGCCCGCAATCTCGATTGGAGTGTCTGAAGGCAGTACGAGCAGTTTGTGCAGTACATCCGTCATCGTCTTTCCGAGGAAAGCGGATACTATTGCAGGCGGAGCCTCATTTGCCCCGAGCCTGTGGGCGTTGGTCGCACTCGCGATGGATGCCTTGAGAAGGGCGTTGTGCCTCTGAACGGCAGCGAGAACATTCACGAAGAAGGTAAGGAACATAAGGTTCCCCTTTTCGTCCTTGCCCGGAGCGAGCAGCTGCACGCCCGTATCCGTTCCCAGCGACCAGTTGTTGTGTTTGCCGGAACCGTTGACTCCCTCGAAAGGCTTCTCGTGAAGCAGAACGACGAAACCGTGCCTCCGCGCGATTTTGTCCATCAGGTTCATAATAATCTGATTCTGGTCATTCGCAAGATTGGTTTCCCCATAAATAGGCGCCAGCTCGAACTGGTTAGGCGCCACCTCGTTGTGTCTGGTTTTGAGAGGAATGCCAAGCCTGTGCCCGGCAATCTCCAGCTCGCGCATAAACTCAGCCACGCGCGAAGGAATCGCTGCGAAATAATGGTCATCCAGCTGCTGGTTCTTCGAAGAATTGTGCCCCATAAGGGTACGCCCGGTAATCATAAGGTCAGGGCGGGCCGAATACAGACTCTCATCCACCAGGAAATATTCCTGCTCCCACCCGAGATATGAGTAAACCTTGGTAGCCTTCGGCTCGAAGAGCTGAACTATCGGGAGCGCCGCATCCGAAACCGCCTTGAGGGCCTTCTTCAGAGGCGTTTTATAGTCCAGGGCCTCTCCGGTGTAGGCTACGAATACCGTAGGTATGCAAAGCGTATCATCCTGGATGAATACCGGGGATGTCGGGTCCCAGGCGGTATAGCCCCGGGCTTCGAAGGTAGCGCGTATGCCCCCGTTGGGAAATGATGAAGCATCCGGCTCCTGCTGCACGAGGGATGAGCCGTCGAAGCTCTCTATGACCCCTCCCTTGCCGTCATAGTCCAGCAGGGAATCGTGTTTCTCGGCGGTTCCTTCGGTGAGTGGCTGGAACCAGTGGGTAATGTGGGTTACCCCGTGTTCCAGAGCCCATTGTTTCATACCTGCTGCTACCTTGTCTGCAGTGGCGCGGTCGAGATTCTGTCCTCCTTCAATGCAGTCCAGAAGCGCTTTGAGCGTGTCGGCATCGAGATAGCGATGCATTTTGGCACGGTCAAAGACGAGCTCTCCGAAATATTCGGAGGGCCCTACTTCCGGACGGTCGGCAGGAATGGCTTTCTTTTCGAAAGACTCCTTAACGAGATCCGTTCTGTCCATAGGTCTTATTTTTTATCTGATTCTTCCTTCTTCTGGTCTTTCGTGTAGAGATAGCGTTTGATTTTTTGGGTTGCTGTCTTCTTGAAAGGCTCCTTCATCACTACTACTTCCTTAATCTTGGAGAACTTGCTTACGTTCTCGTTCACGAAGTCCACAATAGCTTTGGTGCGGGCTTCCATATCTTCTATGAACTTGTCCTGGCCTTCGAGGTTCCAGTCAATCACATTGTCGTTGAACTGCACGAGTGCCACCAGATGGCCATCCCTTTCAATCACAAGGGACTCGGTTACGTCGTTGATGTTGTTGATGACGCTTTCGATTTCTTCAGGATAGATATTTTCTCCTGATGCGCCTACGATTACGGTCTTGAGCCTTCCCATAATGCTGTACCGGCCTTTCTTATCCACCTTGGCAAGGTCTCCGGTATGGAACCATCCGTCCTCTTCGAGCACGCTGCGGGTGCGCTCGTAATCCTTGTAGTAGCCCAGCATCACATTAGGGCCCTTGGCTACGAGTTCGCCTTCACCGGTTGCAGGGTTGACATTGTCCAGACGCACGCTGACTCCGTATGACGGCTTGCCCGTGCTTCCGAGCACCGGATGTCCCGGCTTTGCTCCGCAAATAAGAGGCGCGGTCTCGGTAAGTCCGTAGCCCGTGACATAAGGGAAATGGGCCTTCTTCAGGAAGTTCTCCACCTGAGGGTCAAGCTTCGAGCCGCCGATTCCATAGAACTGCAGCCTGCCTCCGAAAGTCTTCTTCAGCTTCATTCCCACGAGCCTGTAAAGCAGGGATGGGAAATGGTCCTTGAGGAAAGTGAGGAATTTGCTCTTTGCCACCGTCTTGACCACGCTGCTGCGGTAAACCTTTTCTATGATGAGAGGCACGGTGAGCATTGCGTGAGGCCTGACCTTGCGCATCGCGTCAATGAGTATGGTAGGCGTCGGAAGTTTCTGGATATACCACACGCGCGCGCCTCCCGCAAACGGGTAGAGCATACCTATGCTCATCTCATAAGTATGAGCCATAGGCAGTACGGAAAGGAAGGCCATACGCTTGTTGATATGGAAATTGTGCCAGGCTTCCAGGATGTTCCAGCAGAAATTGCTGTGGGAGAGCATCACGCCCTTGGCGTTGCCGGTGGTTCCGGAAGTATAGAGTATGGCAGCAATGTCCATAGGGTTCGGATTCTTTACATTGCCGTCGCAGGTATAGGCTTCGCTGTCCACCTTTATGAAACTGAAATCGTCCAGACAGATGGCCAGTTTGAGTTTTGCCATCCTTTCCGCACTGATTTTCGCTTTCTGCTTGGCACTGACGAACACTACTTTGGACTCGGAATGTTCCAGGATGTTCTCCACTTCGGTAGGGGAGAGCTCGGGAAGCATAGGGACAAGAATGCGCCCGAAAGCAGTAGTTGCAAAGAATGCAATGGTCCAGTTAGGCATACTCTCCGAGAGTATTGCCACCTTGTCTCCTGCATTGACCCCGAAGCTGGAGAGTTTGCCGGAGAGGCTGTCCGCCCTTTCTTTTATCTGGGCATAGGTATATGTTTGTCCGCCTTCTATAAACCCGGAGGCGTAGCGTTTGGCGAATTTTTCGGTTGCGTAATCATACACTTCCGCAAGGGTTGAAAACTTGAATCTCATATTCCACTAATTTAACGCTTTTTTTCAATATGTTGTGCTCTGCGCCACTGCTTTTCGTTTTCTTTAGCAGTTTGCTGCTCTCCGGCGGCCAGGGCGGCCTTGCTGAATTTCTCCCAAATGATGTCGAGAGCCTTTTCACTCGGGTGCAGCAGGTCGTCTGCGTAGAAGCGATAGTCCCGCAGTTCATCCATAAGGATTTCGTATGAAGGGAAATATGACGCCTCCGGCGCCATTCGAAGGGCGTCCTCCACCCCGAGCTGCAGGGTAGCCTTGCTGAGGGTGCTCGCGTGAGCCCCGTCTCCGCCCGGATGGCGTATAGGGCTGATGCTGAAGATAAAGTGCTTGTCAGGATGGGCGGCAATCAGCTCCGAAGTGAGGCGGGAGCATTCTTCGACCGAAATCCTCCTTCTTCCGAATTCGCCGGCAGGCCGTTTCAGGCAGTTTGCAACCGGAAAGCCGTCGTGGCTCCATACGAAGGCCGAATCATAGTTGACTATCACGACTCCTGCTTCTTTCCAGAAGGCGGAAGCCTCACGAAGCCTTTCGTTTGCGTTTTCCAGAAACTCCCGGACAGAGTCGCGGGCAAAGGAAGTATGGTGACTGAAGGAGCATATTTTCCCCGCCCCGGCACCCATTTCCACGCAATCTTCCTGAGTAAAAGGCATTCCCGAGTCAAGTCTGCGTACGGCTTCTGATATCGAATAAGGGTTGTAGAGAGTGCCGAAAGGATTGACCACAGCCTTGTAGCCGTGACGCAGCAGCCTCTCTCCCATTGAGTCGGCAAAGCAGCTGCCCAGCACCATCACCTTATCTTCAAGGCTCAATTTCCTGCTGTAATCCGGAATCTCAACTTCGGTAAAAATCTTAATCATAGTGCAAAAATAGGAAAAAGTGTATATCTTTGCATTAACAACCATGTTAAACATTATTGTTAAATGACAAAGGAAGAAATCATTTTCAAAGTAGCCGAAGAAGAATTCATCAGCAACGGCTATCTGTCCACCTCAATGGTGACCGTTGCCAAGAGGGCCGGAGTTACCCACGCAATGGTCAATTACTATTTCCGCTCCAAGGAACTGCTTTTCCTGAAGATACTGGATTCCCATATTTCGCGTTTCGCAGCTTCCCTCAGGGAGGCTATGCACGAAGACGAGGTGTTTCTTCAAAATATTGTGAATGCCGCCGATGCGCTTTTCAAATCCCTTAATGCTGACCGGGATTTTCTCTTTCTGATTCAGGATGTAATCCGCACTTCGCCCGAATTGCTGGACCGGTATTCGGAAGGGGTCCACAATGCAGTCAAGTCAGTGCTGGATGAGCATTCCAGACGCCTGCAGGAGGATATTGAAGCAGGACGCATCAAGCCTGCAACTCTGCCCGAAATACTTGAGACCATATTCGCGCTGGTGGCCTCGCCTTTCCTTATGATTCCTGCGCTGGAGAACCTCTGCCGTTTCAGCGAAGAAATGATAGACGGGTACCTGGAGCGCAGGCGCAAGGAAACCATAGAGATTATTAAAGCAAGATTCCAGGCGGTATGATGGTGTTCCTGCTGGGGCTTGGGTCGATTACAACCACCTGGGCGATATTGAGTTACAAGAAAACGAACTGAACGAAGACAGCCTGCCGGGATTCCGGCAGGCTGTCTGTATCTGTCAGGGGCAGGAATTACTGCTCGTCCTGGAGACGAAGGTGCTGAACATAGATGGCCTTCTGCTTAGCGATACGCTTGCGGACAGACGGCTTCTCGAAGTTCTTGCGGGCACGCAACTCGCGAATCGCTCCGGTCTTCTCGAACTTTCTCTTAAACTTCTTAAGAGCCTTCTCGATATTGTCACCTTCCTTTACTGGTACGATAATCATCCTTAAAAATCACCCCCTTTTTCCTAAATCAAAAATTCGGACTGCAAAGGTATGAAATTCTTTTTGAATTCCAAATAGCTAAATGTTGAAGTAATATTTCCTCATCCAGTACTCGAACAGCGGGTCCAGAATCACCGCCTTATCGTCTTCCGTGAAGGTGATGATTTCCTTCTTGCACAGCGCGTCCTTGAGCCTGCGCACATTGGCTGAGGAATTGAGCTTGTAGCGCGCGATGACATCTGCCGAACTGAACATCGACTCTCCGTCCAGAATCGCGCGCAGCAGGAAGAGCTGGAAGGTCGTAAGCTCATTCATCGCTGCCACGAAGCGCGGCTGATGGATGGCAAGCATAGTCTGCAGGCTCTCATCCACTACCGGAGCCATAATGTAGCCGCGGCTCAGCCCGTCGCAAATGGCGGCGAAATGGTTTACATAGTAGATATTGTTCTGCAGTATGGCGCATATCTTCTCCACAAACTCATTGTCAATCACCTTTCCGCTCACAAGGAAGCCCTTGATTACGTGGTTTTCTATTTCCCTATAGGATATAGGCTCCAGCTTCACCCGCTGCACCATACGGTAGAAATAGCGCTTCTGCTCGAAAATGGTCTTCATCGCATTCACGCGGCTGCCCACCCATATCCAGGAGCACAGTTCCCTCTGGCGCGGGCCGGCCTTGCGCACAACTTCCTCGTATATGTTGAGAATGGTGTCAGGACCTTCGGTCAGCAGGATGTTCTGGAATTCGTGCACAATCAGCAGCAGTTTCGTCCCTGTCTTCTCCGCCAGCCTGTAGGGGAGATTGAGTGCTGCTCGAAGGTCGTCGGCCTTCAGGTCGTCGGTCAGGCTTACAACAGCCCCGCCGTGAGCGAAAGACTGCCCGTCATAGCTGAATGAGGTGCCTCCGAGATACTCCTGCACGATTGCACGATGCTCGTCCGGGGTGCTTGCAAAAACCCCTACAACCGTGGATATGAGGCGTATGCAGTAATCTGCCATAGACCTTATGTTGAGAAGCGAAAACTCGGCTGTCCTGAAACTCAGCCCGGAGGCCTTCATCTCGAAAAGTGTCTGGCAGATAAGGGAATTCTTGCCGGTCTTGGCCGGTTCATAGATGGAAACATTGAGCCCGCGGGAGAGAATATCCCTCAGTTGGGCACACTCAGCCTTTCTTCCGATGAAGTTCCGGCCGGTTACTGTCTTGTCGTAGGTGAAGGTTGTTTCCATCGATGTAACAAAAATGTTCACAAATTTAGAAAAACTTTTGGTAACAAAAGAAAAAAAAAGTATTTTTGCGGTCCGATAAATGATGGCTGTCAAGCTCGCCAAGAGATACCCGGAAGGTATCCGCTTGCAGTCGAAAACTTGAAAAGAGTTTTTATAATGTACGCAATCGTAGAAATTGCCGGCCAGCAGTTCAAAGTGGAAGCTGGCAACGAAATCTTCTGCAACCGTCTTCCGGATGCAAAAGGTGCTGATGTGGAGTTCACCAAGGTCCTCCTCGTAGAAAATGAGGGTGATGTTAAGGTAGGTGCTCCTTATGTTGAGGGCGCTAGCGTTAAGGCTACCGTACTCGCTGATGACGTCAGGGCTGACAAGGTCCTCGTATTCAAGAAGATCCGCCGCAAGGGCTTCCAGAAGTGCAACGGTCACCGTCAGAAGCTCACAAAGATCCAGATCGCAGACATTGTACTCGCTTAATTTTAACGGAATTGAATTATGGCACACAAGAAAGGTCAATCAAGTTCAAAGAACGGTCGTGAGTCACAGAGCAAGCGTCTTGGACTCAAGAAATTCGGTGGCGAGACTGTAAAGGCTGGCAACATCATCGTACGCCAGAGGGGTACAGTCCACAACCCGGACAAGAACGTAGGTATGGGTAAAGACCACACTCTTTACGCTCTCGTTGACGGAACTGTAAAGTTCACACGCAAGAGAGAGGATAAATCTTACGTATCGGTTATCCCATTTGAGAACTAATCTCGAGGGAGTTATGAATACAGGACTTGCACTTCGGGATTCCGAAAAGCAAGTCCTTTTTCTTTTTTTTCAGAAATTATGCTTACACTCAAAACATTGCGCGAAAACCGCGACTTGGTAATCGCGAAGTTGAATATCAAGAATTTTGATGCCCAGCCTATAGTGGACAAGGTTCTCGAACTGGACACCAAACGCCGTGCCCTCCAGACCGAGAGCGACGCTCTGCTTGCACAGCAGAAAAAGAAGTCAGCTGATATCGGAGCCCTGATGAAGCAGGGCCTGACGGCTGAAGCAGAGGCAGCAAAGGCTGAGGTTGCCCAGCTCAAAGCCCGCAGCGGTGCCATACTCACCGAGATGGCAGCAGCTGAGCAGGAACTCCAGAACCAGCTCGTCCTGCTTCCTAACCTTCCTTGTGACCTGGTAAAGCCAGGCAAGGGAGCCGAGGACAACGAAGTCGTGAAGATGGGAGGTCCGGAAGTGAAACTCCCGGAGAATGCCCTTCCTCATTGGGAGCTTGCCAAGAAATATGACATCATCGACTTCGACCTCGGAGTGAAGATTACAGGAGCCGGATTCCCTGTCTATAAGGGCAAGGGAGCAAAACTCCAGCGCGCTCTCATCAACTTCTTCCTCGATGTCAATACTGCTGACGGCTACAAGGAGGTTGAACCTCCTGTTATGGTCAACAAGGATTCCGGCTTCGGCACTGGCCAGCTTCCTGACAAGGAGGGCCAGATGTACCACGCCGACCTCGATGACTTCTATATGGTTCCTACAGCCGAGGTCCCTGTAACCAATATCTTCAGGGATGTGATTCTCGAGCAGAACCAGATTCCTCAGAGGCTTACCGCCTACACCCCTTGCTTCCGCCGCGAGGCCGGTTCATACGGCAAGGATGTGCGCGGCCTCAACCGTCTGCACCAGTTCGACAAAGTAGAAATAGTGCGCGTCGAAAAGCCTGAGGACAGCTACAAGGCTCTCGACGATATGGTTGCCCACGTTGAGAAAATAGTCAATATGCTTGGTCTGAAGTACAGGATTCTGCGCCTTTGCGGCGGAGATATGTCCTTCACTTCCGCCATTACCTATGATTTTGAGCTTTGGAGCGCCGCACAGGGCCGCTGGCTTGAGATTTCCTCTGTCAGCAACTTCGAGAGCTACCAGTCCAACCGCCTCCATCTGCGTTATCGTGATGAGGACGGCAAGACTCAGCTCGCGCACACTCTTAACGGAAGCTCCCTCGCACTTCCGCGTGTTGTTGCCGCCCTTCTGGAGGACAATCAGACTGAGGATGGCATCATCATTCCTGAGGTGCTGAGGCCATATACAGGATTCGACAAGATTGATTGACAGCCGTACCATACTCGGAATTGATCCCGGAACCAATGTGCTTGGTTTCGGGGTCATCCGTATAGATGAAAAGAAGCATCCCCAGTTAGTGGATGCCGGGGTGCTGGACTTGCGGAAGGACACAGACCCCTATCTCAAGCTTGAGAAAATCCATCAGTTCGTAAGCAGGCTCTGCGCGGACTACTCTCCGGATGACCTGGCCATCGAGTCCCCGTTTATGGACAAGAACGCCCAGGTGATATTCAAACTCGGAAGGGCACAGGGAGCGGCAATCATTGCGGCTTCCCAATTCGGCGTGCTCATCACCGAGTATGCTCCCCGAAAAGCAAAGATTGCCATTTGCGGCAATGGTGCAGCCTCAAAAGAGCAGGTAAAATTGATGGTGGAAAAAATCCTTGGCACAAAAATTGAAAACCAGCGCCTGGATGCGACGGACGCTCTGGCGATAGCCTTGTGCCACTTTTATCAGCTGACAAGCCCTCTGTCAAGTGTTTCCGCATCCAGCTCGTGGAAGAAATTCCTGGAAGCGAACCCTGACAGAATCAAATAAGACGCATGAAACCGAACCTGAGATTTTTCATTTTCCTCGTAGGCATTATCCTCGCAGGCACCAGCGCTCTCGCGCAGAGTTACAGCGTAAAAGCTGTTCTCAAAGACGGATCTGACAAAACCCCGTTGGCCTTTGCAACGGCAGCACTTTCCAAAGCAAGCGACAAGGACAAAGCAATCGCTTATACTCTTTCCGAAGAGAACGGAGCGGTAGAGTTCACTGAACTGAAGCCGGGCTCCTATGTGCTCAAGGCAGAGCTTATGGGCTACAAGCCTTTGGTAAAAGAATTCAAAATCGTAGATAAGGATATCGATTTGGGAGTGCTTACCGCTTCCGTTGACTATCGCCAGCTTGATGCTGCCAAGGTAACGGACAGGGGAAATCCCATCCAGATGAAGAGGGACACCATTGCCTTCACCGCTTCTACCTTCAAGACTACCGATAACGATATGCTTGAGGACCTTATCAAGAAGATTCCGGGAATGGAGGTTTCGGAAAACGGTACCATTACCCACAACGGTAAGGAAATCAGCAAAATCACCATAGACGGCAAGACATTCTTCCTCAACGACCCTCAGATTGCGACCAAGAACCTCCCTGCCAAGATAGTTGACAAGCTCAAGGTAATCGAGAAGAAATCAGACCAGGCTGAATTTACCGGCATCGATGACGGAGAGGAGGAAACCATACTCGACCTTACGGTGAAGCCGGGAATGATGAAGGGGGCTTTCGGCAACCTTATGGCAGGAGGTGGCCACGACCTTCCTTCCACCTCGGTTGAGGGAGACTGGAGGTTCCAGACTGCCGGTTTCCTCGGCAACTTCACCGACAAATACCAGATTAGCGCCGTGCTGAACGCCAACAACACCAACAACCGCGGATTCAACGATATGGCAGGCTCTATGATGGGCGGAATGCGTGGCGGTATGGGACGCGGCCAAGGCGGATGGGGCGGCGGCAACGGTATCACCACCTCCTACATGGCCGGAGTCAATGGAGGAACCAACCTCTTTGACGGCAACATGGAAATCAGCGGCAACGGCATGTTCAACCACAGCAGCAAGTCCGTTCTTGAGGATTCTTTCAAGGAAACCCGCCTCGACGACTACAGTCTTCTTTACGACAGCGAAGGAAACAGCAACACTCAGACCTGGGGAGCAGGTTTCGGAATGCGTATGGAGCACAAATTCTCCGAGAACACCTCCATCATTTTCGAGCCGAGACTCAATTTCGGAGGAGGCTCCTTTGCAGAAACTGAAAACACCCTCACCAGGACCTGGAACTATTCGCAGACAGACACTCTGGACACCAACAGCAGCACAAGTCTGCAGAGCGGTAACAACCGCAACCTTTCCACCAGCGGTTTTGCTCTCCTCCGCCAGAAACTCGGCATTCCCGGACGCACCCTGACGGTGATGGGAAGCTACGATCTGAGCCGCAACAGGATTTTCGATGGACTCAACAAGTCAAACACCATCACCTACGACAGCCAGGGCAATGAAAGCGGGACTACTCCAATTGACCAGAGTTACAAGCAGGAATCCAACTCCACCTCGCTCTGGGCAAGGGCAACCTTCACCCAGCCTTTGGCAGAAAAGCTCTTTGCCGAAATCAATGCATCCTACAGCTGGTCCGAGTCCAATTCCAACAAATCCACCTACGACAATCTCAACGGGGGAGCCCTTGTGGACAGTTATACCAACGACATTTTTAATCGGTTCACAAGCCAGACTGTGGGTGCCAACCTGCTCTATCAACCGGGAGAGGCCAGATTCCAGCTCGGATTCTCTCTCATCCCTTCGCAGATGCGCAACAGGACCAACAGCGGCTCGTCCTACCAGATTGATACCACCATCACCCGCTTCAACTGGTCTCCTCAGCTGATGATTTACACCCCTCTGGGAGAGAATGGCAGCCTGAGGTTCAACTACCGCGGACGCTCCAACACCCCGTCCACAAAGCAGCTCATCACCGTGCCGGACAACTCCAACCCTCTTGCCGTGTCCTTCGGTAATCCGAATCTCGCACCTTACTTCAGCCACAATCTCAATGGAGATTTCCGCTGGAATAACAAGAAGACCTACGCATCGGTAAATGCCCGCTGGAATGCGTCCTACACCCAGGATCCGATAGTGAATGCCAGCTGGTACACCAACGGTATCGCTTACTCCATGCCTGTCAACGGCCCCGCCGGAATGAACGTGAACTTCAACATCTTCGCGAACATCCCTGTCCCGAACACCAAGTTCACTTTCGGCAACATGACCCGCGTCGGCTGGTCCGCGAACTCTTCCTATGTCGGAAGGGACATCGACACCGACAAGTATCTCCTCTCTGACGGCTCTCTGGATTACAAGGAGTTCTTCGGGGACTACGAGCAGATACGCGCCAAACTCGAAGAGAACAGGACCAACACTTTCTCTGTGATGGAGCGCGTTCGCGCAATATGGCGCAGCGACGCCCTCGAACTCCAGCTGTCCGGCCGTACAAGGATGAACCATACTGAATACA
>SAMEA3663028__coassemble_698_pt1 | contig 12286 bp, 8 predicted proteins | sample SAMEA3663028__metabat2_high_PE_014 | metagenome-assembled genome bin SAMEA3663028 (sample SAMEA3663028) | pig gut metagenome | biome: pig gut; feature: pig-associated habitat; material: faeces | place: France | collected 2012 | reverse complement strand
CTTGTAGCGGTCTGCTGGCGGCTGGCGGCCGACGGCGCGGAATTTGCACATTACAGCACAATCGCGCAAAGATAACAAAAATCTTCGTAAATTTGAAGTAGAAATCCGCGCCGCCAGCGTGGCGCATTAAACAGTGTTTTGATTATGGAAAAAACAAAAATCATCAGCAGTGCAATCATCGCACTCGGACTTGCCGTCTGCGGCATTTGTCTTCCAATTGCAGTCAAGGAGTACAGGGCTCTGGACCGTACCGTGACCGTCAAGGGCCTTTGCGAGAAAGAAGTGAGTGCAGACAAGGCCATCTGGCCGATTAATTTCAGGAATGCGTCGAATGACCTTACTACCCTTACCAGGTCCATCGACAGGGACAGGCAGATGATTCTGGATTTCCTGAAGGCGGAAGGAGTTCAGGAATCCGAGATTACGGTGGGCGCCCCTATGATTTCCGACAAGAATTCGATGAGCTACGGGGTTGACAGGCCTTTCCGCTATGTGGGGAAGACGGTGATTACCGTGTGCACCGGCAATGTGGACCTGGTGCTGAGGCTAAGTTCTCAGATTTCGAAGCTTCTGGACAAGGGGGTTCTTATCGGCAACGAGAACGAGTGGGAGAATAAAATCCAGTACGAATTCGAGGGTCTGAACGATATCAAGCCTGAGATGATTCGCGAGGCTACCGCCAATGCCCGCCTTGCCGCAGAGCAGTTTGCAGAGGATTCCGGCAGTCATATCGGCAAAATCAAGACTGCCTCACAGGGCTCTTTCAGCATCAGCGACCGCGACTCCAACACCCCTCAGATCAAACGCGTGCGGGTAGTCACCTCGATTACCTATACGCTGGTGAAATAATCCGGTTTCCGGTCAGCATCCGTCTTGCCCTTATCGGCCCCTGTGCGCAGTCCAGGCATGCCCTGCTGCCCCTTGTGATGCCCTGTGCGCAGTCCAGGCAAGACCGGCACAGTTTTATACTATATCTGCACCATTAAAAAATTTTTGAGGAAATAAATAAATTATCTATATTTGCAGTCCCTTTTCGGGAAAGGAGAGGTGGTAGAGTGGTCGATTACGGCAGTCTTGAAAACTGTTGAACTGAAAGGTTCCGGGGGTTCGAATCCCTCCCTCTCCGCGCAATGCAAAGCAATTCGGACGCTGCACGCAAGTGCAGCGTTTTTGCGTTCTGCACAGCGCCGTTGAAAGCTCGCTTTCATAAGGGGCTGCGCAGAACCGCAAAAAGAGCCGTCCCGGCTCGTTCCGAATTGCTTTGCTCTCGGAGAGAGGGGGACGAGCCGCGCGCAGCGCGGCTAATCCCTCCTCGCGCACCTTCATTCACATCCGTGCGCAAAAACGCCATTCCTGCGCACCGATGACAGATCATAATCGACCATTCTGTCAGAAATTTCAGTTTTTTCTTGCATTTCTCGTATGAGTCTGCTTAATTTGCATCCGATATGATGAATTTCAACGCATATTGGTGGTGGAGCCTTTTACAACCTTTCCGGTCGTAAGAGCTTGCCATCGTGCGCATAGGTGCATACAGGAGCCCGGCCGGAAGGTCGGGCTTTTTTGTACAATACGGTTGAAAGCACAAAGACCCCAGGAAAACTCAACCACCAGTAATCAAGTAAAACGAAAAGTATAATTAATTCAATAGCAATGAAACAGACCATTCCTTACAAAATCTACCTCAGCGAGGACGAGATGCCCCGCCAGTGGTACAATCTGCGCGCTGATATGAAACAGAAACCTGCGCCGCTTCTCAATCCCGCAACCCTCAAGCCCCTCAAGGCGGAGGACCTCACCCCTATCTTCTGCGAGGAGCTTGTAAAACAGGAACTAGACGACACCACACGCTTTATTGAAATCCCCGATGAGGTGCTCAATTTCTATAAGATGTACCGCCCGTCGCCCCTGGTGCATGCCACCTTCCTTGAGAAAGCCCTCGGTACTCCCGCCAAAATATTCTACAAATTCGAAGGCAACAACACCTCCGGCTCGCATAAGCTCAACTCGGCCATCGCTCAGGCATATTATGCCAAAAAGCAGGGCCTCAAAGGAGTAACCACCGAAACAGGCGCCGGGCAGTGGGGCACAGCCCTTTCTATGGCCTGCCGCTACTTCGGGCTTGACTGCAAGGTATTTATGGTCAAATGCTCCTACGAGCAGAAACCGTTCCGCCGCGAAGTCATACGCACCTTCGGCGCCTCCATCATTCCGTCCCCGTCCGACACCACCGAGGTCGGCCGCCGCATCCTGAAGGAGCATCCCGGCACTACGGGCTCGCTGGGCTGCGCGATTTCTGAGGCAGTGGAGACGGCAGTCACTAACGAGGGCTACCGCTACGAGCTTGGCTCAGTGCTCAATCAAGTGCTTCTGCATCAGACTATTATAGGCCTTGAGACCAAGGCGGCCCTGGACAAGTACAGCATCAGGCCCGACATACTCATAGGCTGCACGGGCGGCGGCTCCAACCTCGGAGGCTTTGCGGCACCGTTCCTCGGTGCAATATTGCGCGGCGAAGCCGCTTATAAGATAATAGGTGCTGAGCCGGCCAGCTGCCCGAGCTTTACGCGCGGAGTCTTTGCGTACGACTACTGCGATACGGGGAAAATATGTCCCCTCGCGAAGATGTACACCGTCGGCAGCCAGTTCATCCCGTCCGCCAACCACGCCGGAGGCCTGCGCTTCCACGGAATGAGCCCAGTGCTCTCGGAACTGTACCACCAGGGACTGTTCGAGGCCCGCGCTTATGAGCAGACCAGTGTCTTCGAGGCCGCCGAAATATTTGCCCACGCGGAAGGCATTCTGCCTGCTCCCGAGAGTTCGCACGCCATCCGCGCTGCCATCGACGAGGCCCTGCGCTGCCGCGAGACCGGCGAGCAGAAGACCATAGTCTTCAACCTTTCGGGAACGGGCAATTTCGACCTGTACGCCTACAAGCAGTTCAACGACGGCACGATGACGGACTCCATCCCTAGCGATGAAGATATTTCTGCGTCCCTGAGGCAGCTGCCTAAGGTGGAATAGGTTATAGACCGGCGATGTCGGCAAAGAGCCGGGCGATGAGAGGGAGTATGGCTTCTATGTAGCGTGCTCCCTTTTCTGCGCTGGCTTCGCGGGGATACCCCACACCGGTGTCTGCGGTGGTGACGGCCCAGTTGCGCGGCATCCATCCCGTGCCCTTGTCTATGCTCGGGATGCCGCAGGGGTGGGATTCCCCCGTGCCGGCAAGGTCCATACGCACCAGCTCAGGATACCAGTGCAGCATCATCGAAGTTTCTTCCTCCCCGGCGTGGTCGTCCACAGGCTGGGAGAAGAACTGCGATTTGTCCTTGAAGATTTTGAAGTATTCGCAGACGGCAATCCTGAAGGAAGGGAATTTGACCGAGAACTCCCTTACCAGGGCCCTCAGAGAGTAGCTGTTACCGCCGTGGCCGACAAGAATCACGAGTTTGTTTATCCCCTGGGCGCTGAGCGAGCCCACCACATCCTTAAGAATTTCGCGCATAGTTTTCACAGTTACGTTGATGCAGAAGGGGAGTTCGACCTGTCCGGGGTTCTGCTGGCCGAAAGGTACTGCGGGGAGTACCATTGCGTTTGTGCCGAGCTGTTTTGCGAGCACAGCGGCTTCAGCTGCCACGCGCTCCGCGAGCAGATTGTCGGTGCAGTATGGGAGATGGTAGCCGTGAGGCTCGGTTGCTCCCCAAGGCAATACGGCCAGGTCCCATTTTTCATTTTTCACCTCGCCCCAGCAGGCGCAGGTGATGTTGTGTTTGAGGTATGACATAGTGGTGCAAAGTTACACATTCTGCGGGGAAAAGAAATCCCGGATTTAAAGCGGATGGTGACAAATTGAGATATATTGCATTACAGAATGAGAGAAAGCGGCTGATAATGCCGAATTGATGCTTGAGAGGATTATTATTTTTGCGGATTAGTTTACTATTATTCTAACTGTATGAATCTAAGAAGAACAATTGCAGCCGTAATGGTGCTAGGCACTGTTGTGGTGGGGTGTGAGAAGAATAAGTTGGACGAGAATCCCACTGAGTCGAGATATGAGGTTTCGCTGCGGGACAGCCAGAATGAAATTACCATCATTCTGAAAGAAGTAACACCGGAGGTGAATATCATCGGAGTGGATAATCCTCTCAATTGGATTGAGACGACGCATTCCAGGGAGCAGGGTACCTGCCTGTTCACAATGAAACGCCTGTCCGAGACTCCGGACAAGTTCAAGAAAGAATCAATCAAAATCAAACTCAGCAATTCAAATGCTGTTACTGTTGTTATTGTAAGGGGAGAACTTCTGATGCCAAGCGGAGAGAACAGTGCGGATTACGAAAAATTCAATAAAGCCTGGTGGGAGCAGGACAAAATCCTCTATGCAACCACGGTTTATACTAACGATGTACCTACGGAACAATCAGTTCCAATCAGTCTTCCTTGGAGCAGTTCTACCGTTTCCAATATTCCTTCCGGTCTGATCTTCGCCACCGATACAGGCGAGAATATGCTTCAGGCCAAATACGGATGGGAAATGGCTTTCAACCTGTTTGACTCCAGGGATAGCGAAGGCAAACTGTCAAGCAAACCGTATTTTGCGCTTTACAACAAATATACAGGCATACTCAGGGTATTTTATTATCAGCAAAAAGACCCCGGGACAGGAGGAGAGTTCTCGTTCTTCGTTACCCCAGACTCCGAAAGCAGCCAGAAATACCCGCTCTACAATTCCCTGCAGTACGGTATCCCTATGTCGGCCGGAGAAGTGCAGAATAAGGGAAATGTACTTGGAGTGACAAAGTCTTCCAATATGTTCGCCCAATATGTAACCCCATACTTCAAGAATCCTGAAAAGACAGCACTCAGCATCGGCTGGTATTGTTTTGATTTGGATTACAGCGCATACAACCCGGATGCCGATACCTCATTCAAACCTAATGTGGACCGTCTTTCCATTGACTGTATGACGGCTTCCGTGGATAATATTTCACTCAGAGGAGCATTGTCAGGAAATGTCGGAGGTACCTTCGATGCCAAGACATCGTATTCTACAACCACTTCCAACGGTCTCAACTATCTTGACCAGTTCAACAGCGGTGTCAGCGGTTTCTTTGACTGCGTAGCAAACTTTACATCGAAGGAGTATCTCAAGGGAATAGCAAACGGAGGAATGACCATTTATCATATGGCCAAGGCTATGTTCGGTTATGCTACCGATGACTACACAACTACAGGAACCACCACCGGCAATATCAATATGTCCCTGGGTGCGGATATGACTATGGACGGCTATTCTGTAGCCCAGACCTCCAACTCAGGCGTAAGCGTGGAATTCGACTGCTCCGCCTACAATCAGAGTGAGCATTGGGGACAGGGCGTGTGGTCTCTGGAAGGAAATCCTGTAGTATATGTGGTCTATGACGATCTTCTTTATGATGAAAACTATGGTGATGTAACATTTACGGTCAAAAAAGATGGATTGTTTACCGGAACACTGAATCCGCAGGATGCAGATTTCAGGTTGTTTACCTTCTTTGATCCTTCATCCATCAAGATAAATATTAATGAGAAAGCCATCGGCGGAGACGATAACTTGAAGAACAATTACTATACAGTGCATTTTGCCTATGGTGTCTATCCGAACCGTCCGCTCGGATATTATGACAAATACAAGAATGGTATCCTGGAATTTGACAAGAATGGATGCATAGCTAAGCTTTCCAGCCTGGTTGACCGTAGTAAAGTGCACGAAGAGCAGGGTCTTACATTAAAAACAATGAAGGATTACGGTACTTATACAACGAGTGGGCGTTTGGATAAAGAGAACAGGTTTGGCAAAGCCTCTAATTACTTCGACCAGATTGGGGAAAAATTCCGCTATTGCGGCAGTGCTTCAAACGGAAGGAGTGCCGACGACGAGGATATGTTCATCTGTGACCCTATTGTATTGCTTCCGACAAGTTACGAAACCGGGAATGATGGAATGCTGCTCGATTTTGTCACACCGGATTATGTAGTCGGGATTATGCTTGAGATTCAATGCCATCTTGAAGATGATAAACCGGCCAAGATCCTCTTGAGTAAGGAATTTATTCCGGAAATCAGGGCTATTTCTTCGCGTGAGTTCGAGAAAAAGTATTATGATCAGGTGCAGAATTCCATCAAGGATTCGGTTCCTTATAATTACGGCTTTCTGTATATTGAAGACCTTAATCAAACGGGTGCCACGAAATGGTATGATTTAGTGACTTCAGCCCGTTTTCTGCTTGATTTTTAATATTTAATCAAATCTTATGAAGTATTCAAATTTACTCGCACTATTGTGCATTCCTGCCATGCTCTGTGCTTGCCAAAAGGACCAGCAGGAGGAAGCCGATGCTCCAAAAGCATCTGAAATTCAACTGAGCTATCTGAAGCACTCGCTTCTTTACACTGACGAGCAGGGAGAAATCTCACTGCTTCGCGGTGTGGCCCTGGATGCTGCCGACCCGACCAATGTCAGCCTCTCGGTCGAGGACCTTGAGGACGCGGAGTACAAGTTCCACGAACTCTTTTACGAGGACACTCCATATTCGGATTTGTCGGCAACATACACTCTCGATGACAACTGCGGTACTGCCCGGCTGATTGTAAACGACACTCCTGTTGACGGAGTCGTAGCCTATGCCGAGTTCGATATCCCTGAGATTCCCCAGATAACAAGGCTGAACTATGTCCTGGAATCAAGCTGGCCGGAAAACGCTGCCGCCAGAGGTTACTACAAAAAAGGAAGCACCTATCAGCTGGAGCCTTGGGATGCTGATAACTATGATTGGTTCGTCTCATCAAGAAACAAAAAGGAATGGTTTGTCTGCTTGAGGGAAGACAAGGATGGCAACCCCGCACTACTTGTTGCTATCACCGATGCTGAATATGATTTTAGCTATTCTTGGAATTGGCGTAATGCGGGTTTCTATAAAAGAGTACCAGGTATGAACAGAGCGGAAGGCATACAGAAGCTAATAAGCGCGGAGTGGGAAAATTATTGTAATATCTACAATTCCAAGGTACCGGGAGCATTGACAGAGAATCAATATTATTGGACAGATGAAGGAAGTGATAAAGTCTTCAAATCGTATCGTTATACCATAAAATTATTTACCGGTGAAACTGAAAAGCTGGAAGTGCAAAATCATGATCCAAAGCGACGTGCCCTGTTCTTCTTCGAACTGCCAACCCCTAAGAAAACATTTATTTAATAATACCATATGAAACGTTTTATTATCGCAAGTGCCTTGATGGCACTCCTTCTGAGCTCCTGCGAACCGGTAGTAACAGGAGAATTCCTCTACACAGTCAAACCTGCCGATGAAACCTCCACAGGTAAAAGCATGTCCTGGCAGACCGATGCACTCGGCGAGGAACTGATTCTTTCCGAGATGAGCAAACTCGGAACACCTTACAATTCTGCCTGGGGCGTCAAGGGTGACAAGAAAGACTGCGACAAACTCGTGATTGATGCCGTCAACAAAGCAATGACAGCTGCCGAAAACAACAAAGACTATTGCTCATTCTTTGACTTCAGCGGAATGACGGTAGTAGTTTACTGCAACACTGACGACAAAGGCAATTTGGGTAAAACAACCACTGACTTTGAACTCTATCGCAGGACCTACAAAACCAAATAGGGAACTGATTTCTCTCTACTGATCTTCTCCATGGCACCTTGTGCGGATGTATTCCGTCGGTGTCATGGAGAATCTTTCATAGAACAAGCGGTAGAAAGTGCTCGGATTTTGGAAACCGCACTCCTGTGCAATCGCGCTGATGGTAAAATATGGCTTTTCCTTCATCAGTGCAACCGAATGCTCCAGACGGAGATTGTTGATGTAACGGGTGAAACTCGTACCCGTATTGTCCTTGAAAATCGATGCAAACAGGTTCTTCGGAATCCTGTACTTTGCCATAACCGTAGCGCGGGTGAAATCGTGGTCCAGATACAGTCTGTTGCCGATTATGTCGCGATCTATTTCTTCCCAAAGCTCATTGCCGCTCTTCTCCTCACTGGCGGCGGCCTGCTCACCTGCCCGGCTGCTCAGACGCGCGCATTCAACCTTGGCCGCATAGAGTTGCTGCCGGCAATCAACCAGCTCCGACACTTCAGCGGCCAGCGCCCGGTTCTTGCCCTTTAGCTTTTTCAGATTGAGATGGGCATATACTGCAAAGCCGACAGCAAGCGCAATAATCAGCAGCATCAGGACTATGAACAGGGTCTTGGCCTTCAGCTCGGCGTGCTGGCGCTCTATCTCCCTGTCCTTTCTCTCTGATTCATAGAGGCTTGCGAGCTCCAGCGCATAGCTCTCCTGTTCCTGCTTCTTGAGCCGGTCGGTGAGCGTTGCAAGTTCCCTGTAATATATCGCTGCGGAATCCGCGCGCCCCATTTCCATATAGGCATTCGCAATGGAGCGGTTGATGGTGAGCATATGGTAGTTCACGCTGTCCCCGCGGGAAAGGAAGGTCTCGCGCCGCGCCTTATTCATATTTATTACATCTTCATATTTCCCCTTCTTGAAGAGGTAAGGCATAATGATGTAGTCCTCGGACGTGCGCCCTGCCCTGGCCTGAAGGTAGTCTGAATATGTTTTATCTGCCTCCTTTTCCTTGCCCAGGTTGGAGAGTATGACGGTTTTGTAGGCAAGCAGTATCCTTGCCTGGCGCATTGCTACCGCATCCATTTCCCGCCCGGCCTTGTCTTCCTCCTTTTCCAGCTTTTCCGCCCTTTGGAGCCAGTTGAGCGCCTGCTCGTTCTGGCCGTCGCGCAAGTTGTAGAGTATCAGGGTGTTGAGGTTGTAGCTCAGGTTGTCGTAGCGGTACTCGTAATCGCTGCTTTCCATTATCTGCACAGCCTCTTCCATCAGGCGGTAGCCCTGCTGCTTGTCTTCCTGTAGGTAGGCCGTCTTGCCGAGGTTGAAAAGGGCAACTGACTGCATTGGTGCATTGCCGCAGGCACCCGCTTTGTCGTAAAGCTCCTGACATAATGCGGTTTTGGCAGCGTCATCGTGAATGGCATCGTAGCAGGAGATGCGGCGGTGAATCAGGTCCAGCTCCCTTTCCTTGTCAGCAGCCAATTCCTTGGCAGAAGAGGCTCGGGTGTAGTACTCAAGAGCAAGGCGGGCCTTCCCGTTGTTGAAATGCAGGTCTCCTTCCGTAATGTCGAGCTGCCACTGGGGGAGTTCGCCCTGACTTCGGAGCTGCTCCATCATTTTGCAGGCGGCTTCGTAGTCCGTGAACATCAGCTCATAGACTTTGTCTTCGGAGATTTCCGCTTCCTGTGAGAAAGCCGGGTACTGGACTGCAATGGCAGCGATAAGGGAAATGATAAGAATCCTGAATTTCATTTGCACTCTGGTTTTGTGCAAAAATAATCCTTTATCCTGTATTTGTTCAAGATTTGAGCTGCCGGTCTGTGTGAAAATGAAAAATTGAGAGAATCCGGACGACAAATTGAGAGAGCTGACGCTTCTGCGAGGAAAAAAGATAGTATTTTTGGAATTATGCGTAGAAGTCCACTCAAACTGCTTCTTTATGCTTTTGCGGCACTATTGTCCCTGGCCTGCGTCAGGGATGAAGAGTCGGAGGCCTTTGGCGGAAGGGATTGCATCAGGGTGCTGATGGACCCGTCCGGCATAGGAGACGGGGGATACAACGACCTTATTTACACTGGAGCTGTGGAGATATGGTACAGGTACGGCGGAAAGTTTCCGGTCTCAATAGCGACTCCCGATGACTTTCAGCAGGCCCGCGAGATTGTCCTTCAGTGGCTTCGGGAAATTGACAAAGAAAACGAAGGCGTACATCTGATTGTATTCGCTTCTTCCGTTTATGAACCGCTTTGTCTGGAGGTCGCGCAGAGGCTCGATACACAGGATGTCGAGTTGCTGCTCTTCGAGAGCGATTATAGCGGAGAACTGCCCGTGCATTGCTTTTCCGTTAGCCTGTATGGAGCCTCTTATGCCAGCGGCGCCCTTGCCCGGGAGGCAGGAGTTCTTTCCCCGGCGCTGATTATGGCAAACGTTTTTGATGCCGGTATTGCGGAAGGCGCAGAAGGCTTCAGGGCGGGTTTTGCAGCAGACAGCCTGGAGTGCATATATCTCAGTGAGCAGAAGGGCGGGGGATATGACCTTTCTTTTGAGGCCTATGCCGCCTGCGGCTCTATGGTGCAGTCCCACGATTTCATATTTCCCGTTGCGGGTGGCTCCAATTCGGGCGTTTACCGCTTCCTCAGGGAGAATCCGAAGGGGGTATTTACGGCGGGAATGGATTCGGACAAATCGCTTGAGTGCTCTGCGGTAATGATGAGTGTAATCAAGCGGATGGATCTTCTGGTAGCGGATGTGCTTCGGGGCTGGATAGAAAAGGGGAGTCTTCCGGACGGGGAGGTCTATGGCTTGCGGAGCGGCTATGTGCAGTGCGTGCTGTCGCCCAATTATGATGAGTGGCTGGAGCCTTATTATGAGAAGTGCCTGGAAGAAGCAACCGAAAAAGAAGATGAATATTTGTCGATACTTTAGGTCGTTGGGAGCTGCTCTTGCGTGCGTCCTGCTGCTTTATGCCTGCTCTAAGGATAGGGTGGGCAATGAGTTGGATGAGCGCGGCGAGCAGTACAGGGTGGCGGTGGTCCTGCCTATGTCGGGCGGGCTGCAGGAGAATTGGCACAGGACGCTCAAACTTCTGAAAGACAATGTGTACAGCGCTTCGCAGGGGCTGGAGCCGTGCATTGGCCTGAGTTTCGAGTGGTATGACGAGGACACGGCAGATATGGCCTCCCTTGCGGCGCAGCTTCAGAGGGACAAGGGAATATGCGCAGTCATAGGCGGGATGTATTCGGCGGATGCCGAGATTCTCGAGCAGGCGCTGTGCCGGGCGGGGAAGCCGTTCTTTACTTTTGCGACAACGGAGGAGTTCGTGAGGAAATACAGCGCCAAGGGCAATCTCTGGGCTATGACCGAGACGGATATTACCCAATGCGAGGTGATGCTCTCGCGCGCTTCGGTGTACGGGGGCAGGAGCGTGGCTCTGCTTGCGGGGGACAACCTCTATGGCAAGACCTTCATAGACTGGGTGCCGTTTCTTTCGGGCGAGTTGGGCCTCGAGGTGAAAGGGACTTTCGTTTATGAAGAGCCTCAGGGCTCCGATGCTTTTGTGCAGGCGTGCTCGAGCGGGGCGGACTTCCTGCTGTGCGTTCCTTCCGCCATTGAAGATATTCCCCTGATACAGAAGGCTTCCTTTGAGGTAGCACAGTCGGAAGGCCGCTCACCGCGTATGCTGTATTCCGACATTGCCTTCGGCAAGGATGTTATCGCCAAACTTGGCACTGCGGTTGAGGGGCTTGAAGGGGTGAGCTATTGCTCCGACCCGTCTTCGGGCTTCGACCTTGCCTACGGGCAGATATTCGGCGAAAAGCCGAGCAAGGGGGAGGCTCAGCTCTATGATGCGGCTATGCTGCTGTTCTATGGGCTGTTTCGCAACAGTATGAACGGGGATGAGACTCTCAGCGAGTCGCTGCGGCAAATAGTCAGCGGTACCGAAACCGTTCAGGGCAGCTGGATGCCGGAAGATATTGCTCAGGTGCTGTCTATGCTTGAGGAAGGGCGCAGCCCGGATATCAACGGGGCCTCGGGGCCGCTTGACTTCGATACCAAGGTGTTCACCAATGTGACCTGCACAATCTATTGCAACTACTATATCTATAATGGGGAGTACATAATCCAGGACTACAATACCACAACGGGGGAGAACCGCACCGACGGCACCCTTGCCGGCTGGAACTGGCGTGCTTCCCGGATGCAGGAGTTCGAGGATTCATACTCCGGGCCGGGATATCCCGAGTTGCAGGGAAGGAAGGCTGTGGTAATCGCCAGCTCCTGCGGGTGGCAAAATTACAGGCATCAGGCGGATGCCCTCAATATGTACTGTCTTCTCAAGGCGGCCGGCTACAGCGATGACGACATTATTCTGATTATTGAGGATGATATTGCCTACAATTCTGCCAATCCGCAGCCGGGGGTTGTGAGGGTGTCGGACGGCGGCCCCAATCTGTGGGAAGGGGCTGTGGTGGATTACAGGACTTCTTCGCTGACCACTGATGATTTGTGTGATATTTTCCTTGGCAGGTGCTCCGACAGGCTGCCTTGTGTGCTGGACAGCTCTCAGGGCGACAATGTGCTGGTCTTCTGGAGCGGACACGGGAGCCAGGGGGATGAGGGCGGAAGCGGATGTCTGAATTGGTCTTCGGATGAGGAAC
>SAMEA3663028__coassemble_696_pt1 | contig 12291 bp, 14 predicted proteins | sample SAMEA3663028__metabat2_high_PE_014 | metagenome-assembled genome bin SAMEA3663028 (sample SAMEA3663028) | pig gut metagenome | biome: pig gut; feature: pig-associated habitat; material: faeces | place: France | collected 2012 | reverse complement strand
ACAGGGGAATGAGGAAGTTGCTTTCGACCTATATCGACCCTCTCCCAGGCTATATCAGCCGCACGGACGGACGGGTGCATACCACTTTCAATCAGGCACTTACCTCTACGGGACGCCTGAGCAGCTCCAACCCTAACCTGCAGAATATCCCGGTACGCACGGAGGAGGGTCGCGAAATCCGCAAGGCCTTCACCGCCCCTAAGGGAAGCGTGATAATGTCCGCCGACTACTCGCAGATTGAGCTGCGCCTTATGGCCCATTTCTGCGCGGACGAGCATATGATAGAAGCCTTCAAGGCCGGGCAGGATGTGCACAGCGCTATGGCTGCGAAGATATTCCACAAGCCTCTCAAGGATGTAAGCGCTGAAGACAGGCGCGTTGCCAAAACCGCGAACTTCGGCATTATGTACGGCATCTCCGCCTTCGGCCTTTCGCAAAGGCTGCGCTGCTCGCGTTCCGAGGCATCCCGCATCATTGAGGACTATTTCACCTCATTCCCGAGCATACGGGGCTTCCTTGACTCTACGCTCGAAAGCGCACGCAAGACGGGATATGTCGAGACTCTGTTCGGACGCAGGCGATATGTGCCGGACGTGAATGCCAACAACGGCAATGTGCGCGCTATGGCCGAAAGGAATGCCATCAACGCTCCTATTCAGGGCACCGCGGCGGATATCATCAAACTGGCGATGATAGGAGTGGACCGCGCCCTTCGCGAACAGGGGCTCAGGAGCCGGATGGTGCTGCAGATACACGATGAACTGATGCTCGAGGTTCCTAACGAGGAGATTGAGCCTGTAAAGAGAATACTTATGGAACAGATGGAGAATGTGGTCTCCCTCAAAGTTCCTCTAACCGTTGAATGCAATTATGGCAAGAATTGGCTCGAAGCCCATTGATGAACTGGTGAGGCGTGCGATTATCGGAGACGGCACAGCCTTCACAGCCCTGTGGGACACCAACATAGACAGTTTGAAGTCCTATTTGAAGTCACTGCTCAAGAATATGGACGACTTCTACATTGATGACATCTGTTCCCGCAGCTTCGAAAAGGCATTCCGCCAAATCAGCAGCTACGACCCTTCCCGGAGCCAGTTCTCCACCTGGCTCCGCAAGATTGCACACAATACTGCTATGGATGTGGTTGCCGCCGAGAACCGGGCTATGGGAGAGATGGTATCCATTGACGGCAAGGGTCAGGAGGCCGTTGGCGAAAACATAGAAGACCAGATTGACTCCCCTCTCGAGTCCATAATTCGCAACGAGGACGAGGAGCAGACCAACAAATACATAGACGGACTTCCTGAACTGTACAGGGAGGTTGCCCGCAAGAGGCTAATCGAAGGCCTCCAGTACAAGGAGATAGCAGAAGAACTTGGAATGGAGTTGAACACGGTCCGCACCCGAATCAGAAGGGCAAAGGGACTGATAGAGAATATGAAAAATGAACAGGATTCCTGAGAAAGCGCTTTTTGAGAAGGCCTGCACACTGTACGCGGAGTGGAACACCAGAATAAATGTTGTGTCCCGCAAGGACATAGACAACCTGTATGAGCACCATATACTGCATTCCCTGGCAATATGGCAATACCTTCAGGAAAGCGGGCAGCTCAGGGACGGCCTGCGCATTCTGGATGTCGGCACCGGAGGCGGTTTCCCTGGCATTCCGCTTGCGATGATGATGCCAGGCTGCGAGTTTATCCTTTGCGATTCAATCGGAAAGAAGGTTAAGGTTGCTCAGGCGGTTGCGGACGGACTCGGACTGGAAAATGTGCACTGCGTAAATGCAAGAGCTGAAAGTATTGAGGGACAATTCGACTGGGTGGTTTCGAGGGCTGTGACATCCCTGGACTGCTTCTATCCTTGGGTAAAAGGCAAGTTCACCGAAGGCATTCTCTATCTCAAAGGAGGAGATATAGTCGAAGAAATCTCACAAATGTGCCGAAAATGCAAGGTGGACCCGTCGAAAGTATCAGCCTGGGCAATAAATAATTGGCTTGATGACGAATATTTCTCCGAAAAATTTGTAATTCAAATAAGAAAAAACTAACTTTGCCCTCCCAATTGCGAAAATTAAAAAAGTAAAGATATGAAAAGGACATTCCAACCATCAACCCGTAAGAGAGTCAACAAGCACGGATTCCGCGAGCGTATGGCAACAGCCAATGGACGCCGCGTACTTAACGCACGCCGTCGTCACGGCCGCAAGAAGCTCACCGTTTCTTCAGAGGACCGCTGGTAATCCGGCAACTTTCCCAAGGAACTAGACTAAAGAGGCTGTTATATGCCTCTTTTTTTGATTTAATATGACACGTACCAAAACCCTGACGATAGCCTTGATGCTATTCGCCTTCAGCGCCACCGCACTGAGTGCGGATTATGAGCGCACCTTGAGAGTGGACTATATTTTCTCCGGAACCGCCACATCCACTGAAATCGCTGTATGCGAGCTTTCTTCCTTCGACGGCTGGGCCGGACGCAGGCACAATATGGACAGCGTCCCTCTCAGAGGCAACGGACAGATTGTGATGAGGGACGCACAGAGTCTGGAGCTGCTCTATATGACCTCCTTCTCCACCCTGTTTCAGGAGTGGCAGTGCACAGAGGAGGCAACCAGACTCAGAAAATCCTTTGAGAATGTATTTCTGCTCCCGATGCCGCACGAAAAGGCAGTGGTAAGCGTTACCCTTTTCGGTTTCAAGGGAGAGATTACCGCCGAGTTCGAGCATACCGTTGACCCGTCCGACATACTTATCCGCCAAAGGCCGGTCAGCGAAGTTCCTTACCGCGAACTGCTGGTGAGCGGCTCTGCGCAGGATTGCATTGATGTAGCCATTGTTGCCGAAGGCTATACAGCTGAAGAGGCGGAACTATTCTATCAGGATGCCGGCATTGCAATGAATGAAATCCTCTCACACGAGCCGTTCCGGGCGCTTCGCGGGCATTTCAATTTCATTGCGGTGGCTCCCGCATCCAAGCATAGCGGAGTGAGCGTACCTTCCGAAGGGATATGGAAGGAGACTGCAGTGGGCGCTTCGTTCGACACCTTCTACACTGAGCGCTACCTTACCACTCTGCACCTTTTCAAACTGCACGACCTGCTTGCGGGACTGCCTTACGAGCATATCATCATACTTGCAAATACCGAAACCTATGGTGGGGGCGGGATCTACAATTCCTACACTCTCACCACTACCCACAATCCTTATTTCCGTCCTGTGGTAGTGCACGAGTTCGGGCACAGTTTTGCGGGTCTGGGCGACGAGTATTACTACGATGACCAGTATTCGGAGCAGTACTATCCGGGAATCGAGCCTTGGGAGCCGAATATCACAACTCTTGCCGACTTCCCTTCCAAGTGGCAGCACCTTCTTTGCTGTGAGCCGGAGCGGGATGCTTTCGAGACGGATTCGCTTGACCTGGAGGCTTTTGTGCCGACCGCGCCGGTGGCAGACCTGTGGAAACAGATTGCCGGAGGAGCCGACCCGGCATCCTTTGTGGGCATATATGAAGGCGGCGGCTACCAGTCCAAAGGTGTATATCGCGGCTATCCGGACTGCAGGATGAAGACCAATGCGGCTCCGGTGTTCTGTCCGGTGTGCCAGGATGCAATCCGACGCCTGATTGAGTTCTACCTTTGAGAAAAAAGAGTATATTTGCAAAGGAAAGATTATCCTTAAACAACAAATATTATGTACGACGAGTTTGATTCAACAAAGTACAAGTGCGGCGTTTGCGGCTACGAGTACGACCCTGAGAAGGGAGATCCAAGCCAGGGTATCTATCCCGGAACACCATTCGATGAACTTCCTGCCACTTGGAAATGTCCTAAGTGCAAAATGCCTAAGAAGGTATTCGAAGCGGTTAAGTAATCGCTGATATTCGATTGAAAAACGCCCCTCACGCATGTGAGGGGCGTTTTTTGGTTTTATCCTCAACTATCCGGACAGGCCTCCGCCGAATTCAATTGATGCCGCTTTTCCTGTAGTCCGTGCGCAAAATCGCCCTTCCTGCGCACGGACGACAATTTTTCTGCGGTTGGTGCGCAAAATCGCCCTTCCTGCGCACGGAATTTAAGCAAAAATTGTATCTTGCGGAAAATTTACAGCTATGAGTACTTTAGGTAATATTCTTTGGTTCCTTCTGGGCGGATTCATCCTCGCCATCTACTACGCAGTATTCGGACTTTTGATGTGCATTACCATTGTGGGCATCCCTTTCGGAGTGCAACTGTTCAAACTTGCGGGTCTTTCTCTATGCCCTTTCGGCAAGGATGTGGAGATAATGTCAAACACCGGCTGTCTGCCTGTGGCGTTCAACATTCTGTGGATTATTACCGGCTGGTGGGAAATTGCCATCCTGCATATAGTACTGGGTCTTCTCTGTGCCATTACCATCATCGGCATTCCTTTCGCCAAAGCTCACTGGCGGCTTCTGAAACTCAGTTTCCTCCCATTCGGTTCCTCAAGATAGGTCCAAAAGTTTTACCCTCACATTTTAAACTTATTACTTATGAAAACTTTTGGAGAATCGGAGAGAAGGTGCGAAGCCACTTTTTTGAATGCCGGACCATTCTGGCATGCATACACTTCCGGTAAGAACACCCCATTGCTATTTGCAGAAGAAGCCGACTTTGCCTTTGTGATGAATGTCATAGCCAGGGCAAAACTGGAGTATCAGGATGTGGTCATTCTTGCTTTTGAGGTGATGAACAATCATTTCCATTTCGTCTTATGTGCCCAGGAGGCGCAGGTGAGTCCGTTTTGGGACTCTATCCGCAAAAGGCTGAAGCGGTATTATCCGGACATAGTGTATGCCGACCTTTCATACAAGAGAATTGACTCTCTCAACTCCTTGCGGAACAATATTGCCTACACCCATCGCAACGGTTATGTTGCAAACCCGGACTACACTCCTTTCAGTTATCCTTGGGGAACCGGGCGATATTATTTTCTGGATGCCCCTGCAGGAGTGCCATACTCTACTGTCAGCGATCGTGAATCCAGAGCGATGTTCCGCAGCCGTACACCGGAAATGCCGGATGATTGGCTGGTTACACACTTCGGAACAACAAGAACAGAATCTTCACAGCCTCTAGGCTACATCTCCCCGGCATCTTATTGTGCATTACGCTTCGGTATGGCTATGTTCCGCGACGCCCATCATTATTACTCTGCAGTCAGCAAGAATGTCGAGGCGTATAGTGGACTGGCAGCAGAGATAGATGACGGAGAGTTTCTTACCGATACTGAGATGTTTTCCCAAATCAGCAATATTTTGCGAAATCAATATCAGGGGCTGAGCCTGAGAAATCTCTCAAGAGCACAGAAGTTCGATCTTGCCCGTACTCTCCGCTATGAGTTCCGATCGTCCAATGACCAAATCCGGCGCCTGCTCGCTTTGACCAAGTATGACATTGATGCCATATTCCCATTGACCGCCGGAAAGTAGTCTGCCCTCAACCGGGTCGGAGTCTTTCTTCAGTAGTCCGTGCGCAAAAACGCCCTTCCTGCGCACGGATTGCTGTTTTTTCGCGGTTGGTGCGCAAAATCGCCCTTCCTGCGCACGGAATAGGTGGACGGGGGAATCTGAGATGCACGAGTAGGCCGGGCAAGTCGGAAAGGAGGGGTCTGCCGGCGTTGGAGAGAGTCGGAAGAGAGCCGGGAGAGAGCCGGGAGAGAGTCGGAAATTGAAAAACGCCCCTCACGAGTGTGAGAGGCGTTTTTGGCGGTGCGGAAGGGGTTCGAACCCTCGACCTCCGGCGTGACAGGCCGGCATTCTAACCAAACTGAACTACCGCACCTTTTGTGGTACTTCCGTTAGAAGCGGATACAAAGGTAATCATAAAATTTTAATCCGCAATAACCCTACCACAAATTTTTACAAAAAAATTACTTCTCAGGCTTCAATTCCCTCTCACCGAGCAGGCGGCGGGCCTCAAGAGGGTCGTTGGTGGTAATCATATCCACTCCGAGTCGGAACATAGCCTCCATATCCTTTGATTTATTGACCGTCCAGACATTCGCCTTAAGGCCTTCCGCGTGCAGGTCGGAGACCAGCTTCGGGCAAAGCTTATAGAGATAAATCCAGTAGTCAAGCCCCTCGAAACCGTCCTTGCGGACCTCAGCGGCACCTATCCTGGTAAAAGGATTCATAGAAAGGAACTGCACATTGAATCCCGGGTACTTTTCCACGATACGGTCGCAGGCAAAGCGGCTGAAACTGATGAAACAAATGCGCTGAGGATCATACAAACCTGCCTGACGGATAATTTCCATACTGCTGTCCACAAGCCTGGCAGTCAGTTCATCGGTCTTCTGCTCCTTGAACTCAAGTACCAGTACTGTCCGGCTCTTGCTACCCTGCTCAAGATACTCGGCAAGTGTAGGCAGTTTCTCGCCGTTAGGCAAAGGGTACTGCACCAGTTCTTCGTAGGTATGCTGCGCTATTACCATCTTCTTGGGGCCATATTCCTTGTCGTGATTTGCTACTACAACTCCGTCAGAAGTCAGCTGCACGTCAAACTCACTGCCCCAGAAGCCGGCCTGCTGTGCTGCCCGGAGCGCTCCTATGCTGTTCTGCGCATAGCCCGCCTGCTCACAGTCCCAAAAGCCGCGATGGGCAACCACTGCAACATCTCCTGCCGTATCCGCAGTCCGGGAAGCTACTCCGCAGGAGCTGATGACCAAAGCCGAAATGGCCAACAAAGTGAAATGCTTTTTCATTTTCTTCATTTATTTATTGCCGCAAACATAAGCATTTTTTGCACACGAAGGGTATTTTTTAATTAAATTTGCCTATGCGCAAATTGATAACCACCGCGGCAGCTGCCGCCCTGACTCTTGCTCTGAGTCTTGTATGCACGCGCTCAAGCGCCCAAATTACAAAGGAAGTTGTAGAGCAGAATCCTTACCTCACTGCAGGTGTTCACCATCCTTACATTGTTCCCGAGATCCACGACACCCCGGCTCCGAAAGGCTTCAAGCCTTTCTATGTGACCCATTACGGGCGCCACGGTTCGCGTTACCAGACCTCCGACCGATTCTACCGCAAGAACACCCCTTGGCTGGTGGAGCTCGGACAGAATGGGCTTCTGACCGAAAAAGGAGAGAAGCTCCGCGATGAGATGATATGGCTCCAGCAGGAACATAAAGGTGCGGAAGGCACCCTCACCGCCCGTGGAGGCTTCGAGCAGCAGGGTGTAGCCGAAAGGCTGTACGACCGCTGTCCCGAAATCTTCAGGCAGAAAGACCGCAAGGTTGTCACCAGCCGCTCCACCAATGTACATCGCGTGATTCAGTCTATGGGCAACTTCAATCTCGGTCTCAAAGGGCGCCAGCCTGACCTTGTGATGACCCAGCTCACCGGTGACCGTTATTGGGATGTGCTCTGCCACAGCACCAAGGGCATAGAGCGCCCGGAAAAGGCCAGGATGAACGAAGTGCTTGACTCCCTTTATGGAGTCTATCAGGCACAGCTCCATCCGGAGGATTTCTTCACCGACTTAGAGGCAGTGAAGGAACTTACCGGCAAAACGGCAGCCGCCTTCGAATACAATCTCTTCGTAGCCACCCATATACTCAAGACTATGGACGATATCGAAGGCCACGACCCGCTCTCCCTCTTCTCCACTGACGACCTTGTAGCTTGCGGACGCCTGTACAACTGCGAGCTCATTACCTGGTTCATCCACAGCAAAGAAGGAGGAGTATGCATAGATACCGCGGTAGGCCGTCCGATAATAAGGGATATGCTGCGTACCGCTGACCAGGCCGTCGCAGGCAATGACCATTGCGCCGATTTCCGCTTTGGCCACGATTCGGGCGTTGCTCCCCTGCTCTGCCTGCTGGAAGTTGGCGACTATGCGAAGAACCTGCACATATGGGAAGCCCCGGACGAGTGGCCTGCCTACAGGAACTTATGTATGTGCACCAATGTTCAGCTGATTTTCTACCGCAACCGCAAGGGCGAAGTGCTTGTGAAAGTGCTGCACAACGAGCAGGAAGTGCTCGTAGGACCTTCCTGCCCTGTTTATGAAGGCCCATACTACAGATGGGAGGATATGAGAGCATATTTGGAGTCGAGATTGACAGACATTTAGCATAAAATGACTAAATTTGCGGGTTATGAAACCAACACTTCTTGTACTTGCTGCCGGAATGGGCAGCCGCTATGGTGGACTCAAGCAGATGGACGGACTCGGACCATCAGGCGAAACCATCATCGATTATTCAATCTATGACGCAGTCCAGGCCGGATTCGGCAAGGTAGTCTATATTGTCCGCGAGTATTTCCGCGAGCAGATGGAACAGACCGTGCGCCAGAAATATTCATCAGTAAAATGCCTTGACGGCAGTCCGCTCGAGTTCCAGTTCGTCACCCAGGAACTTGACAAAATCCCCGAAGGGTTTACCCTCAATCCGGAAAGGCAGAAGCCTTGGGGCACCGCTCACGCAGTGCTTATGGCAGCTCAGGCCATTCACGAACCTTTTGTGGTAATCAACGGAGATGACTTCTACGGAAAGGAGTCCTTCAGGATTGCAGGTGACTGGTGCCGTGCACACGAAAACAGCAAGGGCGTCTATGCTATTGTGGGATTCGAGGTCGACCACACCCTTTCCGAGACCGGCGGTGTTTCCCGCGGAATCTGCGCTTATGATGCCCAGAACCATCTTACCGATGTTGTCGAGCACCATAATGTGATGTTCGATGCGGACGGAGTGCTTCGCGGAGACAACTCCATCACCGGAGAGCGTCACGAGCTCCAGCCTAAGGACCTCTGCTCTATGAATATGTGGTGCTTTACCCCTGACTATTTCAAGGCCAGCGCCGATATTTTCGTAAACTTCCTGCAGGCCAACATCAACGAACTGAAGAAGGAATACTATATACCTTATGCAGTTGACACTATGGTCAAGGCCGGCACTGCTGCCTGCGATGTGCTCGGAACCCCTTCACACTGGTTCGGAGTCACCTTCAAGGAGGACCGCCCGGCAGTTGTTGCGAAGTTTGCCCAGCTGGCTGCAACCGGTGTATATCCAACGCCTCTGTATGAAAAAAGGTAATTTCAAGATACTCTCGGGGTTCGAGTACTGGGCCCCGGGCTGGAAAGGAGTCTTCGGGCTCCTTCTTTGGCTTTTTGTGGGAGCCCTTATCGGCAACGTGCTGGTATTTTTGCTCGGTATGCTGCTCGGGCCTGCCTGGGCTGCCGATTACAGCACTGTCATCGCCTATCCGGTAATGTTTCTCCCGCCTATGTTCTATGCCAGGAGCAAGAGCATAAAGTGCGAGATGAAGGGCCGCGCTCCCAAGCCTCTGAACAAGGGACATTTCGCTCCTCTCGGACCTGCGGTCTGCGCGCTGCTGGTTACGCTGATTACCCTTGCGGCGGGATATATTGCAGATCCTATAGTTACCTTGCTGCCGCCTATGCCGGAGTTCCTCGAGCAGGCGCTTAACTCAATGGTCCAGGGCAATGTGCTGATTAACCTGCTGTGCGTTTCCATCTTCGCACCATTCTTCGAAGAGTGGTTGTGCAGGGGTATGGTGCTGCGCGGACTGCTCCACAAGGGAGTGAAGCCGGTGTGGGCCATTGTCGCTTCAGCCGCCTTCTTTGCCCTGATTCATATGAACCCTTGGCAAGCCATCCCGGCCTTCTTGCTGGGCTGCCTCTTCGGGTATGTGTACTATAAGACGAAGTCTCTCAGCCTTACTATGCTGATGCACTGCGTCAACAATACGCTGGCTGTCGTGCTGGGGCAGATTGACTCGCTGAAGGATATGAATACCTGGATGGATGTGCTGTCGCCCGAGCTATTCTGGATTGTCTTTGCCGTTTGCGCACTCGTTCTGATACTGAGTGTACGTGCGATAAGCCGCGTCAACGTCGTGGACACGGAGGATGTCAGCTCCACCGCGTAAGGCCATAAGGTGATACTTCTCCGTATTACCGCAGGTAAACCTCTTATCGGCCGCTCCAATAAGCACGGGGCGGCCGTATCTGTTGAGTTGCGGCAGGCACTCTATGATTTCTATGTTCTGCTGCGCAGTCTTGGCGAAGCCCAGGCCCGGGTCCAGTATCCACTGCCCTATGCCGTTGTACTCGGCTTTGATGCTGAATTCGGCGAAATATGCGTTAAGCATTTCAATTATGTCGCAGTCCGGCTCGCAGAGGGAATCCATAGTGCGGGGGTTACCCTTTTTATGCATTGCTACATAGCCGAGGCCCAGCCGGCCTACCGTGGATAGCATCGCGGGGTCGTCCTCACCTGCACTGATGTCATTGACAAGGAAGGGGCCCACGCAGTCGTAGGCACGGCGCACTATTTCACTGCTGGTGGTATCTATTGAGAGGCGGCGCGGGTTGTCCCAGGCCTTAAGGAATGGTTCGAGCCTGCGCCATTCCTCCTCTACGCTCACGTCCGCCGCTCCCGGGCGGGTTGAAACGGCGCCCACGTCAATGATATCCGCGCGGCTGCTGAGCATAGCCATATTGTACCTGCTCGGCGCCCAGAAGGAGTCCGGCGTAAGGTTGATTATTCCCATCAATTGTATCATAGGACAAAAATAGGGAAAAATAGGTATCTTTGCGCATTATGCTGATAGTTTTGGAAGGACTGGACGGGGCAGGCAAATCCACCCAGGTCCGTATGCTCAAAGAATATCTCGCCTCCCGCGACGGAGGACTGGAATACATACATTTCCCGCGCTACGATGCTCCTGTCTACGGGGAGCTGATTTCGCGTTTTCTGCGCGGGGATTTCGGGGACAACAGCTCCGTTCATCCGCAGCTGGTGGCCCTGCTGTTCGCGGAGGACCGCCACGGAGCAGTGCCTCAGATTTCCGAGGCACTTGATGCGGGCAAGACCGTTCTGCTGGACAGGTATGTATATTCCAATATCGCCTATCAGTGTGCAAAGCTTGCCGATGATGCCGAAGCCGACAGGCTCCGCAAATGGATTTTCACTACTGAATTCGGAGTATTCGGGGAGCCGAGGCCGGATATCAATATTTTCCTCGACGTGCCCATTGACTTCGTGGAGAGCAATTTGAGCAAGCAGAGGCAGGGCGAGGACAGGGACTACCTTGCCGGCTCGCAGGATATACACGAGTCTTCCATTGCCTTCCAGAAGAGAGTGAAGGATATGTATCTGCGCCAGGCAGCGGAAGACCCTTCGCTGCAGGTCGTTGACTGCTCCGACGAGCAGGGCCGTATGCTTCCTTCAGACAGGATTTTCGCAAAAATCAAAGCAATAGTAGATGAACGCGCATAGTTTCTTCAGACGGATGGGGGCCGTGCTGCTGGGTGCCGTACTGCTGTTCGGAGGATTGGTCAAACTGATGGACCCGCTTGGCAGCCAGCTGGTTATGGAGTCATATCTGAGGTTCATGCACCTTGGCTTCCTGAACTTTGCAGCCGGAGCGCTTTCGCTGGTGTTCAATCTTCTGGAGTGCGTGCTGGGAGCCGCCCTGGTTGCAGGACTGTTCCCGCTGGTTGCCGGTGCGGCTACCGGAGTTCTGATGCTGTTCTATACCGTTTTGACCCTTGCTCTGCTGATAGTGAACCCTTCTATGGACTGCGGCTGCTTCGGCGAACTGGTTCACCTCACTCACCTTCAGAGTTTTCTCAAAAATATAGTGCTGATGCTGCTCTGGGCGCTGGCTTTCTTCCCGGTGCAAAGGCAGGTGCCGCAGCGCAAACACCGCTACGCAGCTTTCGGCATCGTTATGTGCGCCAGCCTTTGGCTTATGGTTCATTCGCTTCGCACGCTTCCTGCCCTTGACCTTACGGATCTTCGCATCGGCACCGAACTGGCGGAAGGGAGTATTCCGCTGCTTGGAGACGATGGGGAGTATCACGACGGAGTGCTGCTGGATGGAAATGTACTGCTGTTTTCGGTATATGACCCGGAGCGCCTAACGGAGAAGGAGATGGACAGGATTTATCAGGAGCGCAGCCTTGCACGCGCTGCGGGTTTCCGTCCGGTAGTGGTGTATGCGGGAGAAGGAGGAATATATAGCTCCGACAAGAAGACTCTGATGTCCCTCAACCGTTCCAACGGAGGCGCGAGCCTGCTGGTTGACGGGCAGATTGTCCGCAAATGGACCAATGCTTCAATGCCTGGAGCCTCAGAGCTCTCACAGCTTTCGGAGCAGGACCCTTCACAACTTGTAGCAGATACCGAACTGCGCGGACGGCGGCTGCTTGGGATTATCTCCGTGGTTGGGGTGGTACTGCTGTTGATTTAGGAAAATTTTTGAAAATATTTTAGAAATTGTATTGCAGGTTCG
>SAMEA3663028__coassemble_670_pt1 | contig 12598 bp, 14 predicted proteins | sample SAMEA3663028__metabat2_high_PE_014 | metagenome-assembled genome bin SAMEA3663028 (sample SAMEA3663028) | pig gut metagenome | biome: pig gut; feature: pig-associated habitat; material: faeces | place: France | collected 2012 | reverse complement strand
TATATTCAACGCGAGCACATTGTCCTTACGGAGCACGTCGGGGACCTGTCCCTCGGCAAACACGAGGGCAAGCCGGACCGCGACAAATGCATCTATGATGAGGATACCGCCTGGCTACGGGAATCGGACCTTGTCATCGCAGAATGCACAACCACCTCTCTAGGAGTCGGTTACGAGCTCGGCTATGCCGAGGCCCACGGCATTCCGGTGCACATTTTCTACGACAGGTCCCGCACCCGACTCTCGGCAATGCTCACCGGCAACGATTATTTCCACATTCACCCCTACACAAGCGAAGAGGAAATCTATCCCGTCCTGGACAGCATACTTGGGGCGTAGGGGCAAGGCGGAGATTTGATTGGCGTATTACATTTATCAAAAAAAAGCATTACCTTTGTCTTCCGAAGAATCAGGAAATGGAAGACAGGAAAAGCAGAAGGGGCGGAGCGCGCCCCGGGGCGGGACATCCCAAGGGTGACAGCAGGATGATATCTTTCCGCGCCCCCGGCCCTCTGGCGGAGCAGCTGGAAGGGATGGAGAACCGTACGGAGTTCATCAGACAGGCACTCGCCTGGGCCGTCAGGGAACGCGGGTATCACCCGGGATTCCCCGGTCACGCCGTTCCGGCAGGCAGTGTCCGTCCGCTCTCGCTCCCCTATTACGACTTCAGCGTGGTTGCGGGGTTCCCCGTCCCGCTGGACAACGACGAACGCTCGCAGGACATCGACATACTCTCGATGCTCTGTCCGCATCCTGAAGCGTCATATCTCATACGTGTCAGCGGCAACTCGATGATTGACGCGGGCGTGCTCAGCGGGGACATAGTCATAGTGGACAAGAGCAACCGCAACCCAGGTCCCCACGAGATTGCGATGTGCGAGCTCAACGGCGAATATACCCTCAAGCACTTCGTCCTAGAGCAGGGGCAGGGATGGCTCGTCCCGGCGAATCCCGAATACCCCAGGATACGCATCAGCCCGGAGGACGACTTCAGCGTCTGGGGCACAGTGACATATATTATCCACAAAGCAAGAGACTAGCTACGACGGTTCACTGCCATATTTTTCCAGTTTCTATTCCTATATTTGCAGCAGGACAAAACGCAATGGCAAGACACAACGCACAGAAATGAGAGATTTTGCTGCAATAGATTTCGAGACGGCCAACGAGCAGCCGTCCAGCGTGTGCTCCGTAGGAATAGTGATAGTGCGGGACGGCTGCGTTGCCGACTCGTACTATAGCCTGATTCATCCGGAGCCGGAGTATTACCAATGGTTCTGCCGGCAGGTGCACGGGCTGGGACCGGAAGATACCGACGACGCCCCCGTATTCCCCAAGGTTTGGGAAAATATTGCACCGCTCATCGAGGGACTGCCGCTGGTGGCACACAATTCGCGTTTCGACGAAGGCTGCCTCAAGGCCGTGTTCCGCGTATATCAGATGGACTACCCGGACTACGAATTCCACGACACCCTCGCGGCATCCCGCCGGCATTTCGGGCGCAGGCTTCCCAACCACCAGCTTCAGACCGTCGCCGCCGCCTGCGGCTATGACCTCGTCAATCACCACCACGCCCTCGCTGACGCCGAAGCCTGCGCCGCGATTGCGCTGAAGCTCCTGTAGGCAATTTCACCCCATCATTTTTGCTCTTTCACAGCTTTTCAGATACTGTTTCATCGGGTGTGTCCTGCTGAATACTGGAATCTGTACGGGGAAAAGCCCTATTTCCGTACGGATGAGCCTGCAACTTCAATCGGTACGGATTTACCCGGGGGTATCCGTACGGATTGCCTATAGACTGTAAGCTGCCGGCACCTCGGTTGCTCTGGCGGTGCAACTTAGAAGAATCCGGAAACTTTGACCTGCCTGCTATGAAATCCGTGCGCAGAAAAGGCGTTTCTGCGCACGGACTGAACGAAAATTGCAATCGGTGCGCAAATAAGGCGTTTCTGCGCACCGACTACCTTTGTCCGAGAAAAGTTCATTCCGGACACACTCGAACAGTATCAATAAACATAAAGTACTATGTTCAGAAAGAAGCAAAAGGAACCGAAAATCGAGCTCTGTGAGCTCTGGAGTCTCAACCACACCCTCGCGAAGATCATAAGCCGCTACATCAAGGAGTTCATCGAGGCATCGAGCCTCTCGGAATCAACTCCCGGAAGCTACTTCCAGAAGGACCCGGAGAACTGCTGGAGTCTCTGGGAGGCCGACCTGTGGAAGATGCAGAAGGCCTTTGCGGACTATGCCGGACTTTGGCAATACCTCTCAAAGTTTCCCGAATATGGTTTTACCGGCCAAGAAACCATCGAACTTGTCCGCACGAAGATGGGGAAAGACCCTCTTGACGGTAGTGTCTATGTGTTCATCAACGCGAGGCGCGACCGAATCAAACTTCTGCATATGGAGCCCAGTGGTCTGGTGCTGTACACTAAGGTGCTCGAACGTGGTGAACTACACGTCCCTCAGAGGCTTTCCGGGCCGGGGACAAAGGCAATCGAATGGCGCGAACTGATGGTGATGATAGAAGGAATGATCGTCGATGAACATCATCATTTCCGGTGTGTCCGAAGGGTTCAACCCTATCGTAATGCCAAAACAAGACAGTTTATCCCTTATTACTATCCAAACAGATCATCCAGCGCAACCACATGGTTAACCACATCCGTGTATTCCCCCTTCGCAACACCGAACGAAGCCACCACTGCGACCTGAATCGAATGGGTCTTATCGTGTTGCGGGCTATCTTCAAAAGCAGCAATCTTCCTCCTGATGTTGTGATTGTACTCCGCAGTCATTGCAAAAACGCTCTCGGAAAACTTCATCTCGCACAGATAATCAGTCCTTGAGGCATCGCTCACCAAAACCAGGTCAATCTGCGCCCCGGTGCCATCCTGAGATTTCCCGCTCCAGCAGAAGTTTTTATCCACCGAATAAATGTGAAGTGCTGCCTGCAACTGCTTCAGATGCGACACACACAGCAATTCGAAGGTCTCCCCTGCCCAAGAATAGAATTTTCCTGTCCGGTTGATTGTATGCCACATCCCGCTTTTGTTCTGAATTCCGTCAATGAATCTCAAATAGAACAAAGAGAAAAAATCCGTAAGCTGATAAACGGTCTCCACGCGCTCCTTGCCGTATCTCGGATACTTTCGTATTATACCTGATTCATACAGATTGTCCAAAAGTTTGGAGAATGTGCCGCCAGCCGTCAATCCGGTCGCTTCCAATATCTCCGACTGAGTCATACCATAGAACTTGCGGCCGAGTGCCTTTACAATTTCCACATACTTCTCCTTGCTTGAGTACAATCCGGCATAAACATCCCTGAACTCCTGGTGGATATTATCATCCGCAAAGAAGAGTCTGTCTATGTTGTCCGTCAAAGTAAGATCATTACGAAGTTTGCCCATATAGAAAGGCACGCCTCCGAAAGCCGTATAACTCAAAGCAATCTCGTATCTGGACATATGAAACCCCTCCCTCTTGTAAAACTGTTCACATTCAGCCAAGGTGAAAGGAAGGAGCTTGATTTTCTCCGTCAGTCGTCCGTGAAGACCGCCATAGTCCCGGATTACATTGTCGAGCATCCAGCTCGTGGCTGATCCACATACGATGAGAATGATATTTCTTTGACTGTCAGCCCAGGAGTTCCAGAAATAGCCCAACTCGGAAATCAACTCTGAAGATTGCGGACCGGCGAGCCAAGGCAGTTCGTCAATGAAGACCACCTTTCTCTTATTCCTTTTAGCTGAAAGAAGTATCCTCAGAAGGAGAAAAGCCTCTCTCCAGCTGCCAGGCGCCGAATGTTTCGGGTCAAGACCAGCAAGTATCAGTGAATCATAGAAATGTGACAACTGCAACTTGCGATATGATTCATAGTCTTTTTCTTCATCCTTCACGTAAGTTCCCACTACAGAGAAAAGAATTTTGTTACGGAAGAACTCATTCACAAGATACGATTTACCTACCCGTCGCCTGCCATATACTGCTACGAATTCCGACTTCCTGGATTGATACATCCGTTCGAGGAGTTCCTTCTCCGCTCTTCTTCCAATTATAGTTTCTCTTGCCATGACAACAGCGATTTATACCGTTGCGAATATATGAAAAACTTCCGAGAAACTCAGCGAAAACGGTCAAAAATCAACCATTTCCGCTGAGTTTTAAAATCCAATCACCCGATTCTGCTTCGTGCAACTTGTCCATCCAGATATGTTTCTTGGCCTCAACGCCGGGCCTCTCGAACTTTATCTTGAAAAGGAAGCGTCTCTCAAATGCCGGATCAAGGCTGCCTTCAAGATTGGTTGTGGCGATGAGAATACCTTTCTGCTTCTCCATCTGCTCAAGAATGATGTTCTGGATGGCGTTCTCCGTCTGGTCCACACTGCTATGCTTATCTTCCAGACGCTTGCCAAAAATGGCATCCGCCTCATTGAAAAGCAGAATCGGAAGATTCTTTGACTTGCGGCAGAGTTTCTCATACTTGGTAAATACGCCCTTGACAAGTTTCTGGCTCTCACCATACCAGCAGGTCTTCATCTCTGAAATATCCACCTGCATCACATCCCTTCCGCTGGCCTTGGCCAGCTGATAAACCGTCTCCGTCTTTCCTGTTCCCGGCGAGCCATAGAAGATGGCCGCAACGCCTGTAGGGAGAGCCTGCTGCTCCAACCTTGCCTGCAGCCGGGCTCTCCACACGCCAGAATCACTGCTGCCATAGAAGCCGCCATACCGACGCAGACAGTCTCCACAGGGGATTCTATCATCCGCATAGTATCAATTATCGCATATCCGGCGCATACGGCTCCGCCACCCGAGTTGATATACAATTTGATAGGCTCGTGGCTGACCGAGTCGAGATAAAGAAGGGCGGATACGATGGCGTTGGCCATCTCGGGATTGATTTCGCTCCCGATGAAGAGGATTCTGCTTTCCAGCAGAAGGTGCTCAGATTTACATTCTCCTTTGACATATCGTTGCCTGTTTTATTTGACAACGCAAAGGTCACAAAGCTCACTGCAATTTTCCGGCAGTGAGGCCTCGGCCTTAAAGTTTCAGCTCTTTACTCAATCAACGGAATGGTACTGCCACATTTTTGCAGTAAAAAGGCGTATATTTGCAGTGTAAAAACAAGTGCATTATGGCTAAGAACTTTTTCAAAAGGTATATCTGGCTTGTGGACCTGCTCAGCCGCAGGGGCTATATCTCACTCCAGGAAATAAGCAACGAATGGCAGAAGAGCCCCCTGAACCCGAAAGGTGCGCGGCTCTCCGAAAGGACTTTCTTCAACCACAGGGATGCCATCTTCGACATCTTCGGCATTGAAATCAAGAACGACAGGAGCCTGGGCTTCTACATCGCCAGTTCAGATATGGACTCGGGTTCCACCGCCCAATGGATGCTCCACACCCTGTGCCTCAACAATGTGCTTCAGGAGAATGCGGATATGCGAAGTCGCATCCTTGTCGAGAAGGCTCCGCTGAGCGAACAATATCTCACGGAAGTCATAAGCGCGATGCGTGCGGGAAAGGTAATAAGCCTCAGCTACCAGGGATTCACCAGGGACGAAAGCAAGACCTTCCCTGTCAAGCCATATTGCGTCAAGCATTTCAAGCAGAGGTGGTATATGCTGGCGGAGTCCGACCTCGGCCTGCGCGTCTATGCCCTTGACCGTTTCGTAGATATGGAAGAGCTTGACCAGGACTACGAAATCCCGTCAGACTTCGATGCGGAGGGCTTCTTCAGCAACTACTTCGGCATCATAGTCAGCGAGGAGCCGGCGGAAGTCAAGCTGAGGGTAGAGCCTTTTCAGGCGAACTATTTCCGCACCCTTCCGCTGCACCACAGCCAGAAGGAGGCCGAACCTGTGGACGGCTGGCCGGTCTTCACCTACCGCATCGCCCCGACCTTCGACTTCATCCAGGAGATACTCTCAAAGGGACCCGATGTGGAAGTACTCGCTCCGCAGAGCCTGCGCCAGGATATCGCCGACACCGCTGCCGCAATGCACCAGTTGTATTCGGAAAAATAATTCTCCGCCGCCGCCCTCCCTTCACCCCTGCATTTTTGCGCTTCCACAGCTTTTCAGATTGAGAATAATTTATATCTTTGCAATGTTCCTGCATCCGTTATGCAGGCAATAAAATAAAGGAGACACAAACTATGGCAAAACCTATCAAAGAAACGCCAGTCCTCTACGACAACGATGCAGAGCGTCTGGAAATGGCAGCACACAATGTCGTTCCACTAACAAATGAGGAGCGAATGGAAATTGTCAAGGCATACGATGATGTCAAAAAATGTTGTGCGCTATGAGTTACTCGTTCCGTAAATTCAGACCTGATACGGATGTATTAAAGCCGTTCGACTGTGGAATAGCAGATTTGAACGGCTTTTTACTTGAGACCTCAGGTGAAATTCCCAATGCGACTGCCTACGGCAAACAATTATTGGCAACTACTTATGTTGTAGAGGATGATGACACCCACGATATCCTTGCGTATTTCAGTCTTCTGCATGATAAAGTAGAGCGCGAATTCATCAATCCTACCAACTGGAACCGCGTATCACGCAAGATTCCAAACTCCAAACGCCGGTCTTCCTACCCAGCACTAAAAATCGGTCGACTGGCCGTAAATCGTAATTATAGAGCACACGGACTTGGACGTCATATTCTCCATTTTATTGAAGCGATGTACCTGATGAACAAACAAGCTGGATGTCGTTTCATCACTGTTGATGCCATTCCTTCAGCCGTCGAGTTTTATAAGAAATGCAATTTCTTCATCCTTAAAGAACCTGATATAACGCCTAAGGAAGCTTACGACATGGAGCAGACGACACTGATGTGCTTTGATTTACGCTCTTTTGAGATATAGCACACAATTGTTAAGAATCTGCAAAATATTATACTTTATGCAGCGTTTTATTTGTCTTTGAGTGCGGTTGTTTGTATCTTTGTGACCGATTAGTAAGTATGGGCTTCACAAAGAATACTGTACAGGATACTATCCTTAGCTCACGAGGCGGGATATGCTCCACTCAATTGGGCGATATGCCAATGGGGGGGGTAATAGTAGAGGCTTATATATCAAATACTTACGCGAGGCACCGGTTTCCGGCAGCCTCGCGCTCGCTTTATATGCCGAGCCCTGCTGCGGGTTTTCCTTACGCTTTTCACAATCAACTTATCAATATTATTATGCTCAAAAAAACAATTTCTTACGAAACACCGGATATGAAGGTGTTTGAGATGCACACCGAAGGGGTGATGTGTCTGAGTAATCCAGAAGATGGTCTTAGCGACATTACTGGAGATGATGTGGTGAATGAGTCTGATGCGTGGATTTATTAAAAGATTCGAGCCATGAAACAGATTAGTAGATTCCTCTCGTTTGCAGCCGCTGCTGCAATGTGTTTTTCAGCTTGCTCTCCTGAAGAACTTAAAAATGGCGAAGTCAATGTCAGCAAGTTTGTGACCGTTCATTTCGGAACGGAAAACACAGATCCTGCTTCCACCAAGGCTACCCTTACTCCTACTGATGAATATGAAACTGCTTTTCAGGCTGCTTGGGAGAAAGGGGATGAGATAAGTATAGAATATATTAGCCCTGAATATAACAATGATATTATTACTGGCACCTGGGATGCAACAAATAAAAAATTCTCAGCAAACTTACCAAATGAAAAAGGTGCTTGGGATTATCAGGCAGCTTATCCAGTTCCATCAGCATCTGACAATTCTGTAGATTTTGGCTCTAACAGAACTCAGAAGGGTAATACCTATAATAGCAAGTATGACATTATGATTGGTGCTGCGGATACCAAGAACTCCGAGGCAGGAAAAGACGATAATGGAAATGATATCGTGTTCCCTATGACTCGCCAGACCGCTATCGCATACTTCCACTTTACCAGCGCGCTTGATGAGGCTGTCATCTCTGCTACTTTGAAAGTAACAGATGGTGCAATTGCTAATTCTTCAGCATCAATAAATGAGTATTTTAAATTTGTTGCTCCGCAGGAAAATGATTTGACGGAGATTAATCTCACTTTTGAAGAAGGAACAGCGCCTTCAGCAAAGGATTTCCAACTTTGGTTCAATGTTCTTCCGACAACTTACACCAAGATGACTGTAGAAACAGCGACAAAGACATTCACTATCAGTAACACAAAGGGTGGTTCTTATACTGCTGGAAAACTGTATAAGGTTAAGAAGGAGGGTATTGCGTGGACGGATAAGGCAGTGACGCCAAGTGGTCCGACCATTACGAAAATTACATCCGCTTCAGCTTTTACCGCGGGAACATACATCATAATGACTTATGACGAATCCTATTATGTTCCAAATGCTGCTGCGACAAATGCAGGCCCAAAACTTGGAAATGTTGTCAAGACTGATGGAGTTATCACAATTACTCCAGAGATGATTTGGAATGCAACTGTATCTGGGGAGGGCTTGGAATTTACCAGTTATTTAGAGCCAGACAAAAAACTTTGGGGTGCTCCAACAAACAATGGTGTTAGAGTAAATGACAATAGCACCTCCAACAATCCTTCTTCTGTTTGGAAATTGGAGTCCATAACAAACTATGGTCTTTGTGGATATGCTGGAATCTCTGGAACGGATAAATATTACTTATCTACATATGGTACACAAGATTGGCGCAACTATAAATACAGCAATTCCAAATTTGGAGCTGATGGAAATATTCCTGCTAACTTCTTTAAGGTAGAAGGATGGGTGGATTCCAATCATTCAATCAGTATCGCTACAGTAGAAGGTGGTACTCTATCTGCGAGTCCAACATCGGCAGCAGAAGGAACAGAGGTAACCCTTACCGCAACTCCCGATGCGGGTTACGAATTCAACAACGATTGGACAGTAAAGGATGCAGACGGGGCTAAGATTGACGTTTATGACGGCAAGTTCAAAATGCCTGCAAAGGATGTGACCGTTAGCGGTTCATTCAGCAAGGTTGACTACACTATTACCAAGGCTGACTGCGAAGGTGGTTCATTCACCGTGAAGAAGAATGGAGAGGAAGTTACAAAAGCTCAAATTGGAGAGAGTATAACTCTTACAGCTTCTGCTGCAGAGGGATATGAGTTTGATAGCTGGAGTGTAACGAACGAGACTACAAGCAAGTCCGTATATGTAAACGAGAATACCTTCACAATGCCAGGTGCAAATGTGACAGTGTCCGCAAACTTCTTGAAGGCTGATGAAGTACCAGTTTATGCCTCTGTCGCTGACCTTATTGCAGCTGGAACTCCTACTTCTGGAGGTGAAAATGTAACGGTTACATTGAGCAACGAAGAGATTACCAAATTCTACACTACAAAAGCAGGAGATCGTCGTGGCGTTTACTTTACTGTTGGAACGCAGGAGATTGAATTATTCGGAGATATTGCTTGCCCAAAAGAGTGGGTAGCAGGTGGTTGGGTCAGCGGTACTCTTATCAAGTGTAAGTGGATGATATATAATGGCACTTGGGAACTTTGCCCATCTGATTGGTCTGCATTGACCTATGCTGCTCCATGTGAGACTCCAGACATTACCCTTGACGGTGCTGTGGCAACCATTACCTGCGCAACAGAAGGCGCCACCATCCATTATACTCTTGATGGAAAAGACCCTGTTGAAACAAGTGATGTTTATACTGCCGCTGTTACTCTTACTGATGGACAAACCATTAAGGCTAAGGCGTTCCTTACGGGTCACAAACCTAGCGAAGTTGCGTCAAAGACATATTCTTCAACTGGTGGGGAAACAAAGTCTTTCATTAAACTGAAATCTTCTCTGACAGATTATTCTGGAGAGTATTTAATGCTTCATAGTAATGATTATGTAGTTAGCGGTTATAATTCAAACAATGATAAGCTCTCCACTGTAGCATTAAGCCCAGCCGCGAGTGATACTATTCTTGAAACAGATGTTCCAGAAACTGCTGCGGTATTAACCATAGAAGCCTCTTCTGTAGCGAGTTACTATAAAATCAAATTCTCTGATGGGAATTATTTAGGATATGACTCATCAACCGATTTTAAACAGAGTACTACCTCAAACACAGACGCGTTCTTGTGGTCAATAAGCATTGATAATAACGGGAACGCTACAATCACAAATAAGGGTACTTCTACAAGAATTATTAAGTGGTACTCTTCAGGAAAAGATTTTAGACCATACACAACCCAGAATAATGATTTGCCTGTTCTTTATAAAAAGAACTGAACATCATCCGTCGGCGGCGACGGGGGTGAAGAGCCCAAGGCAACAGTTAATACCGACGGAGTTTCGAATATCAGTCAGACAGGGGCAACCCTGTCTGGCTCTTATTCCATAAAAAGCGGTTCCTATGTTGACTCCGGATTCGTCTATGGCACTAGCTCCGGAAACCTCACAGAGCCTTCCCCTTCAGGAATCCTCACAGGCCTCACACCGGGCACAAAGTGTTATTTCCAGTACTATGTAACCGTCCAAGGCTCAGGAGAATACTCCTCAAAGATAGAAACCTTCTACTCTGATGAAGCATCTTTCACCACTGCATCCATCAGCACCTGGCTTACAAATTACGAAATCCCGGCCACGGACGCATCGGAAGTGACTGAAAGCAACACCCAGTACGCAGGACGATACTGCCATTACGCAGTGTCGGCAGAAACGAAGCTTGGGCCTATGACCCTGCTATCGACTAGAGCTGACCGAACATGCTCCGGAATATGTAGCGGGGATGCGTGTGCTGCGCCCGTTGCCTTCCATAAATGGATGGGCAACATTCATCTCCACGTACTTGTCTGCTATCTCGTCGAAAGACGTTTCCGGCATTTTTTCTATTTGCTCTGCCCATCAATAGTATTGTCGCTGTAGGTGAACCAGTCCAGAAAAGCATTCGCACGGTTGGCGGGATAGTGCTTGGCCAGCGTCTGGACACACTCTGTGTCCAGTGCATCGGAAGCCGGCAACTTTTGCCCGTGGCTTTGTAATCCGCGAAGTATGGGACCTTTTATTTCTCGGATACAGGAATGATTACATCTTCTCCCTGACCCTCATGCATTTCAATTATCGGCAGGAAGAATCTGGCGAATGGCGTATTCTCCGTTTTGGCACAGAGGACTCCTCTTGATGTGCTGATAGCAATCCTTGCCAGATTGTTCACGAGTCCTTTGGGAAGCACGGCGTCTTTTGTACCGTTCTCCGTAAGGACGTTCCAACAAGAATCTTCTATGATGAAATGACACATAACTTCCGCGATAATGAATGGCTTGTCTGACTCGAGAAATTGGATGTTGGCCCCAACAGCAATCGTGTGCTCCTGATAATTGGTGCGGATTGGGATATTCAGGTTCAGCTGCATCTTATCGCTTGTCGGTTCAAAAGGAGTGGCAAACTGATTGATTGATACACCTCTGAGGGCATATTGTATTGCTTCCATAATCAATTGTTCTATGACCACCTCAAAGATGGTGTTGATGAAGTATAAATAAAAGCACAGCCATCTGTTCTCTTGACAGGTGCACTTGTCTGGTAGTAGTTGATTGTCACAGAATGTGAAGCCGGAACTTCTTCGGGAAGTTGAATCAACTTAATCCCGAGAATGCGACCGTATCTTAATGCGGTGGTAATCTTCAAATCGACATTCTGGCCGTGAAGAAGCTTGTTGATGTACTGAGGAGATACATTCAATTTCTCGGCAAGGTCTTTCTGATTCATTTTATTGTCCTTCATGTAACGGACAATCTTGAGGATGATTCTCCTGCATGCAAGGATTTCTTCCTCGTTCTCAATCTCTGTTTTTGATTTTGAAATCCAAGTTGTTGTTTGCTTTACTCGTGCACGCATAGTCGTTGTTTTGATGAATATAAATAAATCTCATTATTATTTCTCTGTTAGAGGGCCTGCGTTACAAAGATGTCTTTTGTATCCAAGCCATTCTCTTGTAAGTGATTCAGTGTACACTCAAGTTTCTTTAGCTCAATCTCGGTGTTGTCTGCTTTCTTCATATCTTTATGAACCTTAATTGTAGCACCTGTGATAAGGTAGCATTTCTTCTCTTCAATCTCGATAGCGTAGAATCGAAATGGGTAGTGACCAATTATTGTTCCTTGCTTGAGTTTGACTCGTATGCTTTCGAAGGCTCTTTTTTCCTCTTCCTCAGGCTGCAATGGCTCAATCAGCGTATAGAATGTATTATTCTGCATTGCTGTAATAATCGTCCGTCTGATGGTATTAAGTGATCTGCCAACCTCTGATAGGAATGTGTCTTCAGAAATGCCATGCCAATACTCTGTTTGAAAGAATGATTTGAATTGATCATAAAAGTCACTCAGGTATTGTGGGGACGACCATAATTCAAAGGTTTTTTCGAACTGGTTGTAGTCGTAAAATGCATCATCCAGTTCAAGTGAATCACTTTTGACGCCGAATGAAAGCAATTCATCTTCGTCAAAAAATACCGCTGCAATAACACAGTCTGCATCAAATGCATCTTCTCTCCTTTCCGGGTATAAGATATCCATAATCAACCTTCAGGTTTATTACACAAACCTTAGATTTGCAGCGTAGTTTTCTGCATCAAGGTTTGTATGACAAAAG
>SAMEA3663028__coassemble_668_pt1 | contig 12621 bp, 9 predicted proteins | sample SAMEA3663028__metabat2_high_PE_014 | metagenome-assembled genome bin SAMEA3663028 (sample SAMEA3663028) | pig gut metagenome | biome: pig gut; feature: pig-associated habitat; material: faeces | place: France | collected 2012 | reverse complement strand
TCGAGCGAAGCGAGACGGTTCTGGAGGGCACTGCCTGCGGCGAGGGGCAGGTTGGTGTTTTCCTGATGTGAGAGTTCAGGAGGGAAAGTGTGTGAGAGGCTATTTTCGTGCAGCGCGGACCTCGGCGAGGTCGAGGGTGAGCTGGGCTTTGAGCTCGTCAAATGAATTGAAGTGAATCTCGTCGCGAAGGCGCCCCAGGAAACTGACCCGGATGTCAAACCCGTAGATATCCTCGGAGAAATCAAGTATGTGGGTTTCGATTTTGCCGTTGTGGTCTATGTTTGTCATACCCGTAAACTCCCTTCCGTCAACCTGGACACGGCTCACATAGGCGCCGGGTGCCGGGAGACACTTGAGAGGTTCGCGAAGCTTGAGGTTGGCGGTAGGGAAACCGATGGTGCGGCCCATCATATTGCCGCTGACCACCACCCCTTCAAGTGTATAGTCATAGCCCAGCATCTCGGCAGCCTTGGTGACGCGTCCTTCTGCAAGGGCCTTGCGGATTTCAGTAGAGGAAATCACGACATCGGAGCTTCTCGGAGATACGAGCCTGACCTGAAGACCGCGAGAACGGGCAAGGTCGGAAATATCCGCAGTAGAAAGCCTGTCCGAGCCGAAACGGTTGTCATAACCGAGCACAAGGGTTGTAACTCCATAGTCGCGTATCAGCATATCCAGGTAGTCCGAGGCAGTGAGCGAAGCAAATTCCCTGCTGAAAGGAAGCACCTCAACCCGGTCAACGCCAAGAGAGCGCAGACGCTGCAGTTTTTCTTCCTGAGAGCTGAGAAGACGCAGTTCACGTGCTCCGTCGCGGAGCACCGTTCTCGGATGTGGCCAGAATGTCAGAATAAGACTCTGCTCCCCGCGCTCACGGGCGCATCGGAGCAAAGTCTCTATGACATCCCGGTGTCCAAGATGGACACCGTCAAAAAAGCCGGTAGCTGCTACAGCCATTTCACGACAGGGAAATCCTGGCGGTGAGGAAGCTCGGAGTTCTTAGGATAAACTCTGGTTCCAACCTGGTACATACCGGTCCTCTCAGGGAGAATGCTGGCACGGAAAGTAGCAATACCGTCCTCGTAGCTTACAAGGTCGAACTGGCAAACCTCAGCAATATGGAGTTTTCCGTTCTTGTCGGAGAAAGTGAACAGCATCTCGACACCGACATGCTCAGGCTTGATACGTCCGAGGTCAATCACAACCTCACTGGTAAGCATATTCTTCTGGGAGAGCACATAGGAGGTTGCCGGCTGGGTGTATGAGAGTATTCTCATATTGTTCCACTCGCTGGTCATATGTGTCTTCCAGGCTGCAAGTTCCTTGGCAACCTTGCAATCTTCAGCCGCAATATGGTTGAAGCGCTCGGTCTGAGGGATGTAGTACTGATTGCAGTAGTCCGTAAGCATACGGTTGGTGGTAAAGTTGGAAGCCACCTTCGCAATGGTGTTCTTGATATATGAAATCCACTTCTCGGAACGTCCGGTCTTAGGATCCACATCGTAGTAGGTAGGAGCGATCTCGGATTCGATTGTAGCATAGAGTGTAGCTGCATCGAGTTCGTTCTGGTACTCGTTGTCCTGGTATGTGGATTCGAGAGGAAGCATCCATCCGGAATCCTCGCGATAACCCTCAACCCACCATCCGTCAAGTACGGAGAAGTGCATAACGCCGTTCATTGCGGCCTTCTCTCCGGAAGTGCCGGAAGCCTCCTGAGGACGGGTAGGATTGTTCATCCATACATCCACGCCCTGCACCAGACGCTTTGCAACGGTAATGTCATAGCCCGGCACAAAGACAATCTTGCCTATGAAACGTGGCTGCTTGCTGATTTCGATAATCTGCTTGATGAGTTCCTGTCCTGCCACATCAGCCGGATGGGCCTTGCCTGCGAAGAGGAACTGGACAGGATGCTTAGGATCGTTGACGATTGCATCGAGCCTGTCGAGGTCACGGAACAGCAGGGTTGCGCGCTTGTAGGTAGCAAAACGGCGGGCAAAACCTATGGTCAGCACATCGTCGCGCAGGGTCTCCTTGATTTCGACAACCTGGCTTGGAGAATAGTGTGCGCTGAGTTCAGGGTCGGAAAGACGGGCCTTTACGGTATTGATAAGGTCGGTCTTGAGTATCTTTCGTGTAGCCCATACCTCCTCATCGCTCACCTGATAAATGCCGTCGAAGCAATTCTTGTCATAATGATGTGTCTTGAACTGCTCGCCGAATACACGGGCGTGAATTGCCTTCCACTCCTTTGCAGCCCAGGTCGGATAGTGCACACCGTTGGTAACGTAGCTCACATAGAGTTCCTCCGGCAGATAACCCGGATACATAGGAGCGAAGATATCCTGGCTCACCTTGCCGTGAAGCATAGATACGCCATTGACATTCTGACTCATATTGGCTGCGAGCACGGACATCGAGAACTTCTCGTTGCGGTCATCCGGATGATTTTTGCCGAAGCCCATAAAGCCTCTCCAGTCAAGGCCGTAACGCTGAGGATAGCTGCCGAAGTAGCGTCCCATAGTCTCCTCATCAAAGGCATCGTGTCCGGCAGGGACAGGTGTATGGGTGGTGAAAAGGGATGATGCGCGCACAAGCTCGGTAGCCAGACCGAGGTCCATCTTCTGGTCCTGCATATATTCGCGGAGCCTCTCAAGGCCTGCGAAGGCTGCGTGGCCCTCATTGTAGTGGTAAATGGTAGGGTTCAGCCCGAGAGCACGGAGGGCACGGACACCACCTATGCCGAGCAGGATTTCCTGCTTGATACGGTTATCCCAGTTGCCGCCGTAGAGCTGATGGGTGACGCTGCGGTCCTCTTCCCTGTTGGCCTCATAGTCGGTATCGAGCAGATAGAGGTCGGTGCGGCCTACAGCCACTTTCCAAATGCGGGCATACATATCCCTTCCCGGAAGAGCCATCTTTACGGTCTTCCACTGGCCGTCCTCTCCGAGAACAGGCTCTGCAGGAATCTTGAGGAAGTCCTGAGGCTGGTACTCGGCAACCTGATTGCCCTGAGGGGTGAGACGCTGGGTGAAATAACCGTAACGGTAGAGAAGGCCCACAGCCACAAGGTTCACATTCATATCGGATGTTTCCTTAAGGTAGTCGCCTGCAAGAATTCCCAGACCTCCTGAATAAATCTTCAGGGAGGTATCCAGACCATACTCCATACAGAAGTATGCAACTGAAGGCTCGGTACGGTTTGCCTTCTCGGCCATATATGCGTTGAACTCCTTCATCACGGCATCAAGCCTGCAGAGGAATTCTTCGTCTTTTGCAAGTTCGTTGTAGCGCTTAAGTGAGACCTTGTCCAGAATTTCCATAGGATTGTGGCCGGACTTGTGCCAAAGTTCGGAGTCGATGCTCTTGAAAAGTGCTTTGGCATCGTCGTTCCAGCACCACCACAGGTTCTTGCAGAGCAGTTCGAGACCGCTGAGAGCCTCAGGCAAGTGCCTCGTCACCATCACGCTTTTCCAGGATGGTGTGTCAATTGTGTTTACGTTCATAAGGATTTTTTACTGTTTTTCAGCTATCGCTTCGTTTATGCGAATTATGAAATCGCTGAGGACATTCATATAGTTGATGAAAGCCTCATACGGAGTTGAATACGGGTTGAAATACTTGTGCATATCGCCGTCGGAGAAGAACTTGGTGCACATATAGTACAGGTGGTCGCTCTCCTGGAGATGGCCATAGTCTGCCCACAGTATAGGGTCGTTGAGCAGGCTGAGTTTCTCCTGCAGGCCGTAGAGCTTGTTGAAAGCCTCGCTCTGGAGCTCGTTTCCGAGCCAGGCGGTAAGGTCCCTCTCCTCGTCAGCCCAGGAAATGGCGTTCGGAACTGAAAGTTCTGATACCGGGTTGAAAGATATTGCAGCCTGAGCAGGGGTAAGGAAAGAGATACCGCTCTCAAGGCAAACCTTAGGAAGGGCAGCCATGAAGTCGAAGATTCCGCTCTGGGCCGGGGTATGCTCTCCGAAGGTCTCGTAGTCCATAAAGAGATTCACTACATCACCCTCTGCAGCCTCAACCCAATCCCTGAACTTCTCGGCTGTGAGCGGCCATTCTGCCCAATTGCGGTCACCGAAACGGAATGCGATGTCGTCACTGAGCTTGTAGTTGCGCAGGAGAAGCTTCTGTGAGCTCTCGAAATCATTGGTATAGACATAGTTAGGAGAGCGCCAACCCATAATGTGGCGGGCACCTTCGGTAAGCATTGTGTTGAAACCCAACTGGAAAGCTTCCCTACCGATTTGGTCAGAGTAGATAAGCTCGGTGTTGCGGAAGGTCACAGGGGTCTGTCCGAAATATTCTTCGATGGCACTCTTGTGCTTGAGCACCTGGTGGCGGAACTCAGGAATGGAGCCTACTGAAGCCAAAGAATGATAGTAGGTTTCGCAGAGGAACTCCACACTGCCGGTCTTAGCGAGAGCCTTGAAGCTGTCGAGCACTTCCGGAGCATAGCGGTCAAACTGCTCGAGAGCAGAACCGGAAATCGAGAAAGCGACCTTCAGCTCGCCCTTTGACTCCTTGATAGCCTTGAGGAGAAGCTCGTTCATCGGAAGATAGCACTTCTGGGCTATCCTCTTGAGGATGGTACGGTTTGCGAAGTCATCGTAATAGTGCGAGTCCTTGCCGATATCGAAGAACCTGTACAATCTGAGCCTTGTAGGTTGATGTACCTGGAAGTACATGCAGATTGATTTTGCCATAATATATCTACTTTATTAATGATTCGTAAATGGTCTTGAGTTTTGCTGTCGCGTGATCCCACTTGAGGGCGTTTACCTCGTCAAGGCCCTGCTTTGCCGCGAAGCGGGAAAGAGCAGGATACTGAAGGAGTGCATAGATGTCGTCTGCCATAGCGTCCACATCCCAGAAGTCCACCTTGAAGGCGTATTTCAGGATTTCGGCAGCACCACTCTGATAGGAGATGATGGAAGGCACATTGGAACGCATAGCCTCAAGAGGCGAGATTCCGAACGGCTCACTCACTGAAGGCATGATGTAAACATCACTAAGGGCGAACATCTTCTGCACATCTGCACCACGCAGGAAGCCTGTGAAGTGGAAGCGGTCGGCAATGCCGAGCTTTGCCACCTGGCGGATTGCGCGGTTCATCATATCTCCGCTTCCGGCCATAACGAAACGCACATTCTTGGTACGCTTGAGGACCTTGGCGGCGGCATCGATGAAATACTCCGGTCCCTTCTGGAAGGTGATTCGTCCGAGGAAGGTAACGACCTTGTCCTTCACTCCCCTTTCGACCTCGATATTTTCGCGGCCGCTGAAGTCAACTGCATTGTGCACAGCGACAACTTTGTCGGGAGAGATGCCGTATTTGTTGATGACTATGTTCCTTGTAAGCTCGGAAACGGCTACAACCTTGTCGGCAGCCTGCATTCCGCGCTTCTCGATGGCGAGCACGCGGGTATCGATCATATCCTCGCTTCCGCGGTCATAGGAAGTCGCGTGGACGTGCACTACCAGAGGCTTGCCTGTAAGTTCCTTGGCGGCGATGCCGGCAAGATAGGTAAGCCAGTCGTGGGCGTGGATGACATCGAACTCGTCCTTGTGCTGGAGAGCAATGGTTCCGCCAACCTGCGCGTAGCGGCTCACCTCTTCCATAAGGTTGGCGCCGTACTTGCCGGAGAACTTGAACTTCTGGCCGAAACCTACCGTGGTCTCGGTGATACGCTCCCTTTTCATTTTCTCGATGGCCTCGAAATATTCATCCGGGTCAACATAAGGGACAATATTGGAATCAACGTGGATGAACTTCACCTTATTGAGGAACTCATCCACAGTTTCGCTCACATTCTGCACAGCAACATCGCTGGCATTGATGATTCTGGTGCAGGACTGGTCCTCGTCTCCGCTTGCGGAAGGCATCACGAAGAGAGTCTCGACGCCGTTGTGCGCAAGACCTTCGACTATACCTTTGCAAGCCGTTCCAAGTCCGCCTGCAATATGGGGAGGAAACTCCCAACCGAACATAAGTACTCTCATCGCTATGATTCCTTGTATTTGTTCAAAACTGATTCACATATAAGAAGTGCGGCCGTGCTGAGGGCTGATGAGATTGCTCCGTGCGGCTCGAACGGAGGGTCTCCGTCATAGAGCTCGGAGAATGCGCCCACGCCGTGCTTGTTGAGGTCTGCAAAGAAACCTTCGGTAAGCCACTCGGCCTTCTTCACAAAGGACGGGCCCTTCACGCGGAAGCAGGTCTCGATATAAGGGGCGAGCAGCCAAGGACGGGTGGAACCCTGATGGTATGCGAGGTCCCTGTCGAGCTGCGAGCCTTCATATACTCCCTTGTACTTCATATCTCTCGGAGAGAGGGTGCGGATACCTCTTGCGGTAACGAGCTCGGAGTCTATTACCTTCAGAATCAGCGGATGAAGCTCATCCTCGATGGCTGAATACTTGAGGCTGATTGCGAAGAGCTGGTTAGGACGGATGTCCATATTCTGGCCGAAGTTGTCCACATAGTCTGCCAGACACCTGCGTCCCTCGTTCCAGAAGGTCTTCTGGTAGTTCGCCTCGATGAGGGCTGCAATAGGAGCCCACTGCTTTACGAAATTCTTGTTGGATGCATATTTGCGCTCCATATCGAGGGCAAAGCGGATTGCGTTGTACCAGAATGCGTTGGTCTCCACCTGATAGCCGGCCCTTTCGGTAACGGCCCTGCCGCCCACATAAGCGTTCATCCAGCTGAGTGCCACACCGTCCATCTGAGCCCAGAGCAGTCCGTTAGGATGCATAACAACCTCTTTCCTTCCACCCGGCAGATAGCTTTCGAGCACCTTCTTGACGGTCTTGCCGTATTTCTTCCACACAGCCTTCTCGTCAGCTCCGTGGTCAATGTAGCGGATCAGGGTCTGGGCAAGGGCGAGAGGCGCCTCAACCTGAGTGGTGCGATGGAAAAGCCTCTCCTGCTCATCTGCGATGAGGTTGTCGAGTATTTCCTCGAAATCCTCCGGATGATTGCCGTAGAGGGTCAGTCCCGGAAGGGCAAGAATGGTCTCCCTGAGAAGTCCGGTGTACATCCAGGAAAGTCCTGCGTTGATTTTCTTGCGTCCGTTGTGGCAGGTAATCAGAGACTCGGCGCAACGCACGAGAAGTTCGTGATCGCTGAGCGGCTTGCCTGCCTCCTTGTAGAACTTGCGGAAGGTCTTGCGGAACTCCGAAGGCTTCTGCTCATACTTGGCAGCCGAGAAGATAATGGAATCTCCCGGCCTGAGGGATACTTCGAATACGCCAGGCGAAAGAAGGTCCTCCCTGCAGTCGAAGCCGCGACGGTACTCGTCGGAATATGTCACTCCATAATACCAGTGGGCGTCGCTGCGGAAGCGGGCCTTGCCGGAGAACTGAAGGTACAGATCAGGGAAAGCCTCATAGAGGCGGAATGATGCACCGTGGTCGCAAAGCTTATATCCCTGGTCTGCCACATCATTGGCGTGGGTGAGGTCGTGAATATTGCGGAATGCGAGCAGCGGCCTGAACTGCACGGTGGCAGTCTCGGGAGCTTCGAGAAGCTCGTAATTTATGAGAAGCTGGTCTCTGTCAGGGCAGAGCAGAAGGGTCTTGCGGAACACGATGTCGCCGATTTTGTAGGTAATCTGCGGCACCGGAGTTTCGGTGAAGTCAACCACATACTTGTGGCCCCTCGGCTCGTAAATGTCTCCGTAGCAATGAATTCCAAGATTGAACTGCTTGCCACTCACGGTAATTGACTCATCAAGGGATGAGAGCAAGAGGTAGCGGTCGCCGCCGAAGCGGTCAAGGGTAAGGGCGAGCAGTCCGTGATACCTGCGGGTGTTGCAGGTAATGATGGACGTGTTGATGTAGGCTCCCTCCTTGTTTTCGCTGATGATTTCCCTCTTAAGCGAGTAAGAGAGGTTCACCAGCTCTGCCTTGTTGAATTTCAATAATGCCATAATATCTCTTATCTTTTAACCAGCACCAGACCGCACCTTGACGGAAGGTACAGCCTTAGTGTATGGTCTGTGGTAACGTGTAATTCTCCATTGCGAAGACGGTCAAATCCATCGTACACGCCTTCGTCGGTATTGAAGCTAAGTTCATACTCCCCATCCTCTGTTTCAAAGCCGTAATTCTCATACGATTGGGTAGGGTTGAAATTGAGCGCAAATATAACATTTTTCCTTCGGAAAATCAAGATTTTCTTTTCCTCGTCGGCGCGCAGAAGGACAGGTGCTTCGGAAAGAATCTTACGGTCGCGAAGGAAGTGCACCATATGGGCATCAAAAGCTTCCAGACAGCCGTAGCGAAGCATAGGATTGTCCGCAAGCGACCACTGTCTGCGGGCATAGGCATAGGACCAGTTGTTTCCTTCGCGAGGGAAGTCTATCCACTCCGGATGTCCGAATTCGTTGCCCATAAAGTTGAGATAACCGTTTCCTGCCGTAGCGGCGGTGACAAGACGGATGAGTTTGTGAAGGGCTATTCCGCGGTCAACTATGAGGTTCTGGCTTCCTTTGTTCATAGACCAGTACATCTCTTTGTCTATGAGACGGAAGATGATGGTCTTGTCGCCCACAAGAGCCTGGTCGTGGCATTCGGCATAGCTGACGGTCTTCTCGTCTGCGCGTTTGTTGGTGAGCTCCCACCAGATTTCGCCCATAGACCACTGCTCGTCAGTCTTTTCCTTAATCCACTTGATCCAGTGGTCGGCAACGCCCATCGCCATTCTGTAGTCAAAACCGACTCCACCGGCATCGAAAGGCGCGGCAAGGCCGGCCATACCGCTGACATCCTCGGCAATGGTGATGGCGTCAGGGTTGAGTTCATGTATGAGCATATTGGCAAGGGCGAGATAACATACGGCATTCTCGTCCACGCCCTTGTTGAAATACAGGTCGTAATTGCCGAAGGCTGTGCCCAGACCGTGGTCCCAGTAGAGCATCGAGGTCACGCCGTCGAAGCGGAAGCCGTCGAGATGATATTCCTCCATCCAGTATTTGCAGTTGCTGAGGAGGAAATATTTCACCTCGTCCTTGCCGTAGTCGAAGCAGCGGGAGCCCCAGGCCGGATGGTGGCCGGCTGCACCGGGATAGAAGTAGAGGTCTTCGCGACCGTCCAGGCGGCTCAGGCCCTCGGCTTCGTTGGAGACGCTGTGGGAGTGGACTATGTCCATAATAACGGCAATGCCGTGGCTGTGGGCCTCATCCACAAGGGCCTTGAACTGCTCCGGAGTGCCGAAGCGGCTGCTGAGGGCGAAGAAGTTGGCTACCTGATAACCGAAGCTTCCGTAGTAAGGATGCTCCTGAAGGGCCATTATCTGAATTACATTGTAGCCCAGACGCACGACGCGCGGGAGCACATCGCGACGGAAGTCCTCGAAGCTGGATACCTGCTCCTTTTCTCCGGCCATTCCGATATGGCACTCGTAGATGAACGGGGTGTCGATTTTGCCCGGGGCTTTATGTTTCCATTTATAAGGCTTTGCGGGCTCCCAGACCTGGGCGGAGAAGACTTTGGTCTGAGGGTCCTGTACGGCACGGGTGACATAGGCCGGCAGCCTTTCTCCCCCGCCGCCCTGCCATTCTATCCAGAGCTTGTAGAGGTCACCGTGGTGCAGGAAGACTTCCGGGAGCCTGAGTTCCCAGTTGCCCTGGCCTACCGGTTTGAAGGCGAAGGCTTCGGAACGCTTCCAGTTGTTGCAGTCTCCGATGAGGTAGATGCGGCTGGCGTTGGGAGCCCATTCGCGGAGCACCCAGCTGTCAGTTTCGTGATGAAGTCCGTAGTACAGATGATTGTTTACCGCTTCGCTGAGGGGCCCTTCCCCTGCGAGTTTGGTTTTTGTGGCGAGGATATTCTCGTGGCGTGCATCTATTGCTCCTTTCCACGGTCCCAGCCAAGGGTCCATATCGTAGATTTTCTCCATATATCTCTATATTTCTTATAATACGGATTATAGTGTCAACAAGTTTCAAACCAGGGAGTCCAGTTTTTCGCGTGCGCTGCGCAGGTAGGCGCGGCACTGTTCGACGAGTTCGGATGAGCGCTTGAGGGCGCTGTCCATTTTGTCGAGGTCCACGGAAGGGTCCTCAACTTCAGCTGCGATTTTTTCCAGCTCCGCAATCGCCTGGGCGTAATCGAATGCAGTTTCTTTCATTGCTCTTATTTTAGATTCCCGGTCGGGGCCGGGAATGAGGTAACTGTATCAACATTGACTTCTATGGTGCCGTCCGCAAGCATTATCCTGAGCTTGTCCCCGGGTTTGACCGATGCCGCTTCCTTGACTATGTGTCCTCCCTCATCAACTATCAACGAGTAACCCCTCTGAAGGACTTTGCGGGGGTCGGCTTCGCGGATACGGCGCTCCAGTTCGTCAATCCTGGACAGGCGGGAGGAAATTTTGTTTGCAAAAGCGAGCTTCAGCCGGTTGGCAAGATAAGTCAGGCGTTCATCTTCCTGAGCATAAAGGTCAATGAATTCATCCGCAAGGGCGGTAGGAGTCTTCACAAAGGCGTGCGCCACCATATCCGCAACCGAATGGTCCCGGTCGTGGCCGATGGCGGTATAGACAGGAATAGGGCAGCGGGCGATGGCAGCCGCCATATCGTAATCATCAAAGCAGGCAAGGTCAAGCCTGGAGCCTCCGCCGCGCATAATCAGCGCAGCATCGAATTGTTTCGGGTCTATTTCGGCGAGTGCCTGGGCAACCGAAGCGGGCGCCTTCTCCCCCTGCATAGTTGCCGGGAAAAGAGTCACCTTGAACACGAAACCGTATTCGTTCTCCTCAAGATGACGGCAGAAATCCCCGTATCCTGCGGCATCCGGAGCGGAAATCACAGCCAGACTGTAAGGAAGAGCGGGCAGTTCCAGTTCCTTCTGAAGCTCCATAAGCCCCTCCTTCTCCAGCCTCTCTATGGTCTGGCGCTTCTTGAGCTCGGCATCACCCACGGTAAACTCCGCATTGATATCATCAATCACCAGACTGAGTCCGTAGAGCTCGGAATAATTGACCTGGGCACGGGCCATAATCTGCTGACCTGCGGCAAGACGGGTGCCGGCAGCCTGCTCGAAAAAAGCCGACAGGAACTTGAAACGGGAGCTCCAAATCATAGCCTTGACCTTGGCAAGCTGCACTCCCCTCTCGCTCTGGACGAGTTCGAGGTAGCAATGACCGTTGGTGCGTACCTGCATTGAGGCAATCTCCGCCTTAACCCAGACCCTGTCCGGGAAAAGTTCGAAGAGACCTTCCCTGATCTCTCTCTGAAGCGTCAAGAGATCGTAGCAGTCCATTATTTCTGGCGGAAGAATATCTGAATAGGGCAACCGGTAAGGTCGAAATTCTCACGCAGCTTATTCTCCAGGAAACGCTTGTACGGCTCCTTGATGTACTGAGGCAGATTGCAGAAGAACGCAAATGCCGGGAAGCGCGTAGGCAGCTGGGTGATATATTTGATCTTCACATACTTGCCCTTGATTGAAGGAGGCGGGGTCTCCTCGATTATCGGAAGCATTGCTTCGTTGATGCGCGCGGTCGGAATCTTCGTGCTGTAGTTCTCATATACCCTGGTAACAGCGTCCAGCACATCCTGGATGCGGGTCATCTTAAGCACGGAAGTAAAGATAATCGGCACATCGGTAAACGGTGCCAGACGGGAGCGGAGGGTCTGCTCGTAAACCTTGAGCGTATTGCTGTCCTTGATGAAAAGGTCCCATTTGTTGACCACCAGTACGACTCCCTTGCGGTTCTTGAGGATAAGGTTGAAGATATTCATATCCTGAGCCTCCATTCCGGTGGTGGCATCAATCATCATAATGCACACATCCGAATGCTCGATGGCACGGATGGAGCGCATCACGGAATAGAACTCCAGGTCTTCGTGAACCTTGGCTTTGCGGCGTATGCCGGCGGTATCCACAAGCATAAACTCGTGGCCGAACTTGTTGTAATAGGTCTCGATGGCATCGCGGGTGGTGCCGGCCACCGGAGTTACGATGTTGCGGTCCGTGCCGAGCAGGGCATTGGTAAGCGAGGATTTGCCCACATTAGGCTTTCCCACTATCGCAATGCGGGGAAGTCCCGCATAAGGGTCCTCGGTCTGGACATCTTCCGGAAGCACCTTCACTATGGCATCCAGCAGGTCTCCGGTGCCGGAACCGTTGGCCGCGGAAATGCTGTATAGTTCGCCCAGTCCCATTGAGTAGAACTGATACGCGTCATACATCTTCTCTCCGCTGTCCACTTTGTTTACGGCAAGAATCACAGGCTTCCTGGCCCTGCGGAGCACATCTGCGATTTCGGCATCGTAGTCCGTCACTCCTGTCGCGGCTTCGACCATAAAGAGAATCACATCCGCTTCATTGATGGCAATCTGGACCTGCTCACGGATGGCAGCCTCGAAAACATCGTCGGAATTGGTGGTGTAACCGCCGGTATCCACTACCGAGAATTCGCGGCCGCACCACTCGCAACGGCCGTAATGGCGGTCGCGGGTAACGCCCGAAATATCGTCCACAATTGCCTGGCGCATGCCGACAAGACGGTTGAAAAGGGTTGATTTGCCGACATTAGGCCGGCCTACTATTGCTACCAGACTCATTTTTCTTTCTTTTTTTCATCAAACAAACCGCACTCCTTGCAGGCTT
>SAMEA3663028__coassemble_657_pt1 | contig 12678 bp, 11 predicted proteins | sample SAMEA3663028__metabat2_high_PE_014 | metagenome-assembled genome bin SAMEA3663028 (sample SAMEA3663028) | pig gut metagenome | biome: pig gut; feature: pig-associated habitat; material: faeces | place: France | collected 2012 | reverse complement strand
ACCCCACCGCTGACGCGGTCCCCCCTCTTATGGTGCCGAGGGTGGCACAGGTTCTTGGAAGGCCCTGCCCGCCTGCCGCACTTCGCGGCCTTTCGACAGATGTGCAGTATTTGCAGAAATTTTGTAAATTTGCAGCGATTTGCTAACTAAAACCTGAAATAATGAAACCCATTCTAAAGGTAGTAGAGGGGAAACGTGATTTGACAAAATTCATTCACTTCCCGGAAAAACTGTACAAAAATGACAAATGGTGGGTACCGGCACTCATCTCTGACGAGTACAACACCCTCCAGGCAAGCAAAAATCCGGCATTCGACTACTGCGAAGCCAAACTGTGGCTCGCCCTTGACGAAAAAGGCAATGTGGTCGGACGCGTAGCCGGAATCATAAACCACGAAGCCAACAAATGCTGGAACGAACAGACCGCCAGATTCGGATGGATAGACTTCATCGAAGACCAGGAAGTTCTTGACACTATGCTTGCGGAAGTCGAGAAGTGGGCAGTGGACAAGGGAATGGTCAAACTCAAAGGACCTCTCGGCTTCACAGACCTGGACAAGGAAGGTCTTCTGGTAGAAGGTTTTGAGCAGCTCTCCCCTTTCACCTGCATATACAATTTCCCTTACTATGGTCCTATGCTCGAAAAGGCCGGCTTCACCAAGGATGCCGACTGGACCCAGAGAATCGTCACCGTCCCGGATGAATTCCCGAGAATGATGAAACTCGCGGATGCCATTGCTGAAAGGGCAGGAGTGCACGTAGTCCATATCAAGAACAAGAAAGAACTCCGCAAGGAAGCCGATTACCTGTTCCGCAAAGTCTATAACGAGACATTCGCACCTCTGTACGAGTTCGCCCCAGTAAATGACCGTCAGATAGACCAGTACATCAACTCGTACATCACGATATTGGATAAGGACTTCATCAGCATTATCCACGACAAGGACGAGCGTATCGTCGCCTTCGCTATCACCGTTCCTTCACTCTCGAAGGCAGTGCAGAAAGCCAAGGGACGCCTCTTCCCGTTCGGCATCTTCCCTATCCTCAAAGCCCTGCACCGCAACGACACTCTCGAAGCCCTGATGATAGGCATACACCCTGATTATCAGAGCAAGGGACTGCAGGTGCTTCTGTTCAAGCAGATTCACGAAAATGTCATCAGGCGGGGAGACATCAAGACAATGATTATGAACCCTCAGCTTGAAGAGAACGTCAAGGTACAGATGATATTTGACGAATACAATCCTCAGCCGTATATGCGCAGGAGGAGTTATTTCAAAGAGCTTAAGTAATGAGAGCAGCAATTTACGGCGCCGGTTCCCTCGGGACCATACTAGGCGCATTCATCACAAAGAAAGGAGGCCAGATTGACCTCATCAACCGCAACAAGGCTCACGTTGCGGCGCTTAAGGCAAACGGAGCTACCGTGACCGGAACCCTGGAGTTCAACCAGAAGGTCACAGCCCTCACCCCGGATGAGATGAGCGGCCGTTACGATATCATCTTCCTTATGACCAAGCAGTTGCAGAATAAGGAAGTAGTCACTTTCCTGAAGGACTACCTCGAGGACGATGGAGTTCTCGTAACCCTTCAGAACGGAATTCCTGAATACGAAATCAGCGAAATACTGGGCGAAGACCGCGTACTCGGATGCACCGTAGCCTGGGGAGCCACAATGGGAGCTCCGGGCATCTGCGAGCTCACTTCCTCTCCTGACAGCCTCACCTTCTCGCTGGGAAGCCTGAGCAGCAAGCCTAACGCACATCTTGGCGAAGTCAAGGCCCTGTTGGAAATGATGGGACCGGTGGAAATCGATGAGAACTTCATCGGGACGCGCTGGAGCAAGCTCCTCATCAATGCAGCATTCTCCGGGATGAGCGCCGTGTGCGGATGTACTTTCGGAGAGGCCGCATCGGACAAGGCTTCACGCAAAATCGTGCAGGCCCTCATCAAGGAGTGCATCGACGTATGTGCCAAGGGAGGCATCAGAATCGAGCCTATCCAGGGCAAAGATGTAGTCAAGCTCCTGGACTACCACGGCCCAATCAAAAAGGCCATATCTTTCGCAATCATCCCTATTGCCATCAAGAAGCACGCGCTTCTTAAGGCAAGTATGCTCCAGGACCTGGAGAAAGGCAAACTCTGCGAGGTTGACGCCATCAACGGTGTCGTATGCAATTACGGCAGGAAGGTGGGCGTCCCGACCCCTTGCAACGACAAGGTGGTGGAAATACTCCACAAATGCGAAAAGGGTGAGCTCAAACCGTCCTTCGACAATGTAAAGTTGTTCTAAACGAAACAAATACAATGGTAAAAGTCAATTTGGGAGGCTGCAGCTCCTTCGTAAAAGATGCAGATTATAAAGCTTATGTAAACAAGGCCTTAGAGGCATTTGACACACTTCAGGCAGAAAACGGTGCCGGAAATGACTTCCTCGGCTGGAAAACTCTTCCGGTCGATGTAAGCGAAGATATCATCAGCTCCTGCGAGCAGGTCCGCGACAGCTGGAAGGCCAAGGGCGTTGACCTGGTGATTGTCATCGGTATCGGCGGTTCCTATCTTGGAGCCCGCTGCGCCATCGAAGCCCTAAGCCACTGTTTCGTGCGCAAGGAGGGTAACCCTCAGGTAGTATTTGCCGGCAACAACCTCAGCGAGGAGTATCTCGCGGAGCTTATGGACCTTGCCAAGCTGCGCAACACCGCTGTCATAGTAATTTCCAAGTCCGGAACCACCACTGAGCCGGCTGTTGCATTCAGAATCTTCAAAGAATATGTGGAGCAGACCTACGGCAAAGCTGAGGCAGCAGAGCGTATCGTAGCCATCACCGATGAGCACAAGGGCGCTCTCAAGACACTTTCCACCCAGGAAGGCTACAAGACATTCATTGTTCCTGACAATGTGGGAGGCCGTTTCAGCGTTCTCACTCCGGTAGGACTTCTGCCGATTTGCGTTGCAGGCTTCGACATCCGCGCAATGCTCAAGGGTGCCGCAGACGAGCGCGAGTCACTTCTCGTAAAGGGTGAGGACAACAGCGCCGTACAGTATGCCGCAATGCGCAATCTCCTGCACACCGAAGCCGGCAAGGCTGTCGAGATTCTGGTGACCTATAGTCCTAAGCTCGTTTACCTCGCAGAATGGTGGAAGCAGCTCTACGGCGAGTCCGAAGGCAAGGACGGCAAGGGCATATTCCCTGCCAGCGTCAACAACACCGCCGATCTCCACTCAATGGGACAGTTCATCCAGGAGGGCAGCCGCGTGATGTTCGAAACCCTCATCAATGTGGAGAACGCAAACAGGAGCGTAGTTATTGGCAGCGACGAGCAGAACCTCGACAAACTCAACTACCTCGCAGGCCAGCATGTTGACCACTGCAACGCAATGGCCCAGCTCGGAGTCAAGGTAGCCCACATCGACGGAGGCGTACCTCAACTTGAAGTAAGTATGGAGCGCATCGACGAGTACAATCTCGGAAGCATATTCTACTTCTTCGAGTTCGCCTGTGGCATTTCAGCCTATGTACTTGGCGTGAATCCGTTCAACCAGCCGGGCGTGGAGGCCTACAAGAAGAATATGTTTGCGCTGCTGCGCAAGCCTGGCTTCGAGGCCGAGACCGAGGCAATACTTAAGAGGATATAATAGAGAGCCATCTCGAAATACAAAGGACGCGGGCACGCAGGACCTCATAATCAAGGGTTTCGGGCGTGTCCGTGCTCTTGTTTGTATTGAGTGTGACACCGGAAGTGAAGACTACGGCAGGAACACCAGCTTCAAGGAAAACCCTCTGTTCCCCTATCTTGCGGTAGAACAGGCGGGTAAACTTGTCGCTGCGGTAGTAGTCATAGTAGAGCTTGAGGCCAGGCAGACGCGCGCAGGAGCGCAACGAAGAGTCATACCGCTCAGCCCCAAGGGCTATGAGGAAGCGGCGGTGCTTCAGTTCGACAGGCGCAAGGGTACTTCCTACAGTATCCAGATTTACCATCAGGCGGATATTGCGCTTTCCGAGCAGACGAAGCAAATCGCGTGCGCCCGCGTAATCGCTGCTATGGCCGTCGAACGCAACGAAGATAATGCCGTCGCGCGGGCTTGACGGTGCATTATGAGCCAGGGAAATCAGTGCCGCAACTCCTGAGGCGTTGGCATCCGCACCCGGGTAGAGGCGCCCGTCCACGGTACCCAGGCCGTCGTAATATGCTCCCACCACTATCCATTTGCCGGAAGTCCCCGGGATACAGCCTACGACATTGCGTCCCCGTGCTCCCGAAGGCAGTTCAAAGGAATGGAACCACTTTCCTGAGAAGGGCTGAAGTCCCGCCCTCTCGAAACTGCGCTTGATCCAGGCGGAGCAACGTAAGGCAGCGCTGTCAGCGCTCGCACGCCCCCCGAACTGGGGACTGCACAGGGCTTCCACATTCCAGCGGAGGAAGTCCGCACCCATAGCGGAACGGTAGGTCACAGGAGGCATCACATCGAAGTCCCGGGCTGCCATAGGCAGACCGGAAAGACAGAGCAGCAGGGCTGTCAGATATAATTTGGCTCCAGGTTTCAAATTGGGCACGAAAAATGTTATATTTGCAGGATTGCAAAAATAAGCAAAAAAATGGGAGTTCACGGCAAAACAATAAGCAAAGCGCTCGGCCTGATGGTAGGCCTGCTGCTGTGCATTCCCGCTTACTGCCAATGGGACAAGGATGTACTGCAGTTCAGAGGCAGGCTTGCGCTAAGTGACGGCAAGTATTCACAGGCCATCGAGCAATTCAACATACTGGTAGCCCTTCAGGACAACGACTGCTGGACCTACTTCTACAGAGGAATAGCCAAATACAATCTCGGAGATGTGAGGGGCGCCCTTGCCGATTTCGAGAAAAGCGTGGAAATCAATCCCGTATTTACCAACGGCTACCACTACAGGGCCATCACCAAAAGCCGTCTGGGCGAATACGACGAAGCCCTCAAAGACTTCGAAAAGGCCATCAGCCTGCGTCCCGGCAACAACGGCATATATTTCAGCCGGGGAGTAACCTATTTCCTTGCCCAGCGCTTCGACGAGGCTGTTTCCGACTTCGACCGTTACCTGCGGCACGAGCCGAACGACCCTTCCGCCTACCTCAACAGGGGAGCCGCCCATCTGTATCTCGGAGACACGCTCAAAGCCCTGAACGATTACAACAAAGCCATCAAACTGGACCGCTACGACCCTGAAGGATACATCAGGCGGGCCCGGCTCAACGCCAAAAGGGAGCTATGGGACGAAGCCATAGAAGACCTCAACATCGCCATAGAACTGGATAAGGAAAACACCTTCGCCTACTACCACCGCGGTCTTATGTATATGGAGACCAGGGATTGGAACAAGGCAATGGCGGATCTCAACAAAGTGCTGGAAAACGAGCCCGGCAATGCCCTGACCCTCTACAACAGGAGCATACTCTATATGAATGTAGGCGAATATGAAATGGCTCTGGACGATATGGACAGGGTCATCAATATCAACCCGGGCAATGTGCTTGCCTACTTCAACAGGGCAGCCTGTTTCATAGAACTCGGCAGATGGCGCAGCGCCCTTGCCGACTACACCAGGGCCATAGAACTTTATCCGGACTTCGCCAAGGCCTACCAGAACAGGGCCTATGTGGAGAACCATCTGGGAATGCAGAAAGAATCAAAGGCTGACTACGAGACTGCGCGCCGCAAGGTGGAGGAGTACCAGAAGGGTCTTATTTCCGTCGAGTCATTTGCCGACACCTCGAAACGCTACGGTTCCCTGATCGATTTCGATGCGGACTTCGTAAACAAGAACTTCAACGACGAACTGCTGCAGCACAGGGACATAGATATCAGGCTTAGGCCTATGTACAGGGTAGTCATAAGCAACACATCAGATGACAGCAAACTCGCCTTCTCCAATGCTTATGAGAATCCGAGTGCAGAAGCCTTCTTCAAGACCCTGCCTCTGCCTGCGAGGATGGCTTCTTCCAACGATGCAGGTGTCGCAGGCAGCAGCCTTGCCGGCTACGACAAGTCGCGCTCCGACATAGCTTTCCTCTACGGAGTCAAAGCGGTGAAGGACAAACAATACAACCAGGCCCTGAGCCATTACAATACGGCTGTGGAGGGCTCTGAAGGCACAAGCAAAGCCTTCTACCTCACCAACAGAGCCGTACTCAAGGCTGAGATGGTGGACTTCATAGCATCCATAGAAAACAATGTCCAGACCCTGTCAATGGATGACCAGGGCGCCGTAAAGACCAGGGTTAACGACAGGGCCGCAAGGAGCTACGACTACTCAGATGCACTTGCGGATATGGAAGAGGCCGTCGCGCTCTCCCCTGACCTGGCGTGGATGAATTTCAACCTCGGAAACCTCTACTGTCTGCAGAGCCAGCCGGTAAGAGCTATAGAACAATATGACAAGGCCATCAGCGAATACCCGGCAATGGGTGATGCGTATTTCAACCGCGGCCTGGTGCTGATATTCCTCAGGGACAAGGAAAAGGGCTGCATAGACCTTTCCAGAGCCGGAGAACTCGGTGTCAAGGACGCCTACAGCGTAATCGGCAGATACTGCAAGGAGGCCTTAGAATAGGATATATATGAAAGAATTCTGGAAAATAATCAAAAGATATGTAAGGCCTTATGTTGGCTACCTTGGCGGTTCGGTGCTGCTGAACATTCTGTCCGCAGTATTCAATGTCTTTTCCTTCTCGCTTCTGATACCGATTCTGAAGATGCTTTTCGACACCTCGGGAGCAAGCTTCGAATTCATTCCCTGGGGGCAGGTGCGCGACTTCGGCGATATTACAGGCAATATCTATTACTTTGTGGGCGGCTGGATCGAAACCTACGGACACAGTCGCGTCCTGCTCGGGCTCTGCCTTACCTTCTGCGCCATCACTCTCATAAAGACCACCTGCTATTTCGGTTCATCAGCGGTTATGGTACCTATCCGCACAGGCATAGTGAGAGACTTGAGGATGGAAATCTACCGCAAAATACTCTCTCTGCCAATCGGCTTCTTCTCCCAGGAGAGAAAGGGCGATATCATAGCCCGTATCAGCGGAGATGTGGGGGAAGTCGAGAGCTCAATCACCAGCACCCTGGATATGCTGATCAAGAACCCTATCCTGATTATCATCTACCTCACGGTGCTGTGCTTCATGTCCTGGCAGCTGACCCTGTTCACCATCATCTTCGCACCGGTTATGATATTCATTATGAGCCTTATAGGACGCAAGCTGAAGGCCCGCTCCCTGGAGGCTCAGAAATACTGGAGCGACACTATGTCGCAGGTGGAGGAGACTCTCGGAGGCCTTCGTATCATAAAGGCTTTTCTGGCTGAGAAGAAGATGGGAGATCGTTTCAACAAGGTTACGGCCGGGATGAAGCGCAAAAACACCCTTGTAGGAGTGCGCCAGGCCAGCGCCCATCCGGTCAGCGAGTTCCTGGGCACAGTGATGATTGCAATCGTGCTTTGGTTCGGAGGTACGCTCATCATCAGCGAAAGCACAACCATAGACGCCCCTGCTTTCATAGCATATATGACTATACTGTACAGCATAATCCAGCCGATTAAGGACCTTTCGAAGGCAGCTTATGCGGTACCTAAGGGTCTTGCATCAATGGAGCGTATCGACAAGATTCTGGATGCAGTCAATCCGCTTGAGGAACCTTCCGAGCCTCTGGAACTCGGCAGCTTCAGGAAGGAAATCCGCTTCAGGGATGTGGATTTCACTTACGATGGAAGCCGTATGATTCTTCAAGGCATCAACCTGACCATAGAAAAGGGCAAGACCGTTGCGATTGTAGGTTCGTCCGGAGCCGGAAAGTCCACTCTCGTTGATTTGATTCCACGGTTCTATGATGTATGTGCAGGCAGCGTGGAAATAGACGGGAAGGATGTGCGCAAGCTAAGGCTCGCAGACCTTCGCTCTCTCATCGGTAATGTGAACCAGGAGCCTATTCTGTTCAATGACACCATTTACAACAACATAGCCTTCGGAGTCGAGGACGCTACCCCTGAGCAGGTCGAGGCAGCGGCAAAGATTGCCAATGCACACGACTTCATTATGGAAAAGCCTCTCGGCTACCAGGAAAACATCGGCGACCGCGGTTCGAAACTCTCGGGAGGACAGAGACAGAGAATCTCCATTGCCCGGGCCATACTCAAGAACCCGCCTATTCTCATTCTCGACGAGGCTACGGCTTCGCTGGATACGGAATCCGAAAGGCTGGTGCAGGAAGCCCTCGACAGGCTTATGTCCACCCGCACTACCATTGCCATTGCACACAGGCTCTCTACCGTCAAGAATGCGGATGAAATCATTGTAATGTCCGAAGGCAGGATAGTGGAGAGGGGAACCCACGACCAACTTATTGAACAGGGAGGAATATACAGGAAACTATATGACATGCAGTCCCTCTAGAAAGGCGCCCCTTCTGTGGAGAATATTGCTGCTGCTCTATCTTGGAGCCGTGGCCTGGGTATGCTTCAGCAAACCGGACAGCCTGCCGTCGGTACCCCAGTGGAATTTCATCATTCCATTCGACAAAGTCGTGCATTTCTGCCTCTTTCTCCCCTTCCCCATAGTTGCCTTTTTCTCCTTGAATGTCAAAAAGAAGCCTATGCTGGCAGTTTTGGCTTTTCTGCTTATCGGATTAGTCCTCGCGGGATGTACCGAGCTGATTCAGGGGTTCACTGAGTACAGGAGCAAGGATGTGATGGATTTTGTTGCGGACGGAGCCGGACTTACTGCAAGTTCTGTTCTTTTGGCTCTTTACCTTCTTTTTTCCGGAAAATCACGAACTCGTTCATACTGAAATTCAGGATACCGGAGAAGCAGAGGGCAACGAGGTTACAGATAACCGGGTCCCACTTGAAGACAACGGCCACACCGTTGAGAATCAGCATTTTGAGTATGAAAGCGGAAATGCAGGAGAGATTGTATTTCCAGAAATGGCCAAAGAACACACCGGATTTCTTCCTGTTGATTCTGTCTTTCCAGACATAGAAATATGCAGTCAGATAGTTTACAAATACTGCGCATTCGAAAGAAATGCAGGGAGATACTATATATTGCTCGAAGTGGCTGTCTCCAAAAACATAATGCGCCAGACACCAAAGGACAACAGTATCCGTAATCGTACCCAACAATGTGGTTACGATGTACTTAACTATTTTGGTAAATAAGCCCTTGATATCCATTTAATGAGACTAGTTTACAAATATAGTAATTTTTTGTTTCCCAAGCATTTGTTATATTTGTAACCTTATGGACAATCTCGAAGAAATACGAAAAAGAATCAATTCGCTTGATGCGCAGATGACATCCCTCTTTGAGGAAAGAATGTTGCAGTGCCGTCAGGTAGCCTTGTTCAAACGTGAACACGGTCTATCCATCACCGACTCCGCAAGAGAGGCGGAAGTGATTGCCAAGAACTCGATTCTCGTTAAGGATGACGAAATAAGAGAATATTACGCCCGCTTCCAGAAAGGTCTGATGGACACATCCAAGGCCTACCAGAGCCGGATAATGGAAGGCATTAGGGTGGCATATTGCGGCGTGCCGGGAGCTTTTGCACATATTGCGGCAAAGCAAATGTTCCCGGAGGCGGAACTGGTGCCCTTCAGCAATTTCGAAGATGCCTACAGGTCCTGCGAGAACAACCTGACAGACTGCGCAGTACTCCCGATTGAAAACAGTTTTGCGGGAGATGTGGCCGGTGTGATGGACCTTATGTTCTCCGGCTCCCTGTATGTCAACCAGGTGGTGGAGATTGCGGCTGTCCAGAATCTGCTCGGCTGCGAAGGCACCACACGGGAGAGCATCAAGGAGGTGGTCAGCCATCCGCAGGCCATAAGCCAGTGCGCCGCCTTTATCCGCAAAAACGGCTACAGAGTCAACGAATTCCCCAACACGGCAATGGCAGCAAGGTATGTAGCAGAAAAGAAGGACCCTTCCATAGCTGCTATTGCAAGCCTCGAGTCTGCGGAACTCTTCGGACTTAATGTAATCGAGCCGCATATCAACTCAAGTTCCACCAATACGACGCGTTTTGCCGCATTCTCGCGCAGCCGCTGCTCCGATAAATCGAAGGCTAAGATGGGAAGGCATTTCATACTTACCTTCACGGTGAAGAACGAGGCCGGAGCGCTTGCCAAAACGCTCAATATCATCGGTGCCCACGGATTCAATATGTGTTCGCTCAAGAGCCGTCCGATGAAGGAACTGATGTGGAACTATTATTTCTATATGGAGCTGGACGGAGATGTCCAGACCGAAGACGGACAGGATATGCTGCACGCACTTGGCAGCGTGTGTGACCGGCTCAAGCTTGTAGGCTCCTTCACTTCCCAGAAGAATGGATAGGATTCTGATAGTCGGACTGGGCCTCATAGGAGGCTCATACGCTGAAGGGCTGACCCGTGCCGGCTTCGAAGTGGGAGCTGTCACCCGCAGCCGATCCTCCATCGACTACGCCCTGCAGAAAGGCATAATATCTTCCGGCACCACCGGATTGGACCCTGATTACCTGGGACGATGGGATGTGGTGGTCTTTTCGCTCTACCCGCACATCTTCAGGCAGTGGGTACGCGAGAACCAGCAGTGGCTTCGCAGCGGTGCCATCCTTACCGATGTCACCGGAGTGAAAAGCCGGATAGTTCCCGAGATTCAGGGGATGCTCCGTCCAGACCTGGAGTTCGTTCCTGCCCACCCGATGGCGGGACGCGAGGTGTATGGAGTCCAGAACAGCAATGCCGATATCTTCAAGGGGGCGAATTTCATACTCACCCCAACCGAGCGCAACAGCGAGCAGGCAATAGGCAGAATCGAAGCCATTGCCCGGCACCTCGGGTTCCGTAAGATATCCCGCCTCAGCCCAGAGAAGCACGACGAGATGATAGGTTTCCTCTCGCAGCTTACCCACTGCATTGCAGTGACACTGATGGACTGCAAGGAATCCCATCATATGGTCGATTACACCGGAGACTCCTTCCGCGACCTCACCCGCATTGCCCGCATCAACGAAGATATGTGGACGGAACTGTTTCTTGAAAACAAAGCAGAGCTGCTCGAGCAGATGGACCTGTTTGCAGGCAAATTCAAGGAGCTGCGCGACGCACTTGAGCAGGAAGACAGTGAGAAAATGAAGCAGATGATGCGCCTTTCCACCGAGAGGCGGTCTTATTTTGACAAATAGTGCCCTATGAATATGATTTTCAAGCGGAAACTCCTTATCCCGCAGGAAGTGAAGGAGATGTACCCCATTTCTGAAGAAGGGGCTTTGGCCAAAAAGGAAAACGACCGCCAGATTGCCGACATCTTCGAGGGGAGGGATGACAGACTGCTGCTCATCATCGGTCCCTGTTCGGCGGACCGGGGCGATGCCGTCATTGACTATATTACCCGGCTCCGCAAGGTGCAGGAGGAGGTGAAGGACCGCATCTTCATCATCCCGCGCATCTATACCAACAAGCCCCGCACAACGGGTGCAGGTTACAAGGGAATGCTCCATCAGCCGGACCCGCTCAACTCTCCTGATATGCTCAAGGGCCTGATTTCCATACGCAAGCTCCATATGAGGGCCATCAACGAGACCGGTTTCAGCTGTGCGGACGAGATGCTCTATCCCGAGAACCACAAGTTCCTTTCCGACCTGCTTTCCTATGTTGCAGTCGGTGCCCGCTCTGTCGAGAACCAGCAGCACCGCCTGACCGCAAGCGGCCTGGATGTGCCTGTAGGTATGAAAAATCCTACCGGAGGCGACCTTTCCGTGATGATGAATGCGATTCGGGCAGGTCAGAGCAGCCACACTTTCATATACCGCAACTGGGAGGTGGAGAGCAAGGGCAATATGCTTACCCACGCGATTCTGCGCGGCTTCGTGGATGCGAAAGGAGTCAATCATCCGAACTATCACTACGAAGACCTTGAGCATCTTTGCGCCCTGTATGCGGAAAGCGGACTGCAGAATCCTGCACTTATTGTGGATACCAACCACTCCAATTCGGGCAAGAAGTATCTGGAGCAGGTACGCATTGCCAAGGAGGTGATTCACAGCGCAAACCACAACTCCGACATTCGAAAGCTCCTGAAAGGTATGATGATAGAGTCCTACATCGAGGACGGCTGCCAGAAGGCCTCCGAAGGAGTTTACGGCAAGTCCATCACCGACCCTTGTCTGGGTTGGGAGAAGAGCGAAAAGCTGATTTACGAACTGGCTGAGCTCTGGTAGCTAGGAGAGATCCTCGATTTTCTGGATACCGTCGCGGGTGAGGGTGATGCGCAGGTGCTTGTAGTCCGTCACATCGTCGTAATGGTACTCCAGTACTATGTTGATATAGTAGTACTTAGGCAGCATCTCCGCCCTGACATTGCCCTCCGCGTCCACGCAATCCCATTCGACCAGAGGATTGTCCATCTTTCGCAGAAAACTGTTGACCTGAAGACGAATGATGTCATTGACTCCGCTGTACTTCCAGTTGGAGTTTGCCATCATCTTCTCCCTGTCGAGTTTTACTACCTTCTTGTAAAGTATTACCCTTTCGTCATTATGGGCTGAATCCGAAGGGAAAATCCTGTGTTCGCCACGCAGTTTCCGGATTTGCTCAGGCACCTTGCCAAGCGGAATGAAGTCCACAGCCTCCTTGAGAGAGCCTATTTCGCGGTTGTTGATTTTGAT
>SAMEA3663028__coassemble_646_pt1 | contig 12914 bp, 10 predicted proteins | sample SAMEA3663028__metabat2_high_PE_014 | metagenome-assembled genome bin SAMEA3663028 (sample SAMEA3663028) | pig gut metagenome | biome: pig gut; feature: pig-associated habitat; material: faeces | place: France | collected 2012 | reverse complement strand
GGCGGCTGCTTGGGATTATCTCCGTGGTTGGGGTGGGACTGCTGTTGATTTAGGAAAATTTTTGAAAATATTTTAAAAATTGTATTGCAGGTTCGGAAATTATTCGTACCTTTGTAATCCACATCGCGGGGTAGAGCAGTTGGTAGCTCGTCGGGCTCATAACCCGGAGGCCGGAGGTTCGAGTCCTTCCCCCGCTACAAATTTTCTTACATACAGTTTTCCCGATTACAAAGGGACTTCTGAAACTCCGATATATGTCGTCGTCCAGTACCTTGGATGACTTTTTTGTTTTCTGCGCAGTAACCGCGGTGAGCCCCGTCATACGTGCGCAGAAAGGGCAGATTAGGAGATGGATTATAAGCTTTTCCGGAATTCTACACGGATAACTTCATCCACTTCCGACGGGTCGGCAGCGCCGAAGGAGATGGTCAGCACACCCTTCCTGTATTTGAAATCCAGCTTGCTGCCATCGCGAAGGCGAGTCACGCTGCGCGGCTTCGAGCCAGCCGGGATTTCTATACTATCCTGATGCTCAAGTACATGCAAATAGAGCGCATTGTCCTTTTGGGTTGAAACGCCCCAACTCAGGTCCCCAAGATAGCCGGCATCAGTGCCGTATATGCTTTCGCCATATTGCTCAAGCCACTTCCCTATCCCTTCCAGCCTCTCCAGAGCCTGCTCCGGAATGGTACCGTCCGGACGCGGGCCTATGTTGAGCAGCAGATTGGCTCCTTTTCCGGCTGTACGGACCAGAAGCTTAATCAGGTCTTCAGCCGATTTGTAGTCAGTATCGGTAATCCTGTATCCCCAGCTCCTATTCATAGTTTGGCAGGTCTCAAGAGGCAATCTGGATATTTCCTGCCCTGAAAGACCGAATTCGTTCTGACCCGGGATGTCCCTTTCGAAAATCTGCATATCCTCTCCTTCAAAAGGAGTTTTGTGGTGATTGTTACCGATGAGGCAGGATGGCTGTAGAGTGTGAATCAACTCATATTGCTCATAGAGATTCCATATCCGCGGCTGGTCTTCGTAAGGAAAGTCATCCATATCCCAGACTCCGTCGAACCATATTGCCCCAATCGGGCCGTATCCGGTCAGAAGTTCTGTGAGCTGTGCATTCATAAAGCTGAGATAACTGTTCCAGTCACCTTCGTCAGGGCGACCCGTGCCGTTGCCTGTGCGTCCTCGCGGATAGAAGTCAGTCCTGCCCCAGTCCAGATGTGAGTAGTAGAGATGAAGTTTCAGACCTTCCTGCTGACAGGCCTGTGCGATTTCTCCAATCACATCGCGTCCGAAAGGCGTTGCGTCAACGACATTGTAGCCGCTTGCTTTGGTACCGAACATAGAGAAGCCGTCGTGATGCCTGGATGTTATCGTGAGATAACGCGCTCCAGCGGCTTTGAATGCGCGCACCCACTGCGTGGCATCGAATTTTGACGGATAGAAACCGTCGGCAAGATGTGCATATTCCTGATAATTGAGATTCTGCACCTGCATTGCCCATTCTCCCTGGCCAAGCATAGAGTATATGCCCCAGTGGATGAAGATACCGAAGCGGTCGTCATTGAATTCCTCTCTGGCTTTGAGGTTCTGCTCGGAGGGGATATAGCCCGGCTGGGCTGTTGCGGCAACTCCGCACAGGAGCAGCAAGGAAAGGATAGCGGTCTTTTTCATTTTGCAAATATATCGAATATGGCGAACAGCATCAACCGTGTAAAAGGATAATTGCTAAATTTGTCAAAATGTAATTCCCTGTCACCTATGGACCAACCGAAAATCGAGAGGATGCTGCGCCTGATGAAGTATATGTCAGGCAATGTGAACTACACCATTGACGAACTGGCGGAGAAGCTGGATATGTCCTACAGGACCATATACCGCTATATTGACACCTTCAAAGCAGCCGGTTTCGTGGTGACCAAACTCTACGGCAATATCTACAAACTCGGGAAAATGCCAAGGAATGCCGTGGATATCGACCATCTGATATATTTTTCGGAAGAGGAGGCCTATCTTGTCAACTCGCTCATCGACAGGCTCGTGCCCAGCAACAGCCTGCGCGCCAACCTCAAGGACAAGCTGAGCGCGGTGTACAACTGCACTACTGTGGCGGATTATGTGGACAACAAGTTCACTGCAGCGCACGTGGAGACCCTCGGAGATGCTGCCAAAGCGAAGAAAAAGGTAATTCTGAAGAACTATGAGTCGGGCAACTCACACACCATACGCGACCGCAATGTGGAGCCTTTCGCCTTTACAAGGGACTATATGGATGTATGGGCATACGACCTGGAGGACGGACACAACAAGACTTTCAAGGTTTCCCGAATAGGAGAGGTGGAAGTCACCGAGGAAGACTGGACTGCGGAGTCCTGCCACGCTAAAAATGGAATGGATGTCTTCAGGATGACAGGAATAAAACCCATCCGGGTGAAACTCCGGATGAGTCTTATGGCAAAGAATCTCCTTGTAGAGGAGTTCCCTCTGGCAGAAAAGGATTTGAAGCAGGACGGCGAATACTGGATTCTGGATACGGAAATATACAATTTCGCCGGCATCTGCCGCTTCTGTGTCGGCCTGCTCCAGGAAATCACCATTGTTGACTCCCCGGACTTCCGCAACTATGTCAGAAAGTACCTCGACACTTACAGGGAAACAATATAGCTGCCTGCCCCAAGCCCCTACTTCACCTCAAATCCAATGCGGTGGCGGATGTCCTCGGAGGAGGCTCCTATGCAGGCGACGAAGCGTCCCGGCTCGAGCACCCAGTCACCCTTGGCAGGGTCGTAGAACTTGAGCATATCCGGCGTCACCACAAATTCAACAACCTTGCTCTCACCCGGCTCAAGGGCAATTTTACGGAAAGCCTTAAGCTCCATCTCAGGACGCTCAAGCGACGCCTCAACATCCTTGATGTACAGCTGAACAACCTCCTTGCCGGCAAGCTCTCCGGTATTGGTAACGGTAACGCTCATCTTTAGGGTGCCGTCCGCGCGCATCACGCTGCGCTTTGCCTTAGGATTTGAATATTCGAAAGCAGTATAGCTCAGTCCGTGGCCGAAAGCGAACAGAGGCTTGATGCCGTGCTTCTGCGCCCAGCGGTAACCAACGAAAATGCCTTCCGAATAATGCGCCTCGGTAGCCTTAGGGTCATAAGCCCCGAGAGCGTGTGCACCGTTATCCTCAAGACGAATCGGGAAAGTGAACGGCAGCTTGCCTGAAGGATTGACCTTGCCGAAAAGCACATCGGCTATGGCGTTGCCGGCCTCGGAACCGCCGTACCAGGCCTCGACGATGGCATTCACATCCTCCACCCAAGGCATTGCCACGGCATTGCCGGAAACAATCACAACCGCAAGGGATGGATTGACGGCAGCCAGCGCCTTGATGACAGCATCCTGCCCGTAAGGAAGCTCAAGCCCGTAACGGTCGGAATCCTCGCAATCCTGATGCGCAGCCTTGTTGAGACCGCCTACAAAAATCACCACATCGGCATCGGCAGCCTGCGAGCAGGCATCGGCAATCAGCTGAGCGGAGCTGCGGCTCTCGGAAAGGTCCTGTCCTGTCACGACTCCGTTGTAGGAGCCGGACACATCGCCGACATAGCCCCTCTCATAGACCACCTGAACTCCTGCAGGAGCAGCAGCCCTGATTCCGTCTAGTGGAGAGACCTCCCTCTGCACCTTAAGCGAAGAGGAGCCTCCGCCTACGGTCATCATCTTGATGGCATTCTCACCTACGACCAGAATCTTCTTCGCATCAGCCTTGACAGGGAGCAATCCGCCCTCATTTTTGAGCAGCACTATGCCCTCGCCTCCGATTCTGCGCGCAGCCTCATAATGTTCAGGGCTGCAGAGAGAACCGTAAGGCTTGTCGCTGCGCATTGCAGTGCGGAAATTGAGTCTGAGTACCCTGCGCACCTTGTCGTTGAGCACCTCTTCAGAAGCCCTGCCGTCGCGCAGCCTCTCAAGATAGGCATGAGCCAGATGATATGCATCATAGCCATTGGTTGCACCCATAGTAAGTCCGTCAGTCCAGGTGCCGAACTCCAGGTCAAGGCCGTTGGTTATTGCCTCATCCGTGTCGTGGCAGCCTCCCCAGTCGGAAATAACTGCGCCGTCGAAGCCCCACTCCCCTTTCAGTATGTCGTTGAGAAGGTACTGGTTATGGCAGACGTGCTGCCCCTTGTAGAGATTGTATGAGCCCATAATGGACCAGGCTCCACCCTGCTGGACAGCGGCCTTGAAGGCAGGAAGATAAATCTCGTTGAGCGTACGGTCGTCCACTACAGCGTCGTACTCGTGACGCAGGGACTCCTGGTTGTTAAGGGCATAATGCTTCACGCACACTGCCACGCCATTCTTCTGAACTTCCTGAATATAAGGCACTACCATCACACTGGCGAGGCAAGGGTCCTCACCCATATATTCGAAGTTGCGTCCGTTCAAAGGAGTCCGGTAGATATTGACTCCCGGTCCGAGCAGCACATCCTTCTCGCGGTAGCGGGCCTCCTCTCCTATGGATTTGCCGTAGAGGGCGGACATTTCCTCGCTCCAGGTAGCGGCAAGGCAGGTAAGTGCAGGGAAAGCGACGCAGGAGTCATTGGTCCATCCGGCCTGCCTCCACTTGTCCCAAAGCACTTCCGGGCGTATGCCGTGAGGGCCGTCGGTGCACCAAAGCTCAGGAATCCCAAGACGGGGCACTCCGGCAGAAGAGAATTTGCTCTGTGCATGGAGCACCTTCACCTTCTCCTCCAAGGTCATACGGGAAAGGGCATCCTCTACCCTCAGTTCAAGAGGCTTTTTTTCGTCCAGATAAACGGGCTTGTCGGAAGCACTCTCACAACAGGACAGTGCAAGCAGGGCAATGCCCAGAGTCAAAAAGAAATTTCCTGATTTCATAATATGCAGATAATAAATTCATTACAGCAGCAGCCCGACGAATTTGAAGGCGAGGAAGGCCATCACCCAAGCAAGGACCAGGGAATTGACCACCACAAAGGCAGCCCACTTCCCGCCGACCTCTTTGCGGAGCGAAGAAATGGTAGCAACGCAAGGGAAATACAGCAGCACGAACAGCATAAATGCCCAGCTCGTCGCAGGAGTGAAAATCTTCTCCTCCCGAAGCACTTCTGCCAGCGGCCTTCCTCCCTCTGACTCATCTTCCGAACCGTGATAGAGTATTCCCATAGTGCTCACTATTGCCTCCTTTGCAGGCAGACCGGTCAGCAGGCTCACATTCATCTTCCAGTCGAAGCCCAGCGGCTCCATAACAGGAGACATAGCTTTGCCCACCATCGCAAGGTAGGATTCCTCCGGATTCTCCCCCTGCTGAGTCTTGTCCGCAGGGAAATACTCCAACGCCCAGATAATCACTGAGGCCGCCAGTATCACTGTGGAAATCTTCTGCAGATAATCCGCAACTCTCTCCCAGATGTGCAGGCCCGTGTTTCTCCAGGTCGGAACACGGAAAGGCGGCAGCACGGAAACATAATCCTCATCCTCCATTCTGAACCAGCGGGTATGTTTCATCACAAAGGCAAAAAGTATGGACAGGAGTATGCCTATTGCATAGATTGAGACCATCACCAGGGCCTTGTGCTTAGGGAAGAAAGCCGAAACAAAGAGCAGATACACAGGCAGGCGGGCGCTGCAGCTCATAAAAGGAATCATAAGCATAGTCAGCGTCCTGTCCCTTTTGTTCTCGATTTGCTTGGCAGCCACAATTGCAGGCACATTGCATCCGAAGCCTATGAGCATCGGGATGAACGAACGGCCGTGCAGACCGACAAGGTGCATTATCTTGTCCATAAGGAAGGCGGCACGCGCCATATAGCCCGAGTCCTCAAGAAGCGAGAGGAAGAAGAACATAATGATGATGTTCGGCAGGAACGCGAGCACTGAGCCCACACCCTGAACCACGCCGTCAGTCAGCATACTGGTAAACCAGCCCGGAGCCATCACCCCCTTCAGCCAGAGGCAAAGCGCATTAACCCCGGACTCAATCCAGCCTTGAGGGTAGGCCCCGAGGGTGAAAGTGCATTGGAATACCGCCAGAAGGATAAGAATCATAATCGGGAACCCCAGCCACTTGCTGGTCAACACCGCATCCAGCTTCATCGCAAAGCTGTGGTCTGACGAGTCGCCACCGTGCTTAACCGTCTCGTGAAGCGCTCCCACGACAAAACCGCGTCTGGCCTGCGCCACCAACAGTTCGGAAGGCTTGCCGAAATCCCTTTCCAAGCGGTCGTGCTCCTTGCGGGCCACCGCGAGCACCTCTCCGGCATTAGGAAGAGACTCGACATAAGGCATAATATAGTCCTGATGCTCAAGCAAGCGCACTGCAATGTAGCGCTCCGAGAAATGGAGCCAAGGCTCGTGTCCCTCGTGGAAGGCAGCCGAAATCCGGCTGATTGCTTTCTCGACATCCTGTCCGTAAGGCACGCTGACCTTGCGCTCGAAAGGCTCCCGCGCAGCCTCTGCAATCTTGCCTATCAGAGCCATCTCACCCAGCGCATCATCCTCATCGCACACGAGCACGGGCATCCCAAGCATCCTCGAAAGTTGACCAATATCGAGAGAATGCCCTGTAGCCTTATACTGTTCGTAATTCCGCAATGCGATTATGACCTTGATATCCATATCGTTGAGCTTGGTCACGGGATAGAGGGTATCCTCAAGACGCATTGCATCCACAATATGGAGAACCAAATCCGAAGGAGTATCGAGTATTGACGAAATCTCCGGAAGTACATTGAAACGCACCTGATAGCCGTCACAGTTGACGGTTCGGCTTTGCATTTTGCCTTCTGCCCAGGTCACCGCCACCCTGATGCAGTTTCCTTTGGAAGCCATCAGAGGGCAGGACCGGCAGTTTCCGTTGCAATTGAATGAGTTCATCTGAAGTTAAAGTTCTATAAGTTTGTTGATTACGGCATAAACGGTCAGACCGGAAGCGGATATAATCTCTTTTTCACGGCTGCGAAGGCAAAGATACAGAAATAATTGAACGCTTTGTCGCTGCTCAGCCTGATATGTACAGGCAAACAGTAATAGTGACTTGAGTAAGATCCGTTGACAGCGGAAATATTGAGCACATAGGCAGTATTGGCCTCAAGACCTTCGAGGAGAGGCGCGTCAGTTCGTACACCAGGAGGGGCTTCTGCTGTACATAATGGGAGTTTTGACTATATTTGTACACCAGGAGGACTTCTCCTGTACGGAATGGATTAAAGGACAGGACAGATGAGTGAAATTCTCAAAAACATACTGCTGGTAGGGTCCGGCAGTTTCCTGGGAGGAGCAGCCAGGTATGCAGTGTCATTGCTGATGAAAAATATGAGCAAGGGCATCCCCTGGGCTACTCTTGCAGCGAATCTGCTCGGCTGCCTGCTGATTGGTATGCTTTGGGCATTTCTGGATCGGAGCACCGGTGCGAACAGCAGCTGGACACTCTTTTTGATGACCGGATTCTGCGGCGGCTTCACCACCTTCTCAAGCTTCTCCAAAGAAGCACTGATGATGCTGCAGCTCGGCAATTACTGGAATTTTGCGTTCTATGTCGCACTCAGCGTAGTTGTCGGCATCGCCCTTGTCGCCTTTGGCTACTCTCTTTTTCGAGTGCAGTAGAACATTCGGGTAATAATTCGCATAGTTTGCGAATTAATTTTGATTGCATTCGCAAGTAGCAAACAAAGCATCCGAAACTGAAGATGCTACTAAGGCTCACACTTCCTTTGAGAATTGGTAGGCGAAGCGTTCGGAGCCGTTCCAGCAATAGATGATGCCGCGGTACCGGAAACCTTCTCTTTCAATCGCTTTCCGCTTATTCCGATAGGTAAACCTATGTCAGGACTAGAGCTGTCAAAAGCAATATAATCTGCGAAAAGTACCGAAAAATTGAAGTTTTCGCAGCTTATAATTATATTTGTACATACAGATTACCGTGCTGGAGAAACTTGACTAGCTTATGGCTATAGGCATATCTTTCAGGAAAGCTTCAGGAGAGCTTTCAAGCAGGAGCAAATGGTGGGGCGCGCCGGACCTTCCGGCCGGCTCACCATATCCGGTTTTGCCTCTGGATGAGGAAGACGACTGCGAGCCGCTGACCTTTTTGTGCCAGATCCGCTGCGAGGACCTTGCGGAAGTGGACAGCGAAGGTCTGCTCCCGCACGAAGGTATGCTGTATTTCTTTGCGGCGGTGGATTATTTCCTTGGACTGGACAGCCCCGTTTCGCCCCATATCGGAGAGTGGGACAAGCTGCACGTGAGGGTGCTGTACAGTCCAAGCTGCGATAATCTGGAGCCCTATGAGATGCATTACGAAGACGGGGAAGATGTGTTCTTCCCCGCTGTCGGGATGGATTTGCAGTCCTGCGCAGAGCGGCTGGATTCTTTCAAGCTGCTGGGAAAGCCGTATTTCGATGAAGTTTATGAGCAGTATCCGGAGTGCATCTGCCTGCTCCAGATAGACGAAAATGACGACTGGGGCCTGCGCTTTTTCGACTGCGGCATGCTATGCCTTCTCATATTCCCCGAAGACCTTGCCGCCCGACGCTTCGACAAGTGCTTCGGGTATATGCATTCGTTTTAGAGTGAGCACCCTTCCTCAGTGCAGACTCCGCGACCCGGGAGAGCAGTATGGGTGTCTGCATTGAGAGCTTTGGCGATTTTGTCGGCTACAACGGTTCCGAAAACCACTTTGCCCTGCTCGTCGATAAGATAGAGGGAAGGTATCCATTTGATGTGGTATGCGGCACCGACTTCGGACTCCTTCTTTCCGGCAGGGTCAAAGAGCTGCACTCCTCCGAGGTAATTCTCTGATACATAGGTTTTGAAGGCCTCGAAAGTTCTGTCGAAAGATATTGATACGAAAGCTACTTCCGACGGGTCGGCTGCAGCCTGCATTGCTTTCATCTGAGGAACTTCCGCACGGCAGTCCGGACACCAGGATGCCCAGAACTGGAGAACTACCTTGCGTCCGACAAAGTCACTCAGACTTACCGGTTTGCCGTTGATATCATTGAGTGTGAAATCCGGAGCCTGTGTCCCCTTGGTCAACAACTCAGTTGCGTACTGCAAATCAAGGTCTGCCTCCCCGGCAGTCTGTGCAAAAACATTTCCCGATGCCATAACCAATAACGAAATCGCAAATAATATTCTTTTCATATCAAAACACTATGCAAATCTAACTAAAAAATCACATTTTCGCAGTGTTTTGAAAGCTAAGTGTAAGCTTTGCGCCACGCTCTGGCACCCTCCGTCGCATTCTCTTCTCATAATCTATGGCATCTCCCACACCATATTCCTCATCTATCACATCGGGAGCAAAAACGACATTCTGTGCACTTTTCCCTCCTCATCTAACAGTTCGGGAAAACGCAAACCTGCCTCACACCGCCCTCTACGCCACATTTTGGAATTCCTGATGTGTCACATCAGGAGCAAAAACGGCCTCCCACGCACTTTTCAGTAATATTTACTGCTAAAATTCGTTAATACTCCTCCTCATTAAAGAATGTGATTATGTGCTTTCTACATTCATAGGATAGCGATTCTTAATTGATTTGGTAACTTTATTGGTAGGTAAAAGTTGCGTCAAATGCGACTAAATGTGACTACTTTCTTCGTTTCAGGACCACTTTCCCAGCACTTACCAAATCGAATTCAAAGAACTTACCATGACTACTGTCATAGTGTGAATCTCGGATAATTTGGGTAAATATTGGCAATAATTTGATTTATTGCCGTAATTTACCTATTTTTGAAAAAAAATAAGAGATGAGTAGAATTGATGACATAATAATGGAGTTTGCTTCAAATCATCTGGAGTTTAATGCGGATGATGCATTTGAGTATTGCCTGACCAAGGAAAAGTCAACGTTACCATATATTAGAAAAGTCCTTATGCGTCTAGTTAATAATGGAAAACTGATTCGTCCAAGTCGAGGTGTTTACTTAAAACCAGATAAAGGTGTATTCCGTCCTCAATTAAGTCGTGATGTTATGGAAATATATCAGACCCTCAAAAACAAGTATCCTTTCACAAAGATCTGTGTTTATGAAGGCCCCTGGATTTCACCGCTGCTGCATCACATTGCTTCTAATCAGACAATATATGTTGAAGTTGAAAAGGATGCGTCCGAGTTTGTGTTTGACCACTTGAGGGTTGATGGAGTAAAGGCCTTTTATAAGCCTGACCAAGACATGGTCTACAGGTATATCAATTTGGATGAGAGGAATGTATTCGTTAAAAATCTTGTTTCAGAGGCTCCACTTCAGAAGGTTGACGACATTCCTGTATCAACATTGGAAAAAATATTGGTGGACATATACTGTGATCCGGATTTCAGTTACTTACAAGGTAGTGAGTATGTCAGAATTGCTGAGAATGCTATGACTATCTTCAATATCAACAAGACTAAATTATTGAGATACGCTAAAAGACGTGGCGTAAAGGAAGAACTTGAAAAAATCTACAATGAAATATGATATCTAAAGAATGCTTCACCTCGCAGTGGATTGAGGATATGATATATGGCAAAGATTTACGTAGCAAGCAGTTGGAGAAACCAATATTACACAGAGGTGGTGGAGAAACTCCGCGCAGCAGGTCATGATGTTTATGATTTCCGCAATCCTCCTCAGGGTACGGTCGGATTCCGTTGGTCCGATGTAGATCCTAACTACATGGAATGGAGTGTGGACCAGTATCGTGAAGGGATGAAAAGCCCCAGGGCAAAGCAGCAGTTCGCCAATGACATTCAGGCTCTTGAATGGGCTGACACCTGCGTGCTGGTGTTACCTTGTGGCCGCAGTGCCCATACAGAGGCCGGTTGGCTTGCAGGAAAGGGCAAGAGGACCATTGTCTATGCTCTTTGATCTCGTTACCGACAATTTGGAGGAAGTGGTTTCATTTCTCAAATGACAGAAGACGGTGGAAGTCTCGTATTCCGGACCATGGTCGGTCAATAGACCGCTGTATTATAGAAAACGCCCCTCAAGTATGCTGTCTTGCGACGCGCCTGAGAGGCTTATTATCTCTAGTTTCTAAGAACTTTCTCAATTGTGAGCGCAAATTTAATGCTCATTTTTGAATTTTGCAACTAATTTTCCCCGCCCACAAAGGATGCTGCTCCCAATCTTTAGGGAATCCCATATATCCAAGTTTGACAACAGGATAATCTTCGAGCAATTGTCTAAAGTGTTCTCTGAATTTCGTATTAGGGTTAACGCTCTGCAGTAGGTAAAGAATCAGACACAAGCTGTAATATAATCTCCTCGTTTGTGCGCTCTGTATTTCCTCATTGCTCAACCAGATATAATTCTGATTCTTATTGAAGTATTTCTTTGGATTGACATCAATTTCGATATTCCATAATCTGGCGTGGTGGGCACAGATATTCCTGAGGTAATTCAATGTATGGAGCCAGGAACAGAAAATAGTTTCATCCGCAATACCGAAAGCGGCAGCAATATCTGTTCTGTCTTTTCTTGACTTGAGGTTCTGACATATTTTTGACAGCTCGCTGAAATACAAGAGTTCCACACTCATCCAGCTAGGAGGTGTAGGAGGATTGTCGTATGTGCTCATATAATGTTCAATGAACACGGCTCGTTTGTTGGCATTCAATTGGTCATTGATATGATTCTGGACATCAGCAAACACATCGTAGGATTTTCCGGTTTTCGGATTATGTTTGGCAGGCATAAACAACTCTTTTTGATTTTGCCAGTGGGAACCATATTTGTGACTGAGTTGATATATGACCTGAGTCCTAAGAGCGATCTCTATTCTCTCAATTGCATCAAAAACCAAAAGCCGGAGTTTTCTATCAAACTTATAGAGGTTATATACATCGTCCCAAGTTGTTCCTTCTACAAACTCATCCAATGGCTTTCCGGAAGCATCTCGCTTCTTGAATGGAAGCATATAGGCACTCATCCTGTAATAGCTCACATTGGAAAGATGCCTTTGGGTCCTTGCTCTGTCATTGATGACCAGACCTCGATTTTCGAGAATCTGTATCTGCTCATCGAAAGTCTTTGGCGGTTTATTATATGTCCTCATTCATTTATCTTTTTTACAAATTTAGCAAAGATAATCGGAATAAGCCTATATGCCGCAGCGTCAGCGGAGGACACTTGACCGACTCACACATACCCCGCTCTTTCCCGGGAGATATTCACCAGCTTCCCGATATATTCCGGCTATTCCTCATCGTTGATGTCTGCCATAATATGATAGTTGTAGTGTTATGCTGGCAAAGATGCAGGATTGTTTGACTGATGGTTAGATATGAGGCGAAAATTAAAGAGATTATATAAGTATCGGTACTTTGAACAGTCAAGATTGCAAGAAAAATCGTAAATTTGATGGCTGTTGCAAAGTAATTTTCAAATCATTTCATGCTATGGAGTCTGGCAAAGGGTATGTATATATTCTTACCAATCCCTCATTCCGTGAGGATTGGGTGAAAATCGGCAAGAGCTCACGCCCTGTCGATGTAAGGTCTAAGGAACTGGATAATACTGCGGTTCCGCTTCCATTCGAGATATATGCAACACTCTATACCAGCAAGTATGACAAGGTTGAAAAACAGATTCACAAGCAGATTGACCGTCTGACAGACCTTCGAATCCGCCAGAATCGAGAGTTCTTCAACATTGCTCCGGCTATGGCCCTGGATATCATGAGGGATATCGCAGATCTTCTTGATGATGCCGAGCTTGCAATCTATGTTGACGGCAAGCCTGTGGTGTCAAAGAGCAAGGAGCAAGACAAAGCGATAAAGACTACAGAGGCTGAGAAGAAGAGAAAGAAGGCGCTGCCTTCATTTAAGTTCCACATGGTTGGGATTAATGTGGGTGATACCGTTGTCTTTGATGAACTGAATCTTCCGGTGAAGGTGGCCA
>SAMEA3663028__coassemble_640_pt1 | contig 12956 bp, 9 predicted proteins | sample SAMEA3663028__metabat2_high_PE_014 | metagenome-assembled genome bin SAMEA3663028 (sample SAMEA3663028) | pig gut metagenome | biome: pig gut; feature: pig-associated habitat; material: faeces | place: France | collected 2012 | reverse complement strand
CCAGAAGCTTTCTTCTATTGGAGTCAAGTTGACACTCTTCTGAAACAGTATGGAATATGGAGCAAAGCAAAACAGAGCTTGGCGCCTCTGGACTGATGCTGTCGAATCTTGCCTTCGTGAAATTCACCTGGCACCTGCCATTATTGATTATCAAGCAGTTAGCTCTTCCTATTGTGCCTAAGCCCTTCCTTTTGTGCCTCGGACGGATATTTAATACTCGGAAAAGGTGACCGAAAGTGACCGAATATAAGGGCTGGTCCACAATTATGTGGAGCAAAAACAAGTTTGTACATTAAAGACTAGCCAATAAAGAATCCAAATCCTCTTTCCCAGACACCGAGGTGCCCTTACCTTCGGCAATACTCTTGCGAGCCTCGTCAATGCGGGCAAAGAACTCTTTCTTGCTGATAAGGCTGTCATCTTCAGTTATTGGCACAATCTTGAAGTTGCCTGTGCGGGAGGTCAAGATTACGCTCTCCCCACCGGCGGCCAGTCCAAGATACTTGCTTTGATTTGCTCTGAAATCGCGTATGCTTACAATAGTCATACTTACATCTTTTCTGTAAACATAATGAATACCATTTTGGTATCCAAATTATTGTGTGCTATTTTAGTTGTATCATGCTTATGACTGTTGTGGTCAAAACGTGGTCAAGTCTTTTGGCCTGTATTCCGGGCGTTATTGTTGTGTCCTATCTACACACAGACAAAACTCTCTATATACCCGTCACAACCCCTTGTGATGGTTTTTGATACATGGGAGGTGATAGAATTGACCACAATCACCCACCTCACTGACAAGAGCTATCTATCCAAAAACTTGCAGAATATATGACCATATAATACTAAAAGGCCTTGGACGCTTATATACCCAAGGCCTTTCCTAATTGTATGAGTTAAGACGTCACTTATTCAAAAACATAGCCAGTGATTTTTGTGGAATAATCTGGCCAAGAGTTTTTGTATGCATCAACAAAAGATGTTGGGACATAAATGCTTTGAATATTTCCATTACCAAAACCACCATCAAGGATAGGTGGTGTCATAGCTCTAATATAAATAGTCCTAAAACTATGGCTACTATTAAAAGTGTTATCTCCTATAGATTCAATAGTGCTGGGAAGGCTGATTGATGTTAACGCAATACAATGGGCAAAAGCCTGAGAACCTATCGATAGTAGGCCTTCAGGAAGAGTAATTGAGGACAGTGACTTACACCCCATAAAGGCCATTTCACCTAGTGACAAAACTCCTACAGGGAGAGTAATTGAAGTCAATGATGAGCAATTATAAAACACACCTCGTTCTATTGTCTGAATACTGCTAGGGATTGTTACTGAAGTTGCAGATGAACATCCCGAAAAGGCATCTGATCCAATGGATTGTAAATTATCGGGTAGTGATATTGATTTCAGTGCAGTAAGTCGAAAAGCACTATTCCCGATTGAGTGTAATCCTTCGGGGAAATTAACTGATGCTAACGAAGTACATTGATTGAAAGCACCCGATTCAATTGATAGAATACTTTCTGGTAGCGCAATGGACGTTAAGGAAGTGCAATTATAAAATGCGCCGGAGCCAATTGTCAGAAGGCCTTCCGGAAATGTAATAGATTTCAACGATGTACATATAGTGAAAGCTTGGGTTCCTATTGACTGAAGATTCTCAGGTAATGTGACCGAAACAAGTGAGTGGCACCACTTAAACACTTCATTTTCAATTGTTTGGAGGTTATTAGGTAGTATAATGGATGTCAGGCCTGTATTCCAAAAAGCTTGGGTTCCTATTGACTGAAGGTTCTCTGGAAGAGTGATTGAGGATAAAGTGGAAATACCACCGAAAGCGCACGAGCCTATCTCCACAACACCAGCCGGCAAATCAACAGTCTCCAAAGAGGTATTGTTATAAAATGCATAGCTTGGTAGTATGGTTAAATCTTGATTAAACAGTATAATTCCTTTCCCCTCTACATAAGTATTGGATACATATGACAAAGCATTACCCGGCACACACACATTCCCGTCTGTCGTCGTATACCATATCTCATTCCAGGGTTGTCCAGAGGAGACGCTCAACGCACTCCAAGCAGGACTTGCTTCATAGGCGGCCAGGTTGCCTGCAGTGACGTGGGCAGCTATGGAAGCATGACAATCTGCAAAGGCATCGGTGCCAATAGATGGCGGAGTAACTGCGTCACTATAAACCGAACGTAATGATGAGCATCCCTTAAATGCTTCTTCGCCAATGCTAGTAATCTGGGTGCGGAAGCGTATGATAGGGAGCGCAGTACATCCTTTGAAAGCGCGGTCCTCGACGGTTGTCAGTTCGGCGGAAAGGTTGACGGTCTTGAGCGCGGTATTATTTGCGAAAACGCCAGCCTTGATTGTGGTGACCCCTTCCGGGATAGTCGTCTCGGTGAGTCCCCCGGGAGCAAACGCGAGAACATGATTATCCCTTACTATGTACCTGCGATCTGCGGAAGCATATGTCCCGTCAAAACGTACAAGCGAAGTGCAGCCCTCAAAGGCTCCTTCCCCTATCGTCGTGACAGTACTGGGGATGGTTATCACTTCAAGGCCGGTGCAGCCCTTGAAAGCATTCTCCTGAATGGTTTGAAGCGATCCAGGAAGAATAACCTGCTTAAGTGCTGTGCATCCCTCGAAATCCGGAATACGTTCACCCTTAAAGAAGTAAGGAAGTTCATACACTTCTTTGAGGGAACTCTTTTCGGCTGCTGAAAAACTTTCAAAAGATGTTACTGCTGCCGCCTCTGCAAATGAAACTTCTCCATCTCCGTTCTTGTCATAATGGGAGACACAGTAGCTCTTGAAGGTATCATCAACGAAAGAGATGTTTTCATTGGTGAATCCAGTTGCAACAGACTGATAATAATAACCAGCGCTAAGAGCAGCTTTCAGCCAGGCAGTAATATGATTTATGCTGTTGGCGTGAATATGGGCATTACGTGCTTCACCTTGTGCTGGCGAAGTGAAACACGAGAAATAGCGGGTGTTTGTCCCTTTGCTGTTTGCTGTAAAAGCTTCAGACAGGGTTATGTTGCCATTCTGTGGCGTGGTGACAAATTCGTGGTTGCTAATGCTGAATTGACACCTGGTATTCAAATTCTCAATGCCCAATTCCGTCACGCTGGTGCTTGCCGGTAGCGCAGAAACTGCAAGCTGGACATATCCCATCAGGAAGTTGAACTCTGGATTGACAGCGTTAATAGTTCCGTTCTCGGTAGCAGTATAATTCGCATACACTACTATAGGGACTTCATTTGAGTTTCCTTTCTGCGATGAATAATCCATCGTGAATGGCTCAAAATCTTTCTCTGTGGCGCTGCGCCTTCCGGGATCGTTATCAAGCAGAAATACCAATTTATCACCGGCCGTAATTGTTCCGTGAAGGCCAGAAGGTGAGAATGTGCTATTCGCGCCATCATTGTCCGCCTTAATACAACCTCCCAGTTGCTTTCCAGTGGTAAGATTGATGACAGAGAGTTCGTCATTTTTCTTCCACTTTACCCTAACCACAGATTCCAGAGAAGATTTGGTTTCCGGATCTCCGCCAACCTTGAATTCTGGCATAGTGGCACTCATCGTACAAGAAATCTCACAAGGTTCTGCAACTGCAGGAGATTCTGTTCTAATGTCAAGTTCCGTTGTCTGGCAAGCTGTTGCGAATAGAATAATAAGCGCACAGCTGGATACAAAGTGTGTTCTTCTCATATTAGTACTGATTTTTTTGTTTACTCATCCAGGAATCCTCCGTTATGCATTTCTCCGTTATCATCTCCGCTAGCACAGATCACTCTCTGTGTTCCCACGATAATTACAGTGCATACAGGTGGAGCATAGCTCTGGATACCCGCACTTTCTTTTGATAGATTGTTGTTCATATGGTTAGTGTTATTTGCTTTCTATCCTTTTGCTGACAGATCCCAGAGTCAGCGCTATGGTACATAAAAAGGCAGGAACCTTGCCTACCTTACAAAGCCTCTGGACGGGGCCTACACCAATAGACATTCCTGCCTATATGCACGACGCCAAGAATGGCATCGAAACATATCAAACTGGAATTGTCCATCTGGTGTAAAAAATTGTCCAGATTTTTTGTAAAGATGAACTACCTTTCTGCTCCGGGTATTTTTCCTCCCAGTAGCACCACAAAGATAGGAGAAAAATTCTAAAATAACGCAAATACCTTTAATTGAGAGTTTTGTGTTGATGGCGTGCTCTATCAAGATGATTTCTCAAAAGCATCCTTAACCTCCTTCAAGATATTGTTTTGTAGGAGTTTAGCATAGTGCTGTGTTATCCTGGTTGTGCTGTGACCAAGGAGTTTCACCTCCAAGCGTATCCCTCTGTTAAGGCGCCTGGTAGCATAGGTGTGCCTTGCAATGTGGGAAAATTTGTGACCAGTTTAGTTTGCTGAATACGCTGGTCGCATATATGCTCACAGATTTTGCAAGTTTTTGGATAGATAGCCCTTGGGAGTGAGGTGGGAGATGGATGGAAGAAAAAGTGACCAAATGCGACCAAATTTGGGAGATACAAAAACAAGACTTTGTAAAGTGTTTGAAAATCAACAACTTACAAAGTCTTGTTGTGCCTCCCTGAAACAGAAACCCCTGCACTGGTTATGAATTGGGAAGAGGGAAAGATGGAGAGATTTGATGGGAAGGAGTAAGTGCCCTATCACCAAATCAGAATCCCCTGCTTGCTATCAAGTGGGGGATTTTTGTTTGCTGTATTCAATTTCCACCCGACAATTCGACAAATTATACTGACGTGCTGCACATCGGCGCAATATCGGTAGATAGAAAGGTGTATTCAATTCCAATGACGGAACGACAGTTTAACGGAAAAAACACCATTATGGAAGAAAAGACCACCATCATCCTGGACAAAGAGCAGTTATTGATTCTTTGCTCTGCTATCATCATCGCTGGCATAGCCTCAAATTATTCCACAGTTTCACCAACCAGCACCCACCTTTTGGTAGCGCAAGGCCTTGCTCAATCCCTTCTTGATTCTATCCAGAAGTAGCACCCCGTATTCGATTATATCTTTGATAAATCCCACCGCACAATCGCATCGTATTCTATCAACCTATCAGATTAAGTTGAACACGCTTTCATCCTCAATACAGTTATGAAGACAGCTATCATCTTTTCTCGTTGTTCAAGTTCAGGAGCACTAGAAGCCAGACAGGATACCACCAGACAGGTAGAAGACCTCCAGCGCTATGCTACCACCAATCATCTCACCATAGTCAAGATCTTCCAGGAACACATATCAGGAGGGAAGTCCAACAAGGATAGACCCATTCTCCAGAAAGCCCTATCATTCTGCCAGGAGAACCATATAGACATCATCCTTGTATCAGAACTTTCCCGATTAGGAAGGAGATGTGATGAGATCCTGGAGACCATAAAGTATCTCAAGGACAACCATATCAACTGTTACTTCCAGAAAGAACAACTCTCTATCTTTGATACTGAGGGGAAGGAGAACCCCTATCTCACCATTATGACAGCAGTATTAGGAACGGCAGCAGAACTTGAGCGTCAATCTATCTATTATCGCTTAAAGTCAGGCCGGGACAAGTATATCAGGGATGGTGGGAAGATCGGTAAGCCCAGGGGGTCTGGAGTCAAGGACAAGGCACAGTTGGCATCAGAGTATAAGTCTATCATCAGGTGTCTCCGATCTGGGGAATCAGTCAGGCATACAGCACTCATCACAGGTTATTCGCAATCCACAGTCCAGAGGGTAAAGAAGTGTTTCTCTTTGTAGTAGCACATTGATAGAGAAATCCCCAGGATCTTTCCATCAGGAAATGTTATGGGGACCCTTGTCTGGATGATCTTTATCGGCTATATTCGCTGTGAATCGTCGCCTATTTGTCGGTAGAGAGTCAATAGTTCTCCCTGATAAGAGAGACAAGCACTTGATAGAGAAAAATATAGGGTAATGACCTTGATAGTCTCTTTTGGGACCACAAAGACCCGACGCTTTCCGCGCCGGGTCTTTGCGTATCTGCCTAACCCACGAAGGCGAGGGTGGCACAGCTGATGCGCACTTCGGGGCCGAAATAAGTTCTGAGCGCACTGTGGCATTGGGCCAGGGTGGCGCCGGAAGTCATAACGTCGTCCACCAGAAGTATGTGGTGGACGGCGTGGCTTCTTGCTGCGCGACGCCCGTTGAGGGCGAAAGCCCCCATCACATTACGGGATTTGGCTTCCCTGTCGAGTGCGGTCTGGGTAGTAGTGCGGCGGACTCGCACAAGCAGCCCGGCATCCATAGGGACAGCTAGGATGCGGGAGATTTCGGAGCCGATTACGGCGGCCTGGTTGTAGCCGCGACGCGCCCGCCGCAGCCAGTGCAGGGGCACAGGCACTATCAGGTCTATATCCCGGAAATGGGGAGAGCGTGCAATATTGTGCGCAAGCATACGCGCAAAATAGCGCCCTTCCGCCGTGTTGCGGTAATACTTGAGGTTGCGCGGGATGTTGGCGTAGCCGGTATAGGCGTTGTAGTAGAGCAGAGCCGCTGCCCACTGGTAGGGCTCGTACTCTTCTATCTGCACCCCGAAGGCGGAGTTGTAGCGGTCCGCCATCGGGTTGTGTTCGAGGGTTTCAAAATGGGTAAGCGGCAGGTCCGCCATACATTCGAGGCAAAGGAAGCGTTCGCGGCAGCCCAGGCGCCGTCCGCAGACCGTGCACCAGCCCGGCAGAGCCAGGGAGGCGAGTGCCGACAGTGAAGTTCTCATTTCAAGTCCGCGAAGGCGCCGGTCCATCCTACTCTTCCGCCATTGCTTTTTCTACATCATCAGGTGAGATAGGAAGCCTTTGCGAACCGAAACGCCGTGCTCCATCTTCCGTCACAAGCACATCATCTTCGAGACGTATTCCTCCGAAATCGTAGTAGGCTTTGAGGGCCTCGTAGTTGATCCTGCCTCCGCCTATGCCCTGCTCCTTCCACTGCTCGATGAGGGCAGGGATGAAATAGATGCCCGGCTCGTCGGTAATCACATTGCCCGGAGCGAGGCGGCGCGCCATACGCAGGCTTCCGAGTCCGAGCTGGGAGGAGCGCTGCTGGTCGTCATCGTAGCCCACGATGTTCTCGCCGTAGTCCTCCATATCGTGCACATCGAGACCCATATTGTGGCCCAGGCCGTGAGGCATAAACAGGCCCCCATAGCCAAGGGCTGCGAGCTCCGCAGGGTCACCGTTCACAAGTCCCAGCTCACCAAGGCGGCGGAGCATATGCTCAACGGCTGCGATATGGACGTCGCGGTAGCTGGTGCCAGGCTTTATCAGGCTGTACGCCAGCTCGTTGCACTCATAGACGATTTGATATATTTCCCGCTGGCGGGTGGTGTAGCGGCCACCTGTAGGGTAGGTGCGGGTGAAGTCGGAAGCATAGTGCTCGTTGCTCTCCACGCCTGCGTCAATGACCAGAAGCTTGCCCGGCTCAAGGGGCATTTCGTGGCTGTGGCAATGAAATACTTCGCCGTGCTGCGTAAGGATGGTGGAGAAGCTCACGCCCCAGCCTTTGGCAAGGGCAACGCTCTCCATAGAGCCTACAATGCTCTGCTCTATGGTGCCGAGCTTCACGCCCCTGCGCGCTACGCTGTGCATCTCGATGCCGAGGTCGGCGGCTGCGTCAAGCAGAGCTATCTCCTGCGCATCCTTGACCAGACGCATTGAGACCAGCGCCTTCACCAGAGGCAGGGAAGCGGCCGGACAGCCCTTCTTGCCTTCGCTGAAATGCTGCTCGGGCTTCAGACCGGTCAGCTCCGAGAGCTTCAGTGCGTTGTAGTACCTGGAAGCAGGCACGAAATGCAGTTTCCTGCCCTTTACCGCTGAGGAAAGTGCTCCCGCAGGGGCCGTCTTCTCGATGCCGCAACTGTCGGCGTAATCCCGCACGGACGGGGTAGGGCCGTTCCAGATGATATCGTCGATGTCGGGGTCGTCGCCGTAGAGGGTGGCGGTCCCGTCAGCGAGGTCTATAGTTGCCGCAAGACCCGGCTGGTCAATGCCGAAGAGGTAGAGCCAGGTGCTGTCCTGACGCCACTTGTAGCAGTTGTCCCTGTATTGGGCAGGAGAATCGGTGTTGCCTATGAAAACGAGCACGCCCTGCTCCCCCGCCATTTTTTCCACCAGCGCCTTGCGCCTGCGGATGTAACTTTCCTTTGAGAGCATAGTATTATGAGAGTTTGAGGATTTCGTCACAGAGCATAGCTGCGCGTATCATCATTCTTGGAACGTGGAAAGGACCCTTGAAGATATTTCCCTTCGCAGGCTGGGCTACGGTGCCGTCGCGGTGAAGGTAGCCGTACCACTCCGGATACTCCTTATCTGCGAGATGCTCGTAGGCCCACTCGTGAGCCTTCTTGTGGATTTCGAGGTATTTCTCATCCCTTGTAACGAGATAGGCATCAAGGGCTGCGATGACGGTCTCGCACTGAGGCCACCAGAACTTCATATCCTGGGAGTAGTCCTGAGGAGGGAAGTTTCTGCAGTCGCGGAAGTTGATGATGCCGCCGTACTGCTCGTCCCAACCCCATTTGTAGTCCCAGTCGAAAATCTTCACGCCGAGTTCGCGCACTGCCTGAGGGTCTGGATAGAGAGGAGCCGCATCCATAAGGAACCAGGCTGTCTCGATGCAGTGGCCAGGATTGATGACGCGGCCGGCGATGGTATCGATGAGCTTGCCCTCTTCGTCCACGCTTTCGAGTATAGTGTGATATTCTTCTGAAAGGAGCTTGTCCTTGAGGATGCGAAGGGATTCTGCAAGCTGGGCATCAAGCTCAGGGTCATCGATGACCTTCTTGAGCACGAGGACCACGTTGAAGAACATCATAGTGATGGAATGGCTGTAGCCGGTCTGGGTGGTCTTCGGAGGCAGGAAGCCCGGAGTTGCGAGCATCTTTCGGGTGCGGTGGAAGAGCTCGAGTGCCTTATCGGCGTAGGTCCTGTCACCGGAAGCGAGGGCATACTCGGCCATAGCGATGATGGCGAAGCATTCGGAAAATACATAACGGCGCTTCTGGACAGGCTTGCCGTCACCGGTTACGGTGAAGAACATATGTCCGTCAGTGTCGAAGCAATGGGCGTTGCTGAAGTCTATGCAGGACTTGGAAGCGGCGAGCCACTCAGGGTTCTTCTCCACATTGTTGTAAGCATAGGCGCAGATAAATCCGAATCGGCCCTGGAACCACACGGACTTGGTGGTATCCATAAGGGTTCCGTCCCTGTCAAGACAAGTATAGACTCCCCCGTTCTCACGGTCGAGGCCGTACTTGAGCCAGAATGGCATAATATTTTCTTTAAGGTCCGTCAGATACCTGTCACGGCAATCACGGATAAACTGTTTTTGTTCTGTGGTCATAATATCAAGTGTTTAATTGAGGTGTCGTACCAATCATACAAATATAGTTAAATTTGCGCTATGAAGTCTCTTAAATCCGCATTTTGCATTGTTGCTCTGAGCCTGGTGTGCGCGATTGCGCCCGCACAGAGCCTTTCTTCGCTTTGGAAGGAGTACGAAAAGCTTAAAACCGAAGACAAACCGAAATCCGAGATGGAGCTGCTCGGACGCATCAAGGCGGCAGCATTGGAACAGGGTGCGGTCTGGGACTACTACAAGGCCGGGAAAGAGTATGTGAATGCAGGAGGCAGGCTCAGCTGGAAGCGGAGGGATTCGCTGCGGACAGCCCTGGATAAAGAAATAGAAGCCTTGGACAACGGTCTGGTAAGCCTGTATTATCTGGACCGTCAGCAATACTGGAGCCTGGGACAGCTTCGGGGCTTCGTACAGTCCGGCAAGGAAAAAATGGAAAAGGCAAAGACCCCTACAGGGCCGATGTTCTGCGGCGAACTGGACTTTTCCAATGACTATGTTGCGGCACTCTCCTACCTCGGCTGTAAAGAACAGATGGACTCTCTTAACAGGCGGTTCAGGGATTTGAGGCTGGCGAAAGCGGGGCAGCTGGACTACAGGATTCTGCATAGCGATGTGAAGGAACTCGCCGAATTCTGGCCGGACGCAAAGTCTCTGCTCGACGAGCTGGAATCAAGCAGCGTCACTGCCAGCATTTCCAACCGTGTGCTGACTCTCAGTTTCAAGAATACAGAGAAGACTCATCTGGAGATGAAGGATGAGGAGGGCAAGTCGGTCTGGAAAATTACCATCAGAAACCCTATCAATTCCTTCTATGTCAAGAATGAATACTATTTGAACCTCCCGGAGCTTCCGGATGGGGAGTACAGTTTCACCCTGGACGGAAAGAATCCTCAGCACTATTCGCAAATAAGCCTTTCCGTAGCCAGGAACCTGACCGGAGACGGGCTTTATGTTGCGGACTACTACACCGGTCAGCCGGTAGAAGGCTTCGAGGTGGAAACCCGGGATAATGATGTCGTCCGTGCGAAATACACTGACTCTGACGGACTGCTCCTACTCTCCGACTGGATAGCTCCCGTGGAAATCAAAGCCCCAGGCAGTCCTGAGCCGAGCGCCCTTGTGCTTACTTCCAGCGGAGCCTATCATCGGGGCGACACTCTAAAATACAAAATCATAGGCTTCAACCTGCCGGAGAGTGCTCCTGTGAGGCTGGAAGTGAGGGATGCGGATTATGAGCTGCTGCTGACAGCTGAGCACAGCCTCAACAGCTGGGGCTCAGCCTGCGGAGAGTTTGTACTGCCGAGCGAAGGCAAGAGCGGGAATATCTGGCTCAACATCTTCCACGGAGACAAATATCTGGGCTTCCAGAGCGTTTATTCGGGAGACTATGTGCTGTCGAACTTCGAAGTGCTCTGCGACAAACAGCAGCAATACTGGTTCCCGGGAGATACCGTTAGGCTGAGCGGGCGCGTGCGCACTTCCTCCGGAAGGCCTTTCCTGTGCAGTAGCGCAAGCGTAGAACTCAGCGGGGTGATTGACGGGGTGCGCCGTACCATCACAAAGGAGGTGGAGCTGGACTCCCTGGGCCGTTTCCACGTGGATGTGGCGGGAGTCGACGGCAGGGTGGATGCCGTGTTCAGCATCACAGAGGCTTCGGGCGAGAGCGCAAAGGCGGGAACCTGGGCGGTAGTTCGCACCAAACCGTCTATGTACCTTTCAGTTAGAGCCAAAAATGAAGCAGGAGAATATGTGGTGCCGGATTTAGGCTCCGCACTGCCTTCGGAAGAGCTGAGACTGAGCTTCGACACTCGTTTCCCCGTCGATTCCGTATCGTGGTACATCAAGGAAGGCGGCGTGGTGGTGGCAAGCGGAGTATCGAAGGGGGAGGATGTCTATTGCACCTTGCCGCGCAAGAGCGCGCAATATCTGGTTGAGGCGAATTGCGCATACCGGGGACGGGAATCTCAACGGGTCTATAGTGATGCAGTCGTAGTTATTGAAGATGAGCAGTGCCTGGGAGAAGATTTCAAGGCCTTTGTACTGCCTCGCGGAGAGCTCGGAGTGCAGCTTGGCTGTACTATGCACGACATCTGGGCGGTGGTGAGGCTACAGCGCGAAGACGGTAGCCTGCTTGAGTACAGGAAAGTGTATATAGTCGGGGAAGCGGGGGCTCAGGGCTCCGTGCAGACAGTTGAGTTCGCGCGACCGGCCGGAGAGCAGGGTCCGCTGAGTATCCTGGTGTTCTGGTTCAGGCATGCAAGAGCTGAAACCTGGAGCCACGAGTACAAGAATTCTTTACAAGACTGTAATCTTCCTCTTTACTTTGAGAGTTTTGTCGATAAAAGCGATACTCGTGTAAAGAATTTCTTTACAATCCGCACTTCACCGGGAGCGGAGGCGGCGTTTACTGTCTATGACAAGTCTATAGACCTTATCAACAGGCAGCCATGGCCGGATGTGGATGCCCGTACCGTAAGGGGATGGCGAGCGCAGTACTCTTACAGTTGCGGACGCTCCAATTCGTTGGGTTTCAGGCCTTTCCTGAGTATGACCAAAGCCGAGGGAGCGATGATGGACCTTGCGGCCCCGGCTGCACGGGAGAATGCCGTAGAGGAGGCGGAAGATGCTGCAGCAGATGAGGAAATACAGCTGCGCAGCGATATGCTGGATGTGCTGGCTTTCGAGCCTGTGCTGTACCCGGACGCAGAGGGCCGTGTAAAGTTTTCCTTTACATCTGCCGACAAATTATCGACTTATGTCGTGAAAGTCTATGCCCACAGCAAGGACAGGATTGGCAGAAGCATACAGAGGGAGTTCCTGGTGACACGCCCTGTCGAGCTGCGCTTCACGGAGCCTCAGTTCCTCTACAGCGGAGACATTTACAGGCCTCGCGTTGCTATCTATGCAGGAGCAGCGCAGAAGGGAGTTCTCACTATGGAAATCAGCAGCGGAAAGGATGTGCTGCTTTCCGAAAGCCGGGAGTTGATCCTGCGGGGAGGAGCAGCGGAGTATCAGGCTGAAGGCCTGAGAATACCTGACGGCATCAGTGATGTAAAGATAAAGTTTACATTCAGCTGCAAGGCAGGCTCGGACGGTCTGCTTGTCAGCTGTCCTGTCTATCCGAACGAACAGCAGCTCACCGAGGCGCACTCTGCCCTGCTGCTTTCCGGAATGGACCGCGAAGCCCTTGTGCAGAGCCTTAAGGATCAGTTCCAAAACCCTGGAGGCGTATTCAAAGAGAGCGAGCGCGATGTTGCAGCCATACTTGCGGATGTACTGGATGCGGACAAGAAGCCTGACAGCGAGAATGCGGTTTCGCTTATGGAGGCAATATTTGTCCGCGCATTGAGTGCAGGCATCAGCGGCACTGAAGCGGCGACGGATTCGCTTTGCACAAAGCTGCTGGCACTGCGAACTGAGGGCGGCGGCTTCGCCTGGATGCCGGGAATGGAGCCGAACGCTTATGTGAGCGCCTACATACTCGAGTGCTGCGCGCAGCTGCGAAGCCGCCGCTGCCTTCCTTCGGAACTCGCAGAACTC
>SAMEA3663028__coassemble_631_pt1 | contig 13051 bp, 6 predicted proteins | sample SAMEA3663028__metabat2_high_PE_014 | metagenome-assembled genome bin SAMEA3663028 (sample SAMEA3663028) | pig gut metagenome | biome: pig gut; feature: pig-associated habitat; material: faeces | place: France | collected 2012 | reverse complement strand
GAGGATGCGCTCTATGTGGTGCTCGAAAGCGTAGAAAAGCCGGGCAATCTCGGAGCGGTGCTGCGCAGTGCCGACGCGTCCGGGGCGGACGCCGTAATTGTATGCGACCCGCTTACGGACATATGGAACCCCAACCTTATACGCAACTCCACCGGTGCGATTTTCAGCGTCCCTTGCGTAGCCTGCAGTTCGCAGGAATGCATTGACTTCCTCAAAGCACGCGGCGTGCGGATACTCACGGCGCAGCTTCAGGATTCGGAGCTGTATTATGATACGGATATGCGTCCGGCCACAGCCATTGTGATGGGCACCGAAGCAACGGGCCTGACCGAGATTTGGCGCAAGGCCGCTGACGCCCACATCCGCATCCCTATGCTGGGCCTGCTCGATTCCCTCAATGTATCGGTCAGCGCAGCTATACTATTGTATGAAGCAGTAAGACAAAGAAATGGATAAATTCGCACTTATCGGCTGGCCGGCAGCCGGTTCCCTCAGTCCCCTGCTGTTCGGGGCCGCATATGGCGGGAAATACGGATACGGCTTCATAGAGCAACAGGATTGGGCTACAGCCTGGCGCATCTTCACAGAAGGAGATTACCGCGCTGTCAATGTTACCGCGCCGCACAAGATGGAAGCCGCACGGGCGGCAGCGTGGCGCAGTCCGGAGGTGGAGGCAATAGGGGCTGCCAATATTCTGGTCAAGACAGATGATGGCATCAAGGCCTACAATTCCGATTACCTTGCAGTCAAGCAGCTGATACGCATCCACGCACCGGAGGCACGCACTGCCGTGGTTGTGGGTTTCGGAGGCGCGGGCAAGGCTGCCTTCAGGGCTGCTCTCGACTGCGGGCTCAGCACAACGGTGAAGCGGCACTCCGAGCTCACTGACGGAGTGTGCGCCGACCTTGTAATATTTACCCTGCCCAAAGCAGCTCCGGGTATGGAGAACATACTCTGCAATACGCTGATAGAGGCGAACTACCGGGACCCCCAATGCGAGGGCCTCGTCGGGGTCGGTCATTATGTCGGCGGAAGGGAGTGGCTCCGCTCCCAAGCCGTTCTGGGATACGAAATTATGACCGGTGAAGCACCGGACCGTGACGCCATAGGGCAGGTAAAGATTTGATCAAGGGAAATCAGTCCGCCAGCACCAATTCCACCGGGCAGTGGTCGGAGCCGGGAATCTGGTCGTGAATTTCCGTTGAAACTATGCGGTCCCTCAAACATTCGCTTACAAGGAAATAGTCGATACGCCAACCCACATTCCTTTGGCGTGCCGCCATACGGTATGACCACCACGAGTACTTCACCTCCTGAGGATGCTGGTAACGCCAGGTATCGATAAATCCGGAGGCGAGCAGCTCGCTCATCTTGCCTCTCTCCTCATCAGAGAATCCTGCGCTGAAATGATTGGCAGCGGGGTTCTTGAGGTCGATTTCCTCGTGGGCAACATTCATATCTCCGCAAACCACCACAGGCTTGGTCTGTTCGAGAGTCTTGAGATATGCCCTGAAATCATCTTCCCAGCGCATACGGTAATCCAGCCTCTTGAGCTCGTTCTGGGAATTCGGCACATAGGCGTTGACAAGAAAGAAGTCCCCGAACTCAAGAGTCACGGCACGGCCTTCGTGGTCGTGTTCGTCAATGCCTATCCCAGTTCTCACCGAAAGCGGATGCCTTCGGGTATAGATGGCGGTGCCGGCATAGCCCGGTTTGTCCGCATAGTCCCAATAGGATTCGTATCCGGGGAACTCCAGGTCTATCTGTCCCGCTTTCAGCTTCGTCTCCTGCAGACATACGCAGTCCGCATCGAAACTCTCAAAAATATCGGCAAATCCTTTGCCCACAACGGCTCTCAGGCCGTTTACGTTCCAGCTGACAAGTTTCATCCTACAGAGACCACTCTACACCGTCCTTGGTGTCTTTAACCTTGATTCCGAGTTCGTTCAGGGAATCCCTGATATGGTCTGATGTGGCCCAGTCCTTGGCTGCTTTTGCCTTTGCCCTCTCTTCGAGCACCATTTGCATAAGCCCCTCGATTACCTTCGAGTTGCCGCCGGCCGACTCTTCGTCCCTCAGTCCGAGAACACCGAAAACTATGTCGTCAAACAGTTGCACCAGAGTGTCGAGGTCGCCCTTGCTGAGTTTGAAGCTTCCGGCTTTTGCGGAATTGATGAGCCTTACTGCTTCGAAGAGCTGGGAAATGGCGCCCGGAGTATTCATATCATCGCAAAGCGCATCATATACTCCTTCAAACACGGCCTTCACCTCGGCGGAAGTTGCAGGGCAGCTGTCCGGAGCCACTGCTTCCAGAGGATCTCCGTAAGCGTATTGCGGAGCCTTGGTGCCTGCAAGGGCATAGAGGTCGCGTGCGGCCTGCATAAGGCGTCCCAAGCCCTTCTCTGCGGCTTTGAGAGCTTCGTTGGAGAAGTCGAGAGTGCCGCGGTAATGCGCCTGAAGTATGAAGAAACGCACGGTCATAGGGCTGTAGGCCTGGTCGAGCTTCGGGTGGGTTCCGGAGAACATCTGCGGAAGTGTGATGAAGTTGCCCAGGGACTTGCCCATCTTCTGTCCGTTGATGGTAATCATATTGTTGTGTACCCAATAATGCACGCCCTGAGTACCGCGGCAGGCCACATTCTGGGCTATTTCGCATTCGTGATGAGGGAACATGAGGTCCATCCCTCCACCGTGGATATCGAACTCGTTGCCGAGATATTTCTCGCCCATCACGGAGCACTCCAGGTGCCAGCCCGGGAAGCCTTCACTCCACGGGGACGGCCAGTGCATAATATGCTCGGGTTCAGCCTTTTTCCAAAGGGCAAAGTCGTATGGGGCGCGTTTGTCGGCCTGTCCGTCGAGTTCGCGTGTACCTTCGAGAGTGTCATCCAGACTGCGGCCGCTCAGCACTCCGTAGTGATGGTCGGCGTTGTATTTGCGCACATCGAAATATATGCTTCCGTTGCTCTCGTAGGCATAGCCTGAGTCAAGTATCTTCTTCACCGCCTCAATCTGCTCTACTATATGACCGCTGGCACGCGGTTCGATTGAAGGCGGAGCCACATTGAGCAGGCGCATAGCTTCGTGGTAGCGCAGCGTGTAGGTCTGCACCACTTCCATAGGTTCGAGCTGTTCGAGCCTTGCTTTCTTTGCAATTTTGTCCTCACCCTCGTCAGCATCATGCTCGAGATGGCCGACATCGGTGATGTTGCGCACATAGCGCACCTTGTAGCCCAGATGACGGAGCAGTTTGCTGAGTACATCGAAGGTTACACCAGGACGGGCGTGGCCCAGATGGGCATCGCCATAAACGGTTGGACCGCACACATACATTCCGGCATGGCCGGGGTTAATGGGCTTGAAGACCTCCTTCCGGTGGGTCATTGTATTGGTAAGTCGGAGAACTCTCATTGATTCTATGGTATTAAGACTGCTAAGATACGAATTTTATTGCTATCTTCGCGTCGTGATTTTAAGCGGAAAACAATTATCGGACAATATTAAGGCACAACTTGCCAAGGAAGTGGCCACTTTTCCTGAAAAATACGGAAGAGTGCCGCATCTGGCAGTTGTCCTCGTAGGCGATGACCCTGCCAGCGCGACCTATGTGCGGAGCAAGGGGAAGGCCTGTGATCTCATAGGAATACAGAATACCACTATACATCTGCCTCAGGATACTTCTGAAGAGTCCCTCCTGGAGCAGATAAGGCTGCTGAACGAAGATGAAGGTGTCGACGGCATTCTCGTTCAGCTCCCGCTCCCTGACCATATAGACGAGATGAAGGCTCTCTATGCCATCGCGAGAGAGAAGGATGTGGACGGTTTCCATCCGGAAAATGTGGCGGCCCTGTGGCGTCGCCGCACAGAGCCGGAGGATAATCCGAAATACAGCGTCCCTTGCACCCCGCGCGGCATTATCCGCCTGCTGAAGGCAGCGGATGTGGAGATTGAAGGCAAACGCGCCGTGGTAGTAGGACGAAGCAATATCGTCGGACTTCCTGTCGCCAAGCTCCTTCTGAACGAAAACGCTACAGTAACCATCTGCCATTCCCATACCAAAGACCTGGGAAGCATTACCAAAGAAGCCGACATTCTTGTCGTCGCGGTCGGAGAGGCCGGGACGGTGCGCGAGGGTATGGTCAAACCCGGTGCGGTTGTCATAGATGTGGGTATCAACCGCGGCCAGGACGGCAAACTCCACGGAGATGTGGATTTTGAGGGGGTTAAAGACATAGCGTCAGTGATTACCCCGGTTCCCGGAGGCGTAGGTCCTATGACCATCTGTTCCCTTATGGAAAATACCGTCGATTGTTTCATCAACAGACAGTAATGGTTTCTTTCGAAAGCGACTACAACAACGGAGCCCATCCGTCAGTGCTCAAACACCTCGTCGAAACCAATGACGAGCAATCTTCCAGTTACGGTTCAGACCGTTTCAGCGAAAATGCCAGAAGGCTTATCCGCGAAGCAACCCAGTGTCCGGATGCCGATATTTTCTTCCTTGTAGGAGGTACTCAGACCAATTCGACGGTAATCAGTGCGCTGCTCAGGCCATACGAGGGTGTTATTTCAGTTCCGAGCGGTCATATCGCCGTCCACGAGGCAGGTGCTATCGAGATTACCGGACATAAGGTACTGGAGATTCCTGGACGCAAAGGCAAGATTGTGCCGAAAAATCTGGAGGCTGAGATTCTCAAAATGGAACAGGACCCGAATGCCTGCCATATGGTCATACCGGGTATGGTATATATCACTTTCCCGACCGAGTACGGTACTCTCTATACTGCAAAGGAGCTGGAGGCCATCTACAGCATCTGCAGGGAGCACAATCTGCTTCTGTACATAGACGGAGCCCGTCTTGGCTATGGCTTGAGCGCAGCTGTCAATGATGTTTCCCTTCCTTTCCTCGCATCCCATTGCGACTGTTTCTATATAGGAGGAACCAAGGTCGGTGCCCTGTGCGGTGAGGCTGTGGTTTTTCCTCGCGGCAATGCTCCGGAGCATTTCTTCACTATGACCAAGCAGCGCGGTGCCCTGCTTGCAAAGAGCCGCCTGGTAGGAGCTCAGTTTGAGGCTCTGTTTACCGACAATCTGTATTTTGAGATATCAAAGCACGCAATTGCAATGGCCACCACGATGAAAGGCATTTTTATCAAGGCGGGCATACAATTGTGGAACGATTCTCCTACAAACCAGATTTTCGTTGTGCTTGACCGTCAGATGATTGAGAGGCTCAAGTCACGCGGCATTCTCTTCGAAATCTGGGAGCCGGTCGATGACACCCACAAACTCTGCCGTTTCGTGACCAGCTGGGCCACCCGCTTCGAAGACATATTCCTTCTGGAGAAGGGACTGGTATAGACAGCGGCAATACCATTCAAAGAAAAAAACAGGGTGGCCATGCGGTCACCCTGTTTGTTGAATATCCAATCTTCGATTAAAGCTCGTTGAGCTCGTCAACTGCCTCGTCCTTACGGCCGACAACGATATCCTGGTAGTCCTTAAGACCGGTACCGGCAGGAATCAGGTGACCGCAGATAACGTTCTCCTTGAGGCCTTCGAGGTGATCTACGCGACCGCGGATAGCGGCTTCGCTGAGCACCTTGGTTGTCTCCTGGAAGGAAGCTGCGGAGATGAAACTGTTGGTACGCAGTGCTGCGCGGGTAATACCCTGGAGCACAAGACGTGCAGTTGCAGGGCGTGCCTCGCGGGCATTGACGGTCTTCAGACCCTGGCGTGCAAGTGACTCGTTTTCAGAGTGAAGCTCGCGTGCTCCGATAATCTGACCCTCCTGATACTTTTCGGAATCGCCCGGATCAAGAACGACAAACTTTCCGAAGATAGCGTCGTTGGCATCCATAAATGCCATCTTGTCCACAAGCTCCTCCTCAAGGAACTGGGTATCACCGTGGTTGGTGATTTCCACCTTGCGCATCATCTGGCGGACGATAATCTCGAAGTGCTTGTCGTTAATCTTCACACCCTGGAGGCGGTAAACGGCCTGAACTTCGTTCACGATATACTCCTGAGCCTTGACAGGTCCGAGTATTGCCAGAATGTCGGAAGGAGATATACCACCGTCTGAAAGCGGAGTACCGGCCTTCACATAGTCATCCTCCTGAACGAGAATCTGCTTTGAGAGCGGCACGAGATAGTGTTTCTCAAGGCCTGAACGGTTCCTGATGATAATCTCGCGGTTACCACGCTTGATGGTTCCCATAATTACCTGACCGTTAATCTCTGAGAGGACTGAAGGACTTGCACTAGGGTTACGGGCCTCGAAGAGCTCGGTAACTCGAGGAAGACCTCCGGTGATATCGCTGGCCTTACCGAAGGCGCGAGGAATCTTGATGATAACGTCACCAATCTTGACCTCTGCTCCATCCTCAACCATAACGTGCGCACCTACTGGGAGGTTGTACTGCTTGAGTATGGTGCCGTCTTCACCTACGATATCGATTGCAGGGCTCTTGGTCCTGTCCTTGGAGTCGATGATGACCTTGTCGGAAGAAGCCGAGAACTCGTCGTTGCTGTCCTTGCGGTAGGTAACACCCTCAGCCATGTTTTCGAACTTCAGGGTACCTGCAACTTCGACGATGGTCGTTGCATTGTAAGCATCCCATTCGCAGATTCTGTCACCCTTGCGTACTGAATCGCCATCCTTGAAATAGAGGACTGATCCGTAAGGGATATCATACTGTGAGAAGGTCATTCCGGTATTCTCATCGACAATGCGGAGCTCGGTCATACGGCCGACAACCACTGTCTGGGAAGTACCGTCATCGGATACTCTCTCGATGGTACGGAGTTCTTCGAACTTAAGGCGTCCGTCATACTTCGAATCGATGCTTGAATCTGCACCGGCTGAAGAAGCGGTACCACCGACGTGGAAGGTACGAAGGGTAAGCTGGGTACCAGGCTCACCGATGGACTGTGCGGCAATCACACCGACAACCTCACCCTTCTCGACCATACGGCTGGTGGACAGGTTGCGTCCGTAGCACTTCGCGCAGACTCCCCTGCGGCTTTCGCAGGTAAGCACTGAGCGGATCTCCACGCTCTCGATTGGGAGGTGGTCGATGAGCTCGGCCTCCTTCTCGCGGATCTCTTCACCCGCACGGATGATGAGCTCGCCGGTAAGAGGATTGAAGATATCGTGTACTGAGGTACGTCCGAGAATACGCTCTCCGAGTGACTCGACAACATTATCCTTGTCCTTGATGGCAGTAGCCACAAGACCTCTGAGGGTGCCGCAGTCCTCCTCCGTGATAATCACATCGTGGGATACGTCAACCAGACGCCTTGTCAGGTAACCTGCATCCGCCGTCTTGAGGGCGGTATCTGCAAGACCCTTACGTGCACCGTGGGTTCCGATGAAGTACTCGAGCACCGTCATTCCCTCCTTAAGGTTGGAGATAATAGGGTTCTCGATAATGTCCGCACCGGATGAGCCTGCCTTCTGAGGCTTGGCCATAAGTCCGCGCATACCGCAGAGCTGCTTGATCTGCTGGGTTGAACCGCGGGCTCCGGAGTCGAGCATCATAAATACAGGGTTGAAGCCCTGCTGGTCGGCAGAAATCTGCTTTCCTACGATGGCCGTGAGGTTGTTGTCAATGGCTGACCAGAGGTCCACAACCTTGTTGTAACGCTCCTGGTTCGTGATGAATCCCATCGCGAAGTTGCCCTTGATTTCCTCAATCTTCTCATAGGCATCTGCAATGAGGGTCTTCTTCTCCTCAGGGATGATGACATCACCGAGGTTGAAGGAAATACCGGCGCGGAATGCCTGATAGTATCCGAGGTTCTTGATGTCGTCGAGGAACTTGGCGGTGCGTGTTACACCCGTGTTCTTGATGACATTGGTAATGATGGTACGCAGAGGCTTCTTTCCGAGAAGAACGTTCACATACGGAACCTCATCCGGAACATACTGGTTCACGATGATACGGCCTGCGGTGGTCTCCACAAGCTCTGTACCCTTGCTCGGGTCCATCTTGTCCTTAGGAAGACGCACCTTGATGAGGGCGTGCATATCAATCTTCTTGGCATCGTATGCGATAATCACATCCTCAGGGCCATAGAAGCACATTCCCTCTCCCTTTGCACCCGGACGCACCTTGGTGATGTAGTACAGTCCGAGTACCATATCCTGTGAAGGCACGGTAATAGGCGCACCGTTGGCAGGATTGAGAATGTTGTGTGAGCCGAGCATAAGAAGCTGGGCCTCCATAATGGCTGCGTTGCCGAGCGGGAGGTGGACTGCCATCTGGTCACCGTCGAAGTCGGCGTTGAATGCCGTACATGCAAGAGGGTGGAGCTGGATGGCCTTTCCTTCAATCATCCTTGGCTGGAATGCCTGGATACCGAGACGGTGGAGGGTAGGTGCACGGTTGAGCAGCACCGGATGGCCCTTCATCACATTCTCAAGGATATCCCAGATGACAGGATCCTTGCGGTCAACTATCTTCTTTGCGGACTTCACAGTCTTCACGATACCGCGCTCGATGAGCTTGCGGATAATGAACGGCTTGTAAAGCTCTGCTGCCATATACTTAGGAAGACCGCACTCGTGCATATTGAGCTCAGGTCCTACGACGATAACTGAACGTGCAGAGTAATCGACACGCTTACCGAGGAGGTTCTGGCGGAAGCGTCCCTGCTTACCCTTGAGGGAATCGGAGAGGGACTTGAGAGCCCTGTTCTGGTCGCTCTTGACAGCCGCAGACTTCTTGGAGTTGTCGAAGAGACTGTCGACCGCCTCCTGGAGCATACGCTTCTCGTTGCGGAGAATCACCTCAGGAGCCTTGATCTCGATGAGTTTCTTGAGTCGGTTGTTGCGGATGATGACGCGCCTGTAAAGGTCGTTAAGGTCGGAAGTCGCAAAACGGCCGCCGTCGAGCGGAACGAGAGGGCGGAGATCCGGCGGAATCACCGGAAGGACCTTCATAATCATCCACTCAGGACGGTTTTTGCCGTTGGACTCCTGGAACCACTTCACTACCTGAAGTCTCTTCAGGAGCTCAGCCCTGCGCTGCTGAGAGGTCTCAACCTCCATTTTCTGGCGCAGTTCCTTGGCAAGCACATCGACGTCAATCTGCTTCAGCAGGTCATAGATACCCTCGGCACCAATCTTTGCAACGAACTTGGCAGGATCGCTGTCGGAAAGGTTGTCATTGCCCGGAAGGCTGTTGACAATGTCGAGATACTCGTCCTCGGAAAGGAGTTCCATCTTTGCAATCTTGCTTGCACCCTGATTTACTACTATATATTTCTCGTAATAAATCACGGCCTCAAGCTTCTTTGCAGGTATGCCGAGAAGAGCTGAGATCTTGTTCGGAGCGCTCTTGAAATACCAGATGTGGGCAACCGGAACGGTAAGGGTGATGTGACCCATACGCTCGCGGCGCACCTTCTTCTCAGTAACCTCGACATTACACCTGTCGCAGATGATGCCGCGGTAACGGATTCTCTTGTACTTTCCGCAATAGCACTCGTAATCCTTGGTAGGACCGAAGATTTTCTCGCAGAAGAGACCGTCCCTCTCAGGTTTGTAGGTCCTGTAGTTGACCGTTTCCGGTTTCAGGACCTCTCCGCAGGACCTTTCGGTAATGTCCTCCGGAGAAGCAAGAGAGATGCTGATAGTCTGGAAATTGCTCTTGACTTTTGTTTCCTTATTGTTGAAAGTAGGCATATTTCTATCTGATCAATTCAAAGTAATTAATCCAGTGTGACCTTGAGTCCGAGACCTCTGAGCTCGTGGAGGAGCACATTGAGGGACTCAGGGATACCTGCAGGCGGCATCGGATCGCCCTTGACGATAGCCTCGTAGGTCTTTGACCTGCCGACTACGTCGTCAGACTTGACGGTAAGCACTTCCTGAAGAACATTGGCAGCACCGAATGCTTCGAGTGCCCAAACCTCCATTTCTCCGAAACGCTGACCTCCGAACTGAGCCTTACCTCCGAGCGGCTGCTGGGTGATAAGGGAGTATGGTCCGATGGAACGTGCGTGCATCTTGTCGTCAACCATATGGCCGAGCTTGATCATATAGATCACACCGACAGTTGCCTTCTGGTCGAAATAATCTCCTGTACCGCCGTCACGGAGCTGGGTCTTGCCGTAGCGAGGAAGTCCTGCCTTGTCTGTAAGGGCGCAAATCTCATCGAGGCTTGCACCGTCGAAGATAGGGGTGCTGAACTTCAGACCGAGTTCCTTTCCGGCCCAACCGAGAACGGTCTCATAAATCTGACCGAGGTTCATACGGCTAGGCACACCGAGAGGGTTCAGGACTATATCCACAGGAGTACCATCCTCAAGGAAAGGCATATCCTCCTGACGGACAATCTTGGCTACGATACCCTTGTTACCGTGGCGTCCGGCCATCTTGTCACCGACAGTAATCTTGCGCTTCTTTGCGATATAGACCTTGGCGAGCTGCATAACTCCGTTAGGGAGCTCGTCACCGATTTTGATTTTGTCAATCTCACGCTTGCAAACGGCTTCCTCGGTCTTGAGGGTGATGCAGTAGTTGCTGATGAGGTCGCGAATCATATCGCTTGTCTGCTCGTCGGTAGTCCAGTTGCTGGAATTGATGTTCTCGTAGTCGATGGTCTTGAGCACATCAGCAGAGAACTTCTTGTCCTTGGCAATGATTTCGACTCCGTAGAGGTCGAACACACCGTTGCTCTTGCGGTTCTTGGTAAGAGCGATGAGGCGCTGGATGAAGTCGTTGCGCAGACGCTCAGCCTTGCTGTTGAACTCTGACTGGCGCAGATCGATGCGGGTCTTCTGGTCGGCCTTGACGGCGCTGCCCTTCTTTCCGGTCTCCTTTGCAGGCTTGCTGTAGAGGGCGGTCTTGATGACAGTACCGCTCAGGGACGGGTTGGCCTTCAGGGAAGCGTCCTTCACATCACCGGCCTTGTCACCGAAGATGGCCTTGAGGAGCTTCTCTTCAGGGGTAGGGTCGCTCTCTCCCTTAGGAGTAATCTTACCTACCATAATGTCGCCCGGCTCGATGTGGGCACCCACCATCACGATACCGTTCTCGCAAAGACGCTTGGTGGCATCGTCGCTGACGTTAGGAATATCGGAGGTGAGCTCCTCCATACCGCGCTTGGTGTCACGAACTTCGGTAAGGTATTCATCCACGTGGACGGAGGTGAGGATATCCCACTTCACCATCTCCTCTGAAAGAACGATGGCGTCCTCGTAGTTGTATCCCTTCCAAGGCATGAAGGCTACCATAAGGTTGCGTCCGAGTGCGAGCTCTCCGTTCTGGGTAGCATAACCCTCGGTCAGCACCTGTCCGGCGTGCACGTGGTCGCCCTTCCTTACAAGAGAAGAAAGGTTTACGGTTGTGCTCTGGTTGGTGCGGCGGTAGTTAGGAAGCTTGTAAACGGTCTCCTCCGGAGCGAAGCTTACGAACTTCTCGTCCTCTGTGCGCTCGTATTTGATGCGGATTTCGTTGGCATCCACATAAGTCACTGTACCTTCGCGTTCTGCAACCACCTGAGTGCGGCTGTCGAGGCAAACCCTCTCCTCCAGACCGGTACCTACGATAGGTGCCTGAGGCTTGAGAAGCGGCACTGCCTGACGCATCATGTTGGCACCCATAAGTGCACGGTGGGCATCGTCGTGCTCAAGGAAAGGAATGAGGGAAGCCGCAACTGAAGCCATCTGGTTCGGTGCAACATCCATATAGTCAACCTCTTCCTTGGTCACTACCGGGAAGTCGGCCTCAAGGCGGCACTGAATGCGCTCTGCCTCGATGGTTCCGTCTTCGTCCATTGCCACATTTGCGAGAGAAACGAGTTTGTCCTCTTCCTCCTCAGCGCTCATATAGCGGTAGCCTGTGTCCGAGAGGTCAACCTTACCGTCGTGTACCATACGGTATGGGGTCTCGATGAATCCGAGATCGTCAATACGCGCATACACGCAAAGGGATGAGATAAGACCGATGTTCGGTCCTTCCGGTGACTCGATAGGACAGAGGCGTCCGTAGTGCGAATAGTGTACGTCACGGACCTCGAAACCTGCGCGGTCGCGGGTAAGTCCTCCAGGGCCGAGGGCTGAAAGGCGCCTCTTGTGGGTGACTTCTGCCAGAGGGTTGGTCTGGTCCATAAACTGCGACAGCTGGCTGGTTCCGAAGAACGAGTTGATAACTGAAGACAGGGTCTTGGAGTTGATGAGGTCGATAGGGTTGAACTGCTCAGAGTCCCTGACGTTCATCCTCTCACGGATGGTGCGGGCCATACGGCTCAGACCGACGCTGAACTGGTTTGCAAGCTGCTCGCCCACAGTGCGCACGCGACGGTTGCTGAGGTGGTCGATATCATCCACCGTTGCCTTGGAGTTGATAAGCTGGATGAGATACTTGATAATCTCGATGATGTCGGTGTTGGTCAGGACACGGACTGAAGGGTCGGTATCCAGGCCGAGCTTCTTGTTGAGACGGTAGCGGCCCACATTGCCGAGGTCGTACCTCTTCTCGGAGAAGAAGAGCTTGTCGATGACATCACGGGCAGTGTTCTCATCAGGCGGTTCAGAGTTGCGGAGCTGTTTGTAAATGTAGCTGACAGCTTCGTACTCCGTATTGGTAGGGTCCTTCTGGAGGGAATTGAAAATGATTGAGTACTCAGCGGTGCTGGCCTCGTCCTTCTGAAGGAGAATTGACTTGGTGTCGGTTTCGAGAATAGCCTCGATGACGTCGTCATCAAGGATTTCTCCACGCTCCACGATAGGGTTCGTACGCTCGATAGGAATCACCTCACCGGTATCCTCATCCTCGAAGTCCTCCACCCAGGTCTTGAGAACCTTGGCAGCGAGCTTGCGGCCCTTGTTGGCTTCGAGATTCTCCCTGCTCACCTCAATCTCGTCAGCGAGGTTGAAGATATCGATGATATCCTTGTCGCTGTTGAAACCGATGGCACGCAGAAGAGTGGTTACAGGCAACTTCTTCTTACGGTCGATGTACGCATACATCACATTGTTGATGTCGGTAGCGAACTCAATCCAGGAGCCTTTGAAAGGAATGATACGTGCGGAATACAGC
>SAMEA3663028__coassemble_627_pt1 | contig 13106 bp, 11 predicted proteins | sample SAMEA3663028__metabat2_high_PE_014 | metagenome-assembled genome bin SAMEA3663028 (sample SAMEA3663028) | pig gut metagenome | biome: pig gut; feature: pig-associated habitat; material: faeces | place: France | collected 2012 | reverse complement strand
AGACGGAAAGGTATTCATCTACTATGCTTCCTCCGACACCAGAATGCATGTAGCCACCTCCACGGTCGAGCGTCTGGTGGACTACTGCCTCAACACGGAGCCTGACGGTGGACGCACCGCTCTCACGGTTGAGCGCATCAACAGACTGATTGACAAGAACATGAAATAAACATTATGGCTGAGAGCAAGGTAAAATTCACGGAAAAGCTGGCTTATGCGCTCGGAGACGCCGCAGCCGGCGGAATAGTGTGGAAAGTGATGTCCATCGCCTTCCCTCTTTTCTTCACCAACATTTTCGGACTGAGTTTCGCTGATGCGGCGGCACTGATGCTGATTGCCAGGCTTTTCGACGTGGTGACAGACCCTATTATGGGAAGTCTCGCGGACCGCACCCGCTCGCGCTGGGGAACCTACAGGCCTTGGCTCATCTTCGGAGCCATCCCTCTCGGCCTTGTATTCGCCCTGCTGCTCTACACTCCTGACTTCGGACCTGTAGGCAAACGCATCTGGGCATATGGGCTCTACCTTCTGATGATGGCCGTGTACACGGCTGTCAATGTTCCCTACGGGTCGCTTCTCGGCGTGATGACCTCGGATGACAACCAGAAGAACCAGTTCTCATCCTTCCGCATGGTCGGAGCCTATGCCATGGGCTTCATCACCCTGCTCTCCTTCCCGTATCTGCAGAAGATGATAGGCGGCACCAGCGCCCACCAGTACGCGGTGCTCGGAGCCATCCTGGGAGCCGTCGCAGCCCTTCTCACCCTGCTGTGCGGACTCTTTACCAAAGAACGCCTGAAGCCGGTTAGGGCCGAGAAATACTCTTTCAGCCAGTTTGTCAATCTCTTCAAGAACAAGCCTTGGCTGATACTCACCGCCGCGGGAATCTTCACGAACTTCTTCAACGGATTCCGCTATGCCGTAGTCGGCTACATGATAGACTACTGCCTTGACGGCAATGTCACGGTGGGGTCACTCATAATCAACTACACCGTGCTGATGGCCTTCGGAGAAGTGACCTGTATGATTTTCGGTGCCCTTTCTCCGCGCTTTACCAGCATGATAGGCTCAAAGAGGGGCGCATTCATAGGCTCCGCCCTCATCTGCATAGTCACCTCCGCCGCCTTCTTCTTCATTCCTATGGATCCCGCCTGGATTTGGACTATGGTGGGGATGGTGGTGCTTACCTCAATGGGCATAGGTCTCTATTCGCCTCTGCTTTGGTCGATGTACGCTGACGTCGCCGATTATTCAACAGAGAGATTCGGCACTTCATCGACAGGCCTGATCTTCTCCTCCGGAACCATGGCCCAGAAACTGGGCACCGCACTGTCCGGCTCGCTCATAGCCTTGCTGCTCGGCCTGTCCGGAGCCAATATGGTTACCGACGCAATGGGCAACACCAGCATAGATCCGGCTTCGGTTACCGATTCCGTACGCAATATGGTCTGGTCTCTCTTCTCGCTTATTCCTGCCGGTTTAGCGGCGGTTATGGCTCTGCTCGCATACATCTTCCCTATCAGGAAGAAAATGAATGAGATGAAAAAGCGCTCCGTACTCGTTACGGCAGTACTGTTCGCGCTGCTCACTGCAGGCTGCTTCTGCCTCCCTAAAGTCAAGAAGATGGCTTCAACAGAAGCCCCGCTGCCCGCCCTGCACGTGGACGGCACCAGTCTCTATGCCGGGGATGAGGCGGTTTGTTTCAGGGGCCTTAGCTATGGCTGGCACAACATATGGCCAAGATTCTACAACGAAGAGTCTGTAGCCACGCTGAAGAACGACTGGGGTGTGAAGATAGTCAGGGCCGCCATAGGCTCGGACGACATTGCCAAAGGCGACAACCCCGGCATTCACGGCGGTTACAGGGAAGAGCCGGATTACGCACTGGAACATCTCTACAAGGTAATTGACGGAGCGATAGCAAACGGCATGTATGTCATTGTGGACTGGCATTCGCACGTCACTTACAAAGAACTCGCAGGGGAATTCTTCCGCACCGTAGCCACACGCTACAAGGGTGTGCCAAACCTCATCTATGAACTCTACAATGAGCCTGTGTGCTTCTCCTTCGAAGACGGCAGCGAAAACAAGTATGCTGACTTGGGCAATCCGCAGAGAATGGAGGAATACTGGGATACACTCAAGGACTACGCAGAGTATATCATAGGGATAATCACATCCATAGATGACAGAAAACCTCTCATACTCATGGGCTGTCCGGCTTGGGACCAGAGGATAGACCTGCCTGCGTCCAAACCTGTCGAGGGTTATGACAACCTGATGTACACCGTCCACTTCTATGCTGCAACCCATAAGGACGAACTCAGAAGCGCCACCCGGGCTGCGATAGACTCCGGACTGCCTGTATTCATTTCCGAATGCGCCGCTTGCGAAGCCACAGGCGACGGCCCTATGGATATGGAGTCCTGGGAGGCATGGAACAAACTGGCAGAGGACAATGGTGTAAGTATGATAGTATGGAGCCTGTCCGACAAAGATGAAACCTGCTCTATGCTCACAAAAGAGGCCTCTTCTGAGGGACCATGGGCCAACGCTCATATCAAGGAATGGGGCAGAATAGCGAAGAGCTGGATTAAAAAATAGCATTCTGTAATATGTCTGACACACAATTTGGACATTTTGATGACGCCGCAAAGGAGTATGTCATCACGAATCCCGCAACTCCATGGCCGTGGATAAACTACCTTGGAAACGACGGATTCTTCTCTCTGGTCTCCCAGACTGCCGGGGGCTACTGTTTTTTCAAAGACGCCAAATTCAGGCGCATCCTGCGCTACCGCTATAACGGTGTTCCTATGGATGCCGGAGGCAGGTATTTCTATATCAACGACGGAAGCTGCGTCTGGTCGCCTTCATGGAAGCCTGTACGCACGCCGCTGGACTTCTACGAATGCCGGCACGGCATGGGCTACACAAGGATATGCTCGGAGAAAAACGGCCTGGGTGCCGAACTGACTCTCTTCGTGCCTCTGGGAAGCAATTGCGAGATTCACAAGCTCACCCTTAGCAACAGGACAGAGGAAAAGAAGAGTTTCAAACTCTTCTCCTTCGTGGAATGGTGCCTTTGGAATGCAGCTACGGATATGGAGAACTTCCAGCGCAACCTCTCCACGGCAGAGGTGGAGATACATGGTTCCGCCATTTACCATAAGACCGAATACAGGGAAAGGCGCAACCACTACGCCTTCTACTCGGTGAACGCGGATGTGGACGGCTTCGACACTGACAGGGAGAGTTTCCTTGGTGCATATAACGGCTTCGACGCGCCTGAAGCGGTAATGAAGGGAGAGGCCGGAAACAGCGTCGCTCACGGCTGGAGCCCCATTGCCTCGCACTTCCTGAATCTGACCCTTGCTCCGGGCGAAAGCCGCAGCCTGGTCTTCATCCTGGGCTATGTGGAGAACCCACAGGAAGAAAAGTTCACCCCTGACGGACTGCTCAACAGATCCGCAGCCGAGGAGATGATAGAGCGCTTCGACAGCTGCGAAAAAGCGGACAAAGCCTTCAGCGAGCTCGCTCTCTACTGGGAAAACCTGCTTGGGGGTTTCCGCGTCAGCACCCCGGACAGCCGTGTGGACAGAATGGCCAATATCTGGAACCAGTACCAGTGTATGGTGACTTTCAACATGAGCCGCAGTGCTTCCTTCTTCGAAAGCGGCATTGGCCGCGGAATGGGCTTCCGCGACTCCAACCAGGACCTGGTGGGCTTCGTTCACCAGATTCCGGAAAGGGCCAGGGAAAGGATAATCGACATAGCCTCCACCCAGTTCCCGGACGGCTCCTGCTACCACCAGTACCAGCCTCTCACCAAAAGGGGAAACAACGACATAGGAAGCGGCTTCAACGACGATCCGCTTTGGCTCATCTTCGGCACCGTGGCATATCTCAAGGAAACGGGTGACTTCTCCATACTGGAGGAACCGGTGCCCTTCGACAACCGCCCGGGGTCCGAGCTTCCGCTTATGGAACACCTGCGCGTGAGCTTCGACCATGTTCTGCACCATCTGGGACCTCATGCTCTTCCGCTCATAGGCAGGGCTGACTGGAATGACTGCCTCAACCTCAACTGTTTCTCCAATGACCCTAACGAGTCTTTCCAGACCACTGAGAACAAGAGTGAAGGCAGCAAGGCCGAGTCGCTGATGATTGCGGGGCAGTTCGTCTTCTGCGGCCGCCAGTATGCAGAGCTTTGCCGACATCTTGGTCTTGAAAGTGAAGCCCTCAGAGCGGAAGCCGAAGTGGAGAAGATGGTCAAGGCAGTCAAAGAATACGGCTGGGACGGGCAGTGGTACCTGCGCGCCTACGATTTCTTCGGCGGCAAGGTCGGCAGCCACGAGAACAGTGAGGGAAAGATATTCATAGAGTCTCAGGGGTGGTGCACCATGGCCGGAATAGGCAAGGAAGAAGGAATGGTGGACAAGGCTCTGGATTCTGTAAAGGAGCATCTGGACTGCGAACACGGGATAGTGCTCAACAATCCTGCATTCACCCGCTATTACATCGAATACGGCGAAATATCCTCATACCCTCAAGGGTACAAGGAAAACGCCGGCATATTCTGCCATAACAACCCTTGGGTGATAATAGGCGAAGTGCTTGCCGGCCGCAGCGAAGATGCCTGGGAGCATTGGAAGAAAATCTGCCCGGCCTTCATCAAGGACCAGCTCCTGCACAAGGTTGAACCTTATGTCTATTGCCAGATGGTGGCAGGTAAGGATGCGGCCCGTCCGGGAGAAGGCAAAAACTCATGGCTCACCGGCACCGCGGCCTGGAACTGGTACTGCCTGTCTGAATACCTTCTGGGCATAAGGCCTGATTACAACGGGCTGGTGCTCTCCCCTTCCCTTCCATCCGACTGGGATGGATTCAAGGCAAGCAGGCGCTTCCGTGAAGCCTGTTACGAAATCAGCGTGAAACGCGGCACTCAGCCACGCATCACGCTGGATGGCAGGGATCTCGAAGGCAATCTTATTCCTTACTCAAAAGGCGAACACAAAGTGGAGATGGTGATAGCCTAAAGGCACACCGGCACGCAGAATTCGCAGCAGCCGCGCTCCATCAGCTCTTTGCGGTAGCGTTCCATCACAGGGCGGGTTTCATCTATTTTGATTCCCGCCTTTTCCATATTCTCGTAGAGATGGGACCAGAAGAGTTCCATAGCGTAAGCAGAATGCCTGACTTCGAAGATGGCGTGCATTCCACCCTGGATGACGCCCTTCTGCACAGGCTCCTCAGGGACAAAATCCGGCTCAACCACCAGGCAGGCGTCAAACCTGCAATGCTGGGGATTGCCGTCAGGGTCATCATAGGCAATGGCGTAGATAACTCCACCGTCAAGGCGGCCGGTGATTTCTGCCCATTTCTTGAGCTGGTCCATAACAGCGTAATTGTCTGAACCGTAAGGTCCGACACGCCTCAGATAGGCCACTGTCAAATTTTCTATTAGTTCAAAGTTCATGTTCAAAGGGTTTTTACAGTGTCTTCAGGTGAGTTTCCGCCGAAACGGGCCTTGAGACGCTGTTTGGATTTGGTAACGGAGGTTGGTGAAATGCCGAGCATCAGCGACATGCTGCGGATCGGGAAATCGAGTTTGAGCAGCACGCACAATCTGCGCTCGGATGCGGTCAGTGAAGGATATTTGCTCATCAGCACACTGGTGAACTTGCAGTAAACCTTGTCCAGAAGGTTTTCCAAAGTGGTCCAGTCGTTATCTTTGAGGTAACGCGGGTTCACTCGCAGGCTGCTGACAAGTTTATCCTGGTCGATGAGTATGGAAAGAAGCCTGTCCACATTGCTGTTGCGCACGGACTGAAGGCTCTTTTCCACGAGGGTAACAGGGTCGAGAGGCATTGTTTTGTTCTTTCCGGGAACCACTTCTTCCCCGAACTGGGTGCCCATTCTTAGGCCGAGAACTGCATTGCGGCAGGCCTTTCCCAAAACTTCGGAGATTTGTTCCGGAGTGAAGTTCATCTCGAACAGGGCGGCTGCAATGCACATCCCGAATGCAAGAGGGAAAAGCGTCTGATAGATGTAGAATGCCTCATCCCTGTTCAGATGGAAAGATTCCTGAACCGAGTAGATGATTTCATCGAAATGGCCGACTTCGTCCATCAACTCCCGGAAGGATGCAAACTTCTTGTTCAGGAACAGACGTTTGTAGGCCTCTCTCTCCTGCTGTGCAAACCACACCATTTCCAAGCCGAAGCCCTTGAAGGACGGTGTCATCGACAGTCCTTCAAGGAGGTAAGAATCAAATAATTGTCTATCGTCCATACGGCTAAGATAGTGATTTTCTTTTAAGGAATCTACTTTCCGAGGCTGCCTGAGCCGGCTCTTGAGAGCTCGTCCAGAACTCCGACTTTCCTCTGACGGGTCTGGTGTGCCTTTCCGAAGTTCCAGGTAAGGTCGAAGATCAGCTTCTGGGTGTAGAAGGTCTGGAGAATGGTCGCGCTGGCACCCGGGGTATCGTCCATCAGCATGTCGAGATTGGTATTGGAGCTTCTGAAGATATCATCCATCTTGACTGTAAATGTCATCCTGTCGCCAAGCAGATTCTTCTTGATTGCAATGTTGCTGCCCCAGCCTGAGTGTACGCGGTAGGTATCCACAACCATAGGGGCACGCCAAAAGCCGTCCAAATCTATCTTCCAGTCCTTCGGAAGGACGAAGGAGAAGGCTGTATAGACATTGCAGGAGAGGGACTTGCGGCTCTGCTCCGTTTTCATATTGGTGGAGTTGATATAGACTCCTGTCAGATTGAGTGTCCACTGCAGCCACTTGCTCACCGGAAGGGCGGAGACGCTGGCTGCGGCATAGGTCATCAGATTGCGTCCGTAGTTGTCCCATCTGAGCAGGGCGATGCCGGTTTGCGGATCGAGATCAGGCACCTGAGTGATGCTGTTGTTGGAGGCATCGACTCCGAGGGAAAGGCTGAAGTGCTGCCTGTAGTTGGCGGTGAGGGCGAATTCGCTGGAGTACATAGGCTGTATGTCCGGATTTCCTATGGTGTATGTACGGGCGTCCACATAGGTTTTGGTAGGGTTGAGCTGGGAGTAGAAAGGACGCTGGATGCGGCGGCTGTAGGAGGCCATGAGCATAAGCTTTTCATTCGGATTCCATCCCATGAACAAGGTAGGGAAAAGGTCGAAGTAGGACCTTGAAGTCTTGTCTCCTGCGGAGACCCAGTCACCGGCGGAGTGGGTGTATTCCCCGCGCAGTCCGAGCTTGAAGGAAAGCTTAGGGCTCAACTGGCCTGCAAAGGTGGTGTAAAGGGCTCCGATGTGCTCTGTGTAGATGAAATCGTTGACCTGGTCCGGGACTCCTGTAGAGATCTCCATGCTTTGGTTGTCAGTTACGGAAAGGGCATACTTTCCACCGGCTTCAAGCATGTATTTACCAAAGACAACTCCCTGATAATCAAGCTTTGCAGAGTACACGTCATAGGCTCTGTCGGAGTTGATGGTCTTTTGGGCAGGGGCAGGAATCCCGGCAGTGAATGTAGTGTCGAGCTGGAGGTTGCGCTCGTGTCCGTCGGTGCGGAAGTAGTCCAGGTTGGTGGTGAGCTCGGAGGACTTGGCAGGGTCGAAGATGCGGGTCCAGTTGAGATTAGCCATGTACTGGATGCTGTTGTTGCGGTTGTTGATTTCTGAGACGGTGTTCATCAGAGGAGAGCCGGCCAGCTTCATCTCGGTGAGGCTGTTGTCGGTACTGAGTATGCCTTTGTCTCCGGGGATGTAGAGTACGGCTCCGACTGTGTTTTTGTCGTTGACGAACCAGTCCGCACCGAGTTTGACATTGTAGTTGTTGTAGAAGTTTCTCATCACGGAGTTGGATTTCTGCTCGTAAAGTCCAAGTCCGGTCGGGTCAGGATAGGCTATATTGTTTACGAGCTGCATAGGATTGTTGTAGAAGCCCTCGTAAATGCTGAACAGGGTGCTGACTTTCTTGGTGCGGTTGTTGAGATTGAGCCAGAAACTCTGCTGCCAAGGGGTCTGGCCTATTTCGCTGAAGTGCATTGCACCGCCTCCAAGTCCGAGGGAACCGTTGAGTCCCTGGAAGATGGATTTCTTGGTTTTGATGTTGATGATTCCGCCCTGACCGGCTGCGTCGTATTTGGCTGAAGGGTGTTCCATCAGTTCGAAGCGCTCGATGCTTTCGCTGTTGGTGCTGCGAAGCAGTGACTCTAGGCTTTTGCCGTCAACATTGGATGGCCTTCCGTCAATCCAGACCTGGACTGTCTTACCGTTGAGTTTGATGTTGCCGTCTTTGTCGATAGTGACTCCCGGAGCTTTTTTGATGAGGTCAAGTGCGTTGCTGCCCTGGGAGAAGGCGCTCTGGGAGACGTTCATCACGACTTTGTCAATTTTCATTTCGACGAGTTTCACCCTTTCGGTTACGGTGGCTCCGCTGAGCATCTCGGAATCGGGGGCAAGGGCTATCGTTTCCATAGTGTTGAGTCCGGTCTGCAGGCAGATTTCACGGGTGACATCGCTGTATCCTATCATCGATACGCGCAGGGTGTAGTCCCCGGTCTCTGTCTGAATTTCATAAGAACCCTTCTCGTCGCAGGCTATTCCGGTCACAACATTGCCTGCGACATCAAGAAGGGCGACGGTTGCCCAGCCGAGGGGCTCACCGTTTGCAGCGTCCACGACGGTACCTTTTACGGTGGAGAGCTGCTGTCTGAGGATTCTAGCCTCAGACTGGCTACAGAAGATTAACATAGCGGCTGCAAGCATCGCAGCCTTCAGAATCGGTGTTTTCATAGTGATGTATTTTGTATTCATATTCTTCTTTATTATACTGTCAAACTCTGTTTGTTCTCTGGTGTTTGCTATTTGGTCTTTGGTCACTGATCTTTGTCCTCTAATCTTTGACCTTTGCTCACTGAACTTTGGCCTTTTGTCTATGCTCACTGACTTTTGGTTTTTGGCCTATATTTTTTTGTCTTCAAAGTCCGCTTTCCGGTTTTCTTGGGGGTCAACTTTTCCGGCTTTCTTCGATGGTGCAAAGATATGGCGACATTTCGAGACTGCAATCTCCTCAATGTGGACAAACACCAGGACCACAACCATTGATTATCAGTACTTTAGCAAATTCCCATACGGACAACGCACAAAAACTCACCCCTATTCTCATATACGGACCGCGCTTTTTTACCCAAATCTTTGCCGGCAGGCAGTCTGTACACCAGATACACTTCTCCTGTACAAACTGCCGTATTTCACCTGCTTCGTACACCAGAGAGGCTTTTCCTGTACGGACTGCCTGCTGGAGGAATCGTAACATTGGAGTGGTAGTTTTGACTGTTTAAGATAGAGAAAGGTAAGATCTTGATTTATAACTATTTGCAGATAATCAGGTGTCCCAAAAGGGTATCTGATTTTTCTGAAATTACTGATAGTCAGAGAGTTAACTTTCCGCAATATCCTGTTCCAAATCGTTTGGTGATACACCCCAGAGTAGAGCAGCGTAGAATGCAGGTTCATCACCAAACGATTTGGAACAACACCACTGCACTTTCACCACTGCACTATCACCACTGCACTATCTCCCGGGCTGGGCTGACATGGGAAATGACAAAGAGGCAGGCAAAGGAAGAGTGAAGGATATTTGGTTTTTCGCGGATGAATGAGTAGATTGCGGGGATTTTGGAAAAACAGAAATCGGAAACACAGAAATATGAATCAGGTATGGCTCAGCGCGGCGGGCCTCAGTCTCGCCACCATCATAGGCTCCCTATTGGGATTTTTGATAAAATCCCTCCCCCACAAATGGAATGACGCCGTTCTCGGCTTCTGCGCGGGAGTAATGCTCGCGGCATCTACCATAGGCCTTATTTTGCCGGCAGCAGAAGATGCCGGCATAGAAAGATGGTGGCTTATTGTCATAGGAGTGGTCTGCGGAATGCTTCTGCTCAACCTGCTGGACCTGGTGACGCCGCACCTGCACCATATCACCGGACTGGATGAAGAGGCGCACAAGCACAATGCTTCGCTCAATCACGTGCTGCTCTTCGTACTCGCCATTGCCCTGCACAAACTGCCGGAAGGCATAGCGGCCGGAGTGGGCTTCAATGCAGCCGACAGCTCAGACGCCTGGGCAGTGACACTTGGTATTGCGCTGCAAAATATTCCCGAAGGGATGGTAGTCATCGCGCCCCTTCTCATCACAGGCGTTTCGAAACTGCGCACCTTCCTCATTTCGCTAGCAATAGCGCTGCTCGAAGTGGTGGGCGTGTGGATAGGCTACGGGATGGGCGCAATATCTCCCGTTATGCTCCCGGTGATGCTATCCCTCGCCGGAGGCGCTATGCTTTATGTGATTAGCGATGAGATGATACCGGAGACCCACGCTCACGGCTACCAAAAGCTTGCAACCTATGCGCTGGTGCTGGGCTTCGTGACTCTTGTGTTTCTGGATATGGCTTTTGCATAGGGACTTATGGAATACCTTTCACGTGAACGCTATGATGAGATTTCCGCCGAACTCAAGCAGTTGATTGAGGTGGAATACCCTAAGATACGCGAAGAGCTCTCGGAGGCGCGTGCGCAGGGAGACCTGAGCGAAAACTTCGAATACCGGGCAGCAAGGCGCGCCCAGGCCAAAACCATCAGCCGTATCAACTTCCTGCAGAAGGTGCTGCGCTACTCGCGGGTGATTGACACCAAGACTTTGCCGACTGACCGCATCTCACTGCTTAGCAGGGTGACATTCACCAATCTTGCGAGCGGGGTGCAGATGTGCTACACCATTGTCAGCCATCACGAGATGAATCTGGAAGCCGGCAAAATGTCCTGCAACTCCCCTATCGGCCGTGCCCTGATGGGCAGGAAGGCCGGCGAGATTGTCGAGGTCGAGGTTCCCGCCGGGCTTCTGAAAATCCGGATAGATGCCGTCGAGTGCGCCTAGAGGCCCGGTGTAACCCACACCGTCCAGAGCACCCAAGCCCACCAGAATTCTAGCCCCCAAAGCCGCCCAGGCTATTTGCAGGGTCTAATACTCCAGATAATTGATTCTCTCGCCGCCTTTCAGGGTGACCCAGGTGGTGAAGTGGCGGCTGCCTTCCTTGAGCACTATCACACGGCCCCCGTTGGGCAGGTCGTTGTAAACCGTGTCCCCGCCGGAATATCTTCCGTAAGCCAGAAGGATGCCGCGGTTGTTGATGGCGTAGTCATTGTTGTGGTCGTGACCGCAGAAGACACCCATCACGTCGCCGCACTCCAGCATAGCATTGAAGAGGCCGCTGTTGAGTTGCGGGTCGCATACCGCTTCGCCGAAAGTTCCCACCCTCGGCAGCTCGGCCTTATATTCAGGGAAAGGAATATGAAGGAAGGCAAGACTCGGCACCGGCTCGCCTCCGTTTGCCTCAGTGAAAGCGCGGCTGGTCTGCCAGTACCAGCAGACCTGGTCGGTGTGCACCGGCTCGTACATCTTCTGGTCCCAGAGATATGTCCCTGAATCAAAGCAATATAGCAGCGCTGCAAGCTTGTCCGAGCCGTGCTCCAGGATGCTTACGGTGTAGTCCGGCGAAGGGTTGTCTCCCCTGTCGGGAAACAGGTTGCCGGGAAGCGTGCGCACCAGGTCATAAAGCTCGGTGTTGGTAGGCCCCCAGTTGTCGTCGTGGTTGCCGAAGCAGACGGCAAACGGCAGGCCCCTTCGGGTAATATGCGACAGAAGGTCCAGATAGGCGGTATCCGCCGGCGCGCCATAGACAAGGTCGCCTGTAATAACCACCAGATCAGGCTTTTCGAAATCCAACAGCTCGTCCACCCTTTCAAGCATTATGTCGCTGCGGCTGTCTTTGTAGATATAGTGCAAATCGGTGAGCTGCAGGATTTTGAATTCTCCGTCAGCATTGAAGCGCAGTTGCACGCCTTCGGTTTTCCGGGCGCAGGAGCCCAGTGCGCAGGCCGCGATGGCCAAGGTTAAAAGTATCTTTTTCATTATCAATTTGTTATCAGTAAATCCTTCGTTTCAATCCGTAAACTTCACCCCGATTCTTCGCAGAAACTCTTCGGGAGAAAGGAGCATAGGGGCATTGAGTCCACTTTCGAGGACAGCTTTATCCCTGGTGATTAACACCCGGCAACCGTTCTGCTTTGCACATTCAATCTGAGCGGCATCTTCAAAATCGTCAAGCTCCAATGATTGCGCATCGCAATACTGCCTGTAGTCCATTGGCAGAATCCGGAACAACTCCGATATGTCGCGGGCCGCAAGGGAGCATTGATATTTCCTTGATACATAGAGCACATTCAGAGCTGTAACGAGAGAAATGCACAATTCAAACTGGGGTACCTGCCCGGCCATCACTATGGTCTTCGCAACACCATCTCCCATACGCCCTGTATAAAAGTCCAGGACTATGTTTGTATCCAGAAATACTCTTACCGCTTCCATATTCTCAAAAGTCTTTCATCCGCCTCCAACTCGCTGCTTGAAGGCCGGACAGGCATTATTCCGGCATACTTTTCGACTGACGGGCAATTGAGCCCGGACAGGTCAACAGCAGGGAGAACACCGGAACTTCGCAAATCCTCATCTACAAGCCTTTCTATATACTGTTTGGCACTCAGGCCCAGCTGCATTGAACGCTGCCTTATTTTACTGTACAGATCGGGCGCTGTTCCATAGGCCGCACGCGGCTCCCTCAATGCCGGTGAACCATAGCCTTCCACAAGAGTGCGGACATCTTCAACTCCGGTGATTTCTATCCCCAGCGCATCGGAAATCTCCTGCAGCATAGCAATAGTGAAATTGTGCTGCCCGCTGAGCCACCGGCTCACTTCCGAAGGACTCTTGCCCATCAGCTCGGCAAACTGCTTTTTGCTCAGCCCGCGCTCCTCCAAGGCCTCCTTTATTTGTTCTGCGACTATCGCTTGTCGGCTTGATGCTGTCGGTTTCATATTGCAAAGGTAAGTATATTTCACATATAATGCAAATTTAATTATATGTAAATCACCCTTGCGCTTATCGGATTTGCAAAATAAGCAATCTTTGCCTAGATTTGGATTATGAAAAAGAAAATCTATTTCGCCGGCTCGATTCGCGGCGGACGCCAGGATGCTGAGCTGTACAAGCGC
>SAMEA3663028__coassemble_618_pt1 | contig 13234 bp, 11 predicted proteins | sample SAMEA3663028__metabat2_high_PE_014 | metagenome-assembled genome bin SAMEA3663028 (sample SAMEA3663028) | pig gut metagenome | biome: pig gut; feature: pig-associated habitat; material: faeces | place: France | collected 2012 | reverse complement strand
AAAGTCTCCGGAGGTCAAAGGAAATGGCTGTGCGTAAGATCAATGGCGCCACTACTAGAGACATCCTGAGCGTATTTGCCAAAGACATTATGAAACTGTCCGCCGTAATGGCCGTTATCGCCTGCTTGGCAGCCTTCTTTGTGGCCCACAAATGGCTGGAGCAGTTTGCCGAGAAGGTGTCGCTGAATCCGCTCTATTTCATTGGTGGAGCCGCCTTGGTGCTGCTGATTGTGCTGGGCGTGGTGGTGCTGAACTGTTTGAGAATTGCCCGGGCGAATCCGGTGGAATCGTTAAAGAACGAGTAGTATGAAGAGTTATCTGAAATTCCTATCCCGCAATAAACTCTACACCGCCATCGAGGCGGTGGGGCTGGTGATATCCATCGCCTTTGTCATTCTGATTGGGAACTATGTCTGGCAGCAGTACAGCATTGCCCATGAGAATCCCATCGGCGACAGGGTATATGCAGTGGGTAATGAATAGTATGTGGCTCTTTCCTGGTGGGACAAGGCCGAGTTTGATGCCAAGATTCCGGAGGCGGAGGCGGTCTGCCGCATCAGCAACCGGGAGGAAGACCAGGTCATCACCATCGGCACTACCAAGATCCAGGGCACGATGACCCAGGTGGATCCGGAGTTCTTCGAGGTGTTCCCGATTTATCCGCTGCTGATATCGGCCATCTTCAATTATATCAACCTGAACCTGGCGCTGTCCGGCAAACGGGCGAAGGAGATGGCCACGCGCCGGCTCCTGGGTGCGCCGCAGGGTGCCATCGTCTGGAAATACATCGGCGAATCCATCCTGTTCATGGCGGTCTGCTTTGCGCTGGCGCTTCTGCTGGCCTGGGCGCTTCTGCCGATGATGAACGAGCTGCTGCTGAACGTGACTACGGATACTGGCAATACTTGGATGTATATTCCGGTGAAGATGGCGCTGCGGCTGGTGGAGCTGTTCATGATTCTGTCCGTGCTGATAGCGCTGCTGGGCCTTCTGGCCATGAGCGCATACTATTCCGGAGAGAACACCAAGGGCATAGCCGTGCGAAAGGTGTTCGGCAGCGATGTCTCGCGCGAGACCTGGCGGACGGTGAAGGATTATATGGTGCTGGTGGGCATTGCGGTTGTCATCGGCATTCCAGTTGCCGTTTGGATGGCAGGAAGGTATCTGAGCCGCTATGCGTACAGGATTGACGGCTATTGGTGGATTTTCGTCCTGGCGGCCGTCATTGCCGTGGCGATTGCATTCGGGTCGGTGCTTTGGCAGACGCTGAAGGCCGCGAAGACCAATCCGGCGATAGAATTGAAGAAGGAGTAAAGGCTTCATAAGCATAGTTAAACATAAATACTACTTCATGAAAACTGCCGTCATCCTGTTGTGGTGGCGGCAGTGATTTGTTCAAATCTGAAGGTATTTTAGTATTCCATCGACATGAAGGTCGACGATGGCCTCCTGGCCTTCCGGGGAGAGGAGGAAGGCGCAGTCGGGGTGGGAGTCCATGAAGAAGTTTTCGGTGAGGACGGCAGGGCAGGAGGTATGGCGTAGGATGTAAAAATCTGCTTCCATGTCCGGATCGCCGTCGGTGTAGTCGGTGCGGAGGCGCTTGCCGGGGAGGGAGGCCTGGGCGGCTTGGTAGAGGCAAGTGGCGAGGGCGTGAAACCTGAACCTGTCACCCCCGTGGGAGAGATTCCTGCGGGGATGATTCTTTTTTCCTTATAATATCAATGGTAAGCCGTGGATCGTTCGTGGTCCGACCCGGGGTATACTCTGGGTTCGGGCCACTATGGTATAGGGGAGTTCAGTAAAAGAAATTACGCATAAACTTCGCGATTTTTATGCGTAAATTTATGCGTAAGTGCCTTAAGTGACTGATTTTCAGCCTGTTTTTGTGGAGCATAGGAGAATCGAACTCCTGACCTTTTGAATGCCATTCAAACGCTCTACCAACTGAGCTAATACCCCATTGAGGATGCAAATATAATATAATTTGTTATATTTGTCAATGCACACAAGAGCTATTGGTAGAAATGTTGAAGGAAATCGATTACCAGCAGATACTGGAAGGCATATATCAGGACATTAAAGTCTATTCTACGGAAGGTAAACAGGCAGATTACATCCCGGCTCTGGCCCGTGTAAATCCGGAGCAGTTCGGGATGTGTCTCAGGCTCACCAACGGCAGGGAATTTACCGTCGAAGATGCCGATACGCGTTTTTCTATCCAGAGTATCTCCAAAGTTTTCGCGCTTGCGATGGCAATGTCCCTGAAAGGGGAGTCCATTTGGGAAAGAGTCGGCAAGGAGCCTTCAGGCACTGCTTTCAACTCTCTGGTGCAGCTGGAATTCGAAAAGGGCTTCCCGAGAAATCCCTTCATCAATGCCGGTGCCATAGTCATTGCGGATGTCCTTATGTCAGAGCTGACGGATGCCGGCACGACTTTCCTGGATTTCGTAAGGGACATCAGCGGCAACAAAACCATCACATACGATAGGGAAGTTGCCCGCTCAGAGCGTGAATACGGCTTTCTCAATGCTGCAATAGCCAATCTGCTCAAATCCCACGGAAGGATAGTGAACGACCTTGAGGAAGTGCTAGCTTTTTATTTCCGTATGTGTTCTGTCACAATGAGTTGCCGTGACCTTGCGCGCGCATTCCTCGCTTTCACCAATGTTGAGCCGTTCAATTACTGCGGCTTTCCTCTGACTTCTTCCCAAATCAAACGCCTGAATGCGGTGATGCAGACCTGCGGCTTCTATGACGAAGCGGGAGAGTTCTCATATCTTGTCGGACTGCCGGGCAAGAGCGGCGTAGGCGGAGGAATAGCTGCCGTGTGTCCCGGAAGATATGCCGTTGCAGTTTGGAGCCCGAGACTCAACCCCAAGGGCAATTCGGTAATGGGAATGAAGGCACTCGAACTGCTCACCACCCGTACTGAAGAATCGATATTTTAGCAATCCCCCAATAATAACTTCAGCCTTTTCGGCGGGTTCAATATTTGTAGTGTAATACCGAAAAAAGAAGATTGATATGAAAACTTATATCAAAAAAGTAGCGCTTGGGCTATCCTTTGCGCTGTTTGCTCTCACATCCTGCGAGAAGGCAGGTGTAGATTTGTATGAAGGGTTCTACAGTTACAAGCTCAGCGGAACCGTTACTGTGGACAAGCTTCTCATCGAGAACATTGACCTTCCCGAAACAGAACCCGCCGAACCTGCAGAGCCGGTAGAAGCCACACTCCCTCTGATTTCTGAAAGCGGCCAGATGAATGTGCTCAAAAAGGGGGCAGACTCATTAATCATAACAATGAATGCCATTGGAGGCGATGTCTTGGTCATAGATGCTTGCGTCAAAGGCAATGATTTGGAAATCAGCGAGTTCTCGAGAATTGTCAAGGTAGAGGACGGCAGCCGTACCGTCAGTCTCAACTGCACCGGATCAGGCAGTGGAAAGAAATATGATGATGTGATAATAATGGATTTGAGCTATCTGGGAGATGGCTCTTCTACCTTGTATGACTACACCATAAAGTCTTCTTCCGTCAAATGCGTAGCTAAAGTCAACAAGTGATGAAAAACAGTCTTATCCCTGCCATATTGCTTGCCGCAATGGCTATTTCCTGCAAGGGGGACAACTCGAAGACGGCCGCTCCCAAAGACCCTGTGAAGGTTAAGGTAATCAGGGTAGAAAAACAGGCTGCCCAATCAAACAAGACTTATGTCGGTCGTGTTGAGAGTGCAACCGATATCAATATAAGCAGTCCTTTTTCTGCAAAACTTGTGTCAATCAAAGTAAAACCCGGACAAAAAGTCAAGAAGGGCGACATTTTGGCGGAACTTTATTCGGAGCACATCGAAACTATGTTTACATCCGCGCAGGCCACTGTAAACCAGGCTCAGGATGCATACGACCGTCTTCTCAAAGTAAAGGACAACGGAAGCGTCTCCGAACTGAAGATGGTGGAAGTTCAAACTCAGCTCAGCAAGGCCCAGGCTGCTCTGCGATCTGCCACAAAATCCAAAGAAGACTGTATCATCAAAGCTCCGATGAACGGGACTGTTGGGGAAATCAAGGCGAAAATAGGAGAGGACCTTTCTGCTATGCAGCAGATATTCAGATTGATAGATTTGGAGCGTCTGGAAATCTCAATAGATGTTCCTGAGATGGAACTAAGCCTGTATGGCAAAGGCAGTGAAGCTCTCGTGTGTGTGCCGGCATTGGGTGAGGATACGCTCTATGCTAAACTGATTGAGAAAGGAGTCAGTTCTTCAGTTTTGGGCCACAGTTACAAATGCAAGCTTTCACTCAATTCCTGCCCGGAAGACTTGCGCCCGGGAATGATAGCCAAGGTCAGCTTCTGCAAAGAAGAGCAGGAAGCAGTGGTTATACCAAGCTCGGTAGTCAGGAGGGATGGACAGGGCACTTATCTTTGGCTTGTCGATGACGACCTCACAGTGCGGAAAGGCAGAATCGTGACAGGAGATTTCAGCGGCAGCGGAGTAATAGTCGAAAGCGGGCTGCAGGTTGGAGACAGGGTTGTCTGTGAGGGAATGTCCAAAATCAGCACCGGTATGCGCGTGAGCATAACAGAATAGCACTATGCCGAAACAAGGATTCACATCACGCACCGTTATGGGTGCGATGAAATACAAGAATATAGTCCTGTTCTTCCTCACGGTACTCATCGTTATGGGTGCATACGGCCTTATGACTATGAACAAGGACGAATTCCCTACCTTCGAAATCAAACAAGGCCTCATCGCTGTGGCATATCCCGGAGCGGATGTGGACCAAATGGTGGAAGAAGTGGCGAAGCCGATGGAGAAAAAGCTTTTCTCCATGCAGGAAATCATCCGCGAAAGCACCAGAGTAGTCTGCAAGGACGGTATGTGCTATATATATGTGGATGTTAACGTCCCAGCTGCCAAAAAGACCGAAACCTGGTCCAAAATCAGGCTGGAATTGGACGGATACAAGGCACAGTTGCCTCCCGGTGTGCTGGCGATAGTTGTTCTTGATGACTTTTCGGACCTCACTTCGGTGCTTATAGCTTTGGAGTCTGAGGATAAGGGGTATGATGAGCTCCAGGGATATGCTGACAGGCTCACCGAGATGCTCCAGGATATTCCCCAGCTTGCCAGTGTCAAGCTGCTGGGAGAACAGAGTGAAGAGATAGCGGTCAATGTGGATATGGAGCGTCTTGCGGCTTATGGCATTTCGCCATCTGCGCTGATGATGCAATATGCCAGCGCTGACCTTCAGCTTCTTGGAGGCAGTCTTTCTACGGATAGGGGAAGCACCCCGGTACATATGCAGAGAAGCATAGGCAGCGAGAAAGAATTGGGGGAGAAAGTCATATACACCTCAAGAGAAGGGGAGAGCCTGAGGCTCAAGGATATAGCGACCATTGAGAGACGATACAAGGACCCTTCTGCAATCGTTACTTTCAACGGACACGACGCTTTGGTGCTTTCCATAAGTATGCGCCCGGACAACAATATCGTCTCATTCGGCAAAGATGTGGACAAGGTGCTTGCCGCTTTCGAGATGGACTTGCCGGACAGCGTCACCATTACACGTATCACCGACCAGCCTGCGGTTGTGGGCAATTCCGTATGGTCGTTCCTTCGCGACCTGCTCATTTCAATGCTTGTGGTAATATTGGTGATGATATTGCTCTTCCCAATAAAGAGCGCCCTCATTGCCTCCTCAGGGGTGCCTGTATGTACTGCTGTGGCCTTGGCGCTGATGTATCTGTGCGGCATTACGCTCAATACCGTTTCGCTTGCTGCGCTGATTGTGGTGCTGGGAATGATAGTGGATGACTCAATCATCACTATGGACGGCTATATGGATAAGCTCGTACGGGGGCTGCCGCGTATTGAAGCCGCCTGTGCAAGTGCCCAGGAACTCTTCCCGCCAATGTTTATGGCAACCGTTGCGATAAGCGCAATGTTTTTCCCTATGCTGGGAATTATAAGCGGATATCTTGGTGACTTCATACAGACCTTCCCTTGGGTTATCACCTTCGCGCTGATGGCTTCGCTCGCCTATGCGATTCTGGTCGTGCCTTCGCTTGAAACCCGTTACATCCGTAGCGCCCGTCAGGAGAAGGAAACCATCATAACCAAATTCCAGAATAAGCTGTTTGCCGGTTTGAACGGTGCTTATGAGAAGTTGCAGAACTTCTGCTTCAAGATTCCGAGACTCACAATACTGATGGGCGTGGGCATAGTTGCCCTTGGTCTTCTTATGTTTTCAAAGACCAATATCCAGCTTATGCCTATGGCAAACAGGCCACTTTTCGCGGTTGAGATTTATCTGCCGCCGGAATCAACTCTGGATCAAACCATGGCCGTTGCAGATTCGCTAAGCCGTATGCTTCGCGCTGACAGCAGAATCAGCAATGTCACTGAGTTCATAGGCAGCGGCACTCCGCGCTTCCACGCAACCTACAATCCGATTCTTCCGGGTCCGAATGTTGCCCAACTGGTTGTGAATACCACTTCCAACAAGGCTACAGGAGCCTGCCTGCGTGAGATGGAAGACAAATACGAGCATTATTTCACAAATGCCAAAATCCATTTCAAACAGATGGATTATCAGGGAGTTGCCTGCCCTGTCGAGCTTAAGGTGATAGGGGAGGACTACGATGCGGTATGCAGTGTGGCTGATTCCCTGAAGTCCTTTATGTCCGGTTTGGATATGATTAAATGGGTGCACTCCGATACGGACAATCTTCTTCCCGGAATCGCCATTCAAATGGATGAGGACCAGGCTGCGCAAGTTGGGGTCAACCGTGCGATGATGAATGTCTATCTGAGCGGAAGTCTTTCAGGAAGTCCGATTGCGACCCTTCGCGAAGACGGCAAGGAGTTGCCTGTAAGACTGTATTCCAACCAGCTTTCTGACGGTGCGTCCTATGAGGCGATAGCCAACACTCTGGTGCCGAGCGCAGTACCGGGACTTATGGTGCCGCTCCGTCAGGTGGCAGACATCCGGCCTGAGTGGGCTCCGGAGCAGATTTGCCGTTGCGCAGGAGAGCAGGTAGTGTATGTAGGTGCGGATATGAAATACGGTATGAGCCAGCCGCTCGCAACAAAGGCGCTCAAGAAATATCTTGCCGGAACTCAGTTGCCTGATGGTGTGAGAGTCGAATTCGGGGGCTTGAACAGCGTAAACAAAAGTGTAGGTCCGGAAATAGCCCTTTCCTTCCTTGCGGCTGTTTTCATTCTCTTTGTTTTCCTGCTCTTCCATTTCAAGAAGATATCGCTTGCAATACTTACCATTGTGCTCAGCACCCTCTGCCTGTTCGGTGCTTTCTTCGGCTTGTGGGTATTTGACCTGGATTTCTCCATGACTGCCGTACTTGGACTTATTTCCCTTGTGGGAATCATTGTGCGGAACGGTATCATAATGTTCGAATATGCGGAGGAACTGCACTATCAGAAGGGCTACTCCATAGAGGAAGCTGCCCGTGAGGCCGGAAAACGCAGGATGAGACCTATTTTCCTCACATCCTGCACCACTGCACTCGGTGTGCTGCCTATGATTATCAGCGGCGATCTGCTGTGGATGCCTATGGGAGTAGTGATATGCTTCGGCACCTTGCTTTCCATTTTCCCAATTACCCTGATTATGCCTATTTCATATTGGCAAATCTTCAAAAGAAAGAAATGAAACTCTATAAACAGATAACTTGCATCGCTTTGTTTTGCTCTGCGGCCTTCAGCCTCGGTGCACAGAGCACGCATATGGAACTGAGCCTGGAAGACGCGCTGTCTGCGGCAAGGCAGAACGAAATTCAGATAAAGAACGCAAGACTGGATTATCAGGCTTCGCTATATCAGAAACAGGAGGCTTTTGCCGAATATTTCCCGCGGGTTTCGGCAATGGCCCTGGGTTTCTATGCAGTTAATCCTATGCTTGAAATAGGAATTACAGATATCCTGGGAGACAATGATTTTGCATGGGGAGTTCAGCAGAAGGCAGAGGAACTTGCCGGCGCTTACGGATTCAATACCACCTACACAGCCTTCAAAAGTGGTTATTCCACTTCTCTCTCTCTGATGCAGCCTCTGTATGCGGGCGGCAGAATTGTCAACGGCAATAAATTGGCCTCACTTGGAGTCCAGGCCTCAGACCTTCAGCTGAAACTGCAGGAAAGAAAAACTGACCAGCAGATTGAGAAGGACTGGTGGGAAATTGCTTCCCTTGAGGATCAGATTGCCAATCTCGAACATATGGACGGGACTCTTGAAACCGTCTATTCGCAGTTGAAGGGTGCTGTGGCATCAGGGCTCAGCGCCGAGAGCGATCTCTATCAGGTCGAGCTTTCAAGAAACGAACTGAAAGCAGGGCTCAAAAAGGCCAGGCACGGCGCAAGACTGCTGAAAATGAATCTGCTCAATACGATAGGTCTTGATTATGACTGCGTGGATTCGGTTTTATTTGTAAGGTCAGAGCTGGAAGCGGGAACTCCCGAGTCATATTACCGGGACCCCGAGCGGATTATCGCCAATATGGAAGAGAGCAAACTCCTGGACCTTCAGGTGCGCGCAAAGAAGCTTGAGAAAAAGATGAGCATAGGGGAGTGTCTTCCCCAGCTTGCACTTGGTGCCACTGCCGGTTATTCGGATTTTTATGACAAGCCTAGGTTCAACACCATTGCTTTTGCTACGGTTCAGATTCCTCTTTCCGATTGGGGCAAGACGTCCCGCAAGGCCAAAAGGCTCGATACCGAGATTCAGAAGGCTGAGAATGAGAGGGATTACCTTGGACGTCAGTTGCGTCTGATGGTTGACAAGTTGTGGATGGAGCTTGATGCTGCCTATGACCAGTGGCAGCTCAAACAGCAGAGCCTGGATAACAGCAAAAAGCTCTATGACTATGCGGCAGCCAATTACAGTGCCGGTCTGATTCCGCTTCAGGACCTTCTGCAGGCAGAAAGCCAGTACCGGAAGGCCTGCACAGAGAATGCTGATGCATTGATAGAATACAGAAATGCAATTGTAGCCTACACCTGTCTGATGAAATAGGCATTAACGGGATTTCTTGCCGATAAAGTAGAGAACCGGGAAGAGCTCAAGACGGCCGATAATCATAAGGGCCATAGCGTTGTATTTGGCGAGCATAGGTACATTTGCGAAATTGCCGCAGGAGCCTATGCTGCCCAAGCCCGGTCCTACATTTCCAATGCAGGCAACGGCTCCGGTCCAGGCTTCGCGCATTTCCATTCCGCACATAGTGTTGACGAGAGCTCCCAGTGCAATAATCATCACATAGCAGATGATGAATACCAGAACGGTACGGTCCGACTTGTCGCTGATCAGCCTGTGTTCGAGTTGGACACTGGCGACTCTGTTCGGGCTGCGGAGTTCGAAAATCTGCTGTTTGAGACTGCGTATGGCTATCAGCAGCCTGTCCATCTTGATGCCTCCGGAAGTTGACCCCGAGCATCCGCAAACAAGAGAAAGTGCAACAACCATACAGGTAGCAAAAGAAGGCCATACAGCAGTGTCTGTAGTGGCAAAACCGGTTGTTGTACAAAGGGATGCTACCTGGAAAGCCGAGTGTCTAAGACAATTCCATAAATTGCCGTAGCTCCCGTTTGCATAAAGTGTAATGGTGATGATTACGGTTGAAATGAGGAAGGCCAAGTAGAAAGCCTGTGTCACATCGGAGTGCAGCAGCTGCTTGAGGCCGTCTTTGGTGAAGATTCGTCCAAGCAGGACAAAGCGGGTGCTTGCCAAAAGCATTACTACTATTATAATGGACTCTACGACAGGACTGTTGAAGGCTGCGATACTGGCATTTCTGGTCGAAAAGCCGCAGGTGCTGCAGGCTGACATTGCGTGGGTGACTGCATCGAACCAGCCGAGACCTGACAATTTGAGAGAAAGGACGGCTACAACGGTAAGAACGATATAGGTCGCAACTGTGATGCGGGTAAATGACGCGCCACTCAGATGAACTGAACTTCTGGCTATCTGGGACATCTCCACTCCGGTCAGCCTGTTGTCGTTGCCTTGGGAAGCTGGCAGGAGCAGGGAGAAAAGCGCGATGATTCCCACACCTCCTATCCAGGCAGTGGACATTCTCCAGAACAGCAGGCCGCGCGGAAGCGCTTCGATATCATTGAGTATGGATGCACCTGTGGTGGTAAACCCGGATACGGACTCGAACAGAGCATTGGTAAAGGTGAACTCTCCGCCGTACATCAGGTATGGAATCATACCGAGGATACTGGCCAGAGTCCAGGAGCCGACCACAATGAAGAACCCTTCTTCGCGGTTCAGACGCGCCTTATCCCGCACAAATATGCTGGGAAAGGCTCCAAGCAATCCGGCAAGGGTGCCGGAGACAATAAGGGGCCAGAATGATTCATCCATTCCGTAAATGGCGGATACACCGGCGGAGATGAACATAAAGGCCGCTACGCAGAGCAGCGACGTCCCAATGTATTTGACCGTAACCCCTATTCTCATAAAAGCAGGCTTTGTGCGGCACAAATATAGTGCTTTTTTCGGCATTTTTTTTGTAAATTTGCGACCGGAATGCAAAAGTCGCTCTACATAAAACTGGCTGCAGTGGCAGTGGTGTTCGTCTATATTCTGAGTTCAATCGGGATTAACGTGCACAGTTGCCACAACAGCGGCAATGTGAATGTTTCCATAGTCGGAAGCGAACTGTTGAGCCACTGCTGCAACTGCGGAAAGCATCATTGCGACTGTGAAGAGCATCATTGCGAAGTCAATCACGAACTTCATCACAGCATCGACTGCTGCACGGACACCGTACTGAAATTAGTGATTACCGGGTTCGACGGTTCCGACAACGATGTCAAGGTCCCGGTTTCCGCAGAACTTCCGTCTTTCATCTGCCGGAACTACAGCTTGGAGTCCTGCTCCGTCCCTGTTTTCAATTTTTCGCAGGAGCGTAATGTCTTCAGGCAGAATGAGGACATCTTGAGGGATAACTGTGTTTTGAGGGTTTAGCCATTGTCCTTTCCCCTTTTGGACAATCATTACTAAACCATTAAAACACAATTATTTATGCATATCAAAACCTTAATCGGCACTCTGCTGGTGTTTGCCTCTGTCCAGCAGGCCTTTTCTCAGGAACTTCCTGATACAACCGATATCTATCGCGACAGGGCTGACAGCCTTGAGGCTACTGTTCTTGTCGCCCGCCAGAGAGGCAATACTTTGAGCAAATACACTCCCAACAGAGTTGAAACCATCACTGCTGCAGGACTTTGCAAGATGGCCTGCTGCAACCTTGCAGAGAGCTTCGAAAACTCAGCCAGTGTAACCGTTGGCTATTCCGATGCTGTTACCGGGGCAAGGCAGATAAGGCTCCTTGGACTCAGCGGCATATATACCCAGATGCTTGACGAGAACAGACCTGTGATGAGAGGCCTTGCTTCTCCTTTCGGCCTGAGCTATGTGCCCGGGCAGTGGCTTGAAAGCATTCAAATCGCAAAGGGCGTCACTTCGGTCATCAACGGAGTCGAGAGTCTCACCGGGCAGATCAATATGGAACACCGCAAACCTACGGATGAGAAGCCTCTTTTCCTCAATGCGGTGATAATGAATGATACCAAGGCTGATTTCAATATCGCTTCATCTCTTCAGCTGGGAGAAAACTGGAGTACTGTGCTTCTGGGACACATAAGCGGCAACGGTATGGAGATGGACCAGAACAAGGACGGCTTTATGGATGATCCGAAGAGTCTCCAGCTGAATTTCGCCAACCGCTGGCTTTACTATTCTCCCGACGGGACCCAGGTACGCTTCGGCATCAAGGCCCTTAGGGACGCAAGGCAGGGAGGTCAGCTCACAAGCATCGAGAATCCTTGGCAGTCCGGTATTGTCAATACTTCTTTCAATGCCTATACCAAGGTGGGAGTGCCGCTGTGCGAGGACAATTCGCGCAATATTGCAGCCGTTCTGGATTATACCTATTATAATATGGATTCCTCCTTCGGAGCGTCAAGCTATCTCGCAAGCCAGCAGTCCGGTTTTCTCAATCTCCTGTACCAGAATGAGATAAACGAAAACCACAGGTTTACTGCAGGAGCGGGAAGCACCATAGACCTCTTTACTGAGGACCTGCTCAAGGGTGCAGCAGCCTTTAAGGATCTCCGAACCCTCCAGGCAAATGCGGGACTCTTCGGAGAATACACCTACAAGAACGGGGAAGTCTTCTCTCTTATAGCCGGTCTTCGCGGTGAATGGTACAAGGATAACGGCATTCAGGTTTCACCCCGTCTTACCGTAAAGTACAGCCCTGTTGAAGATATAGTAATCAGGGCGAATGCAGGGCGCGGCCTGCGTTATTCGAACCCTTTGACCGACAATATAGGAGTATTCTCTACCGGAAAAGAATTTGTAACGCCGGGAAGCGAGGGCTGGAACTACCGCCATACCCTTGAGGATGCCTGGACGGGCGGTGGCAATATCACCTGGTATTTCCCGATAAGAGATGAGAAAGCCTGGCTGAGTTTCGACTATTTCAGGAGCCAGTTTGTCAATCAGGCTATAGTAGATTATGAGTATGCGCCGAATACAATTGCTTTCTATACTCTCGAAGATATCAACGCCAAAGGCAAAAGCTGGTCCGATACCTATCAGCTGGATTTCTCCTGCGAGCCGGTCGAAAGATTCAACATTACACTTACCGGACGATATACCGATTCGCGTATGATGACAACCCGCGGTCTTGTGGAGCGTCCTATGACCAGCCGCTACAAGGCGGTGCTCAACCTGCAGTACACCAGCAACCTCAGCAAGTGGATATTCGATTTCACCGCTTCTCTCAACGGCAGCGCCAGAGTTTATAACTTTATGGAAAGCCTGACCGGTGCGGACGGAGCCCTGCTGTATCCGGACGGTCAGACTCCCGCTTACCCTCTGCTTTATTTCCAGGTTACCCGCAGGTTCAAGGGTCTGGATGTATATGTAGGAGGGGAGAACCTTACCAATTATACTCAGAAAAACATTATTATAGGAAGTCCTTCTGCGGATAATTTCGATGCAAGCTGCGTATGGGGACCTGTGATGGGAACCAGAATTTATGCGGGTCTGCGTTTCACATTATGGAAATATTGATATAACACCAAGAATATGAAAAAGATTGTTATCACCCTTTTGCTTGCCCTTATGGCAATGCCGCTCAGTTCATCTGTAAATACCGCTTCCGCCAAGACAATAGCGAGCGAACAGGTAGCCGACAAAAA
>SAMEA3663028__coassemble_607_pt1 | contig 13371 bp, 11 predicted proteins | sample SAMEA3663028__metabat2_high_PE_014 | metagenome-assembled genome bin SAMEA3663028 (sample SAMEA3663028) | pig gut metagenome | biome: pig gut; feature: pig-associated habitat; material: faeces | place: France | collected 2012 | reverse complement strand
ATCACGTCCACAGGCTCGAAGAAGTCCCTGAACTGATCGCTGAACACCCCGTGGGTGTCGCTGATGATGCCTACGAACATAGGCTACTTCCCTTCTTCGGCGAGGTGTTTCTCCCAGGCCCATGCGGCGGCGAGAGTCTCGTCAACGCTGCGCTCAGCCTTCCACCCAAGCTCTTTTTCCGCGCGCGTAGGGTCGGCCCAGATTGCGACCACGTCACCAGGACGGCGGGGAGCTATCTTGTAGTTGAGCTTGAGATTGTTCACCTTTTCGAAGCTCTTTATGAGTTCGAGCACTGAGACCGGACGGCCAGTGCCCACGTTGAAGATTTCGTACTCTTCCTTCATCCTGCCCTCGACCATCCTGGACACGGCGCAGACGTGGGCCTTGGCCAGATCCACGATGTCGATGTAGTCGCGCAGACAGGTGCCGTCAGAGGTAGGATAGTCATCGCCGAAGACGGAGAGGCATTCTCTCTTGCCTATGGCGGTCTGCGTGATGAAAGGCACGAGATTGTTCGGCACTCCGCGCGGAAGTTCTCCTATCAGGGCGGAAGGGTGGGCGCCTATAGGGTTGAAGTAGCGCAGGGCTATGCCCTTGATTCCGGGATAAGCCTTCACGCTGTCGCGGAGTATGTCTTCGCATATCTGCTTGGTGTTCCCGTAAGGGGAGGTTGCGCTCTGGCGCGGGGACTCTTCGGTCACCGGGAGCTTGTCGGTCTCGCCATAGACGGTGGCAGAGGACGAGAAGAGCACATTGCAACCCTTTACCCTGGCAGCCTCAAGTATGTTGATAAAGGAGCCAAGGTTGTTGGAATAATACATCAGCGGCTCCGCAACCGACTCACCCACAGCCTTATAGGCAGCAAAGTGGATGACGGCGTCAATCTTGTTCTCCGCAAAGAGCCTGTCCACGGCAGCCTTGTCGCAGAAATCCATCCTGATGAGGGGAAGGCGCTTGCCTGTAATCTTGCAGACACCTTCATAGTTGGTAAGGTCACAGTTGGAGAAGTTGTCCGCGATAATGACATCATAACCGGCAGCAGTGAGCTCCACGGTCACGTGGCTTCCGATAAATCCGGCACCGCCGGAAACAAGTACGGTATGTTTCATATTCCAGTTGTTTTCTTTTGACGAATTGTGTCCTGCGAATTTAGTGAAATTCCCGGAAAAGAGGACAGCTAATCAGCTTTTCCTATATATGACAGGAACTCTGCGCGCACGCGGTCACTCTTGCGGAAAGCCCCTGTCAGGCAGGTGGTTGTCATCTCTCCGCTCTTTCTTGCCCCGCGGCTCTCCTTGCACATATGCCTGCCTCTCATCATCAGGGCCATCCCCGGAGGCGGGTTCTCCTCCCCGAGGGCTTCGGTGAGCATTTCCACCACGTCGTGCACGAGTCTTTCCTGAACCTGAAGACGGGAGGCGCAGTAATCCACCACCCGGCCTATTTTGGACAGGCCGAGGATGCGCCCCTTCGGATTGGGGAGGTAGGCGAACCAGTAATCCCCGAAGAAGGTGCGGCAATGGTGTTCGCACACGGAATAAAACGTGCCGCTGTCCACGACCATATTGTCGTAGATTATGCCGTCCAGGCCATTGGGGAAAGTGGTTATCTGGGGTTTCTGCGCGGGGTCATAGCCACGGAACATTTCCGCGAACATCCTCAACATACGCTCAGGGGTATCTTTCAGCCCCACCCTGTCGGGATCGTCTCCTATGAATTCGAGGAGCTCCCGTATATTCTGTTTTGCTTCAGCTTCTGAAATCATTCGGGAAAGTTAGTGATAATCGGGTTCATTTCAAAAAAAAGAGGCTGACCGGATGATCAACCTCTTTGTGCGGACGGTGAGACTCGAACTCACACAGGCCAACGCCCACTACCCCCTCAAAGTAGCGTGTCTACCATTTCACCACTACCGCGTTTGATTTGGGACTGCAAATGTACGAACTAATTTTGGAATTCCAAACATATAGCGCAAAAATTTCAACTTTTTTATATCACGGATACTGACGAATTATTAGTATATTTGTGCGTTTATGAAGAAAATACTCAATACCCTTATATTGCTGCTCATTCTGCCGCTGTCCCTCGCGGCGAAAGATTACTCCGTAGCCAGCCCCTCCGGAGCCCTCAAAATGTTCGTATCCGTAGAGGGTACAACCACCTACACCCTCGTGGTGAACGGCCAGACCGTACTCGAAAACTGCCGTATCGCGATGGAACTCGCAGACGGCACCACCCTCGGCAACGGGGAAGTGCGCAAAGACACCCGCGGCTCCAGAGTCGAGAGCATCAACGCCTTGAATTACAGACAGAAAGACTTCACTGCAGTATATAACTACTTGAGTCTCAGGTTCGAAGGTGACTACACCCTCCAGGTGCGTGCCTATGATGACGGTGTGGCTTATCGCTTCGTAACCTCTTTCCCTGACGACATAACAGTCAAAAGCGAAACGGTTCAGTTCAACTTCTCCGACCGCTACCAGATGTTCATCCCGTTCATCGCCGGCTCGGATGACAAGTACCGTTCCTCTTTCGAAAGCCAATACACCGTCACCCACACAATCGGAGACCCGCGTTCCGAGCAGTACGCCTTTCTCCCCATTCTCGTGAAGGACCCCGACTTCGGCAGTCTTCTTCTGATGGAATCCGATGTCGAAGACTATCCCGGAATGTTCATTTCCCAGACTAAGGCCGGACTCAAGGGAGAGTTCTCTCCTGTGCCTGACACTTTCCGCGAGCCGAGCAAGCACGGGGCGACCTATGCCGACACCTACAAAGACTATATAGCAATCACCAGCGGCTCCAGGACTTTCCCTTGGAGAATAATAGGCTATGCAGCTAAGGACACCGATCTTCCGGTCAACAATATGGTCTGCCAGACAGCTTCTCCGAGCCGTATCGACGACACCTCCTGGATTGAGGCAGGCCTGTCTTCCTGGGACTGGTGGAATGCCTTCCGCCTGCACGGAGTGGACTTCAAAAGCGGCATCAATAACGCCACCTATAAGTATCACATCGACTTCGCATCGCAGTACGGACTCAAATATGTGGTCCTCGACGAAGGCTGGTACCAGCCTCTGACCCCGCTCGAAACCATCCCGGAAATCGACATTGCCGAGCTGTGCAGTTACGCATCCGGAAAGGGCGTGAAGCTCATCCTGTGGATTTCCGCCGATCTGCTCTACAAAGACCTTGAGCAGATTTGCGAGCACTACAGTACCCTCGGAGTTGCCGGCTTCAAGGTGGACTTCTTCGACCATCAGAACCAGCGCACCGTAAAGCAGGTCTATGATATAGCAGATGTGGCGCAGCGCTACCACCTGGTACTTGACCTTCACGGCATCTACAAGCCGACCGGCATTACCAGGACCTATCCTAACATACTCAATATGGAAGGAGTATATGGTCTGGAGAACTCCAAGTGGGCAAATGCCGACAAGAACGATATGCCGACTTACGATGTGACCGTACCGTACATCCGTATGGCCTGCGGTCCTATGGACTACACCCCGGGAGCTATGCGCAACGCCGCAAGGCGCGACTTCAGGCCTATCTATGACAGGCCTATGAGCCAGGGCACCAGAGCTCATCAGATGGCAATGTACATAGTCTATGACTCGCCTCTGACTATGCTCTGCGACTCTCCGTCCGACTACCTTGCCGAGCCGCAGACCGCATCCTTCATCGCATCCATTCCTACCGCCTTCGAGACTACGGAAGTGGTAGCGGGCGAAGTCGGCAGCTACATAGTGACCAAGCGCAGTGCGGACGGCCGCTATTACTTCGGCGGCCTCACCAACTGGAACGCCAGGGATGTGGAAATAGACCTCTCTTTCCTCGGCGAAGGTGAATGGAAGGCGACCATCTACAGGGACGGAGTCAATGCCGACACCGTAGCCTCAGACCATATACTCGAGACCATAGATCTGGGACGCAAGCAGAGCCTGCCTGTCCATATGGCCCCGGGCGGCGGATTCGCAATAATCATTGAAAGCAAATAATACAATGGCAAAGAAGACAGTGCTTGTTTCCGGCGGAGCCGGTTACATCGGAAGTCACGTGACCGTGGAGCTTGATGCTGCAGGCTACGATGTCGTGATTGCGGACAATTTCTCGAACTGTGACCACACCAACTACAACGGGGTGTGCGAAATCACGGGCAAGAAACTCCCGCTCATTACTATGGATTTCTGCGATTTGGATGCAGTCCGTAAACTCTTTAATGACTATTCCATTGATGCGGTAATTCATTTCGCCGCATTCAAGGCTGTAGGCGAGTCTGTTGCTGACCCTCTCAAGTATTATGTCAACAACCTTGAATCCTTCCTGAACATCCTCACCCTTGCAAGGGAGAAAGGCTGCAATGTGCTCTTCTCTTCCTCAGCTACGGTTTATGGTGAGCCGGATGAGCTTCCGGTCAGCGAGCGTTCACCGCGCAAGCCGTGCACCTCACCTTACGGCAATACCAAGCAGATGTGTGAAGACCTGCTGCGCGACTGCGTAAGCGCCTATCCGAACATCAAGGGCATTGCGCTGCGCTATTTCAATCCTATCGGAGCGCACCCGAGCGCCCTTATCGGAGAACTTCCCCGCGGAGTGCCTCAGAACCTCGTGCCTTTCATTACCCAGACCGCAATAGGCAAGCGCGAGTGCCTGAGCATTTTCGGCGATGATTACCCTACCCCTGACGGCACCTGCCAGAGGGACTATATCGACATAGTTGACCTTGCCAAGGCCCACGTATGCGCAGTTGCCAGAATGCTTGACGGCAAGATGGAGGAAGGCTATGAGATATTCAATATAGGCACAGGCCGTCCTCTTTCAGTTATGGAGCTGGTCACCACCTTCGAGAAGGTCAATGACCTGAAGCTCAACTACAAAATCGCACCTCGCCGTCCGGGCGATGTAACGGCGGTTTGGTGCGATCCTAGCCTTTCCGAGCAGAAACTCGGCTGGAAGGCCACACGCACGACAGAGCAGACCCTCGCATCAGCCTGGGCCTGGGAAAAGAAACTCGCGGGCAAATAGCCGCGAGCTTCAATAGGATTTATTCGGCGAAGAGCCTCAGGATGTTAAGAATGACTTCTGAGGCTTTTTCCATTGACTGGACCGGAACCCATTCCATCTTGCCGTGGAAGTTGAGGCCTCCGGCGAAAATGTTCGGGCAAGGCAGGCCCATAAACGAGAGGTTTGCACCGTCGGTGCCTCCGCGTATAGGCTGAACCTTAGGCTTTATGCCTGCCATTTCCATAGCCTGCATAGCCTTTTCCACTATCTGGAAATGCGGTTCGACCTGACCGCGCATATTGTAGTACTGATGGCGGATGTTCACGGTCGCGGTGCCTTCTCCGTACTTGGCGTTGATAAACTCAGCACAGCGCTGCATTACCTCTTTCTGGTGCTCGTGCTTTGAAAGGTCGTGCTCGCGGAGTATGTAGCTGAACTCGCACTCCTCCACACTGCCCTTGTACGAAATCAGATGGTAGAAACCTTCGTAGCCTTCGGTGTACTCCGGACGCTGCTCTGCAGGAAGCAGGGAATTGAACTCCATACCTATGAGTATGGCATTCTTCATCTTGCCCTTGCCGTAGCCCGGGTGCACATTGCGGCCCTGGATATGTACGGTAGCGGCAGCCGCGTTGAAGTTCTCGAACTCCAGCTCTCCGACTTCGCCTCCGTCCATAGTGTAGGCATAGGTCGCATCGAACTTCTTCACGTCGAACTTCGCAACACCGCGACCTATCTCCTCGTCAGGAGTGAAGCCGATGCGGATTGGGCCGTGCTTGAATTCAGGATGCTCGGTGATATATTGCACGGCGTGCATTATCTCAGCCACACCTGCCTTGTCGTCTGCGCCGAGCAGGGTGGTGCCGTCGGTGGTGATGAGGGTTTCCCCCTTGTGGGCGAGCAGCTCAGGGAAGTCGGCAGGGTCGAGCATAAGGCCCGGGACGCCCTTCAGGGCAATAGGGCTGCCGTCGTAGTTTTCGATGATTTGAGGCTTGATATCGGCTCCGGATGCGTCAGGAGCGGTGTCCACGTGGGCAATGAAGCCGATTGCCGGCACTTCCTTTTCCACATTGGAAGGGATGCGTGCCATCACATAGCCGTACTCGTCGAGTTCGGCCTCAACGCCCATAGCTTTCAGCTCACTGCACAGCAGTTTCAGCAAGTTCAGCTGTTTGCTGGTGCTCGGCTGGCTCTGGGACTCCTCGTTCGACTGGGTGTCCACTGCGATGTATCGCAGGAATTTCTCCACTAACTTTTCCATCTTCCTTAGCTTTCTTCTTTTGGTAATATTCTATGTAGTGCTGCAGGGTCTGCTCATCCTTGAGGTCCTGCTTCTGTTGTGCTATCAGTGCGCGCCTGGTCTTCTCGCGCTTGCGCTTCAGCTCCTTCTGCCGCTTGAGTTCCGCCTTCTCGGCATCCTTGCGGTCCAGCTCTGCCCAACGGGCTTCGCGTGCGGCTATTCGGGCTTCCCTGGCCTTCTGGCGTGCCTGACGGCGCTCTTCGCGCAGCTGCTGCTTTGTCTTCGGAAGGTTCTTCAGCGAATCCGCAGCCGCTACAGCAAGGCTGTCCGACAGTGCGGTGGAGTCTTTGAGAGCGAGGCTGTCCGAATGTGCCAGACTGTCTTTGATGGCAGTGCTGTCTGCAAGTGCAAGGCTGTCCTTCAGAGCCAGGCTGTCGGAAAGGGCTAGGCTGTCAAGCTTTTGCATCTGTTCTTCGTGCTTCTTGCGCTGCGCAGCACGCCTTTCGGCCTCTCTGCGCGCATCTATCGAAGCATAGACTCCCTTCATATAGCCAGGGAAATAGATGTCTGTCTGCTTATAGACCGCCTTCGGTTTCTTTGCATATTCGGCTCTTTCGGAAGGACGTACCTGAAGTGTGGTAATATCCTCCTTGCCGGTTGGCCTCAGCTCAGGATTCCATCTGAATCCCTTGAAATAGCGGTCTTCCTTAGGGAACTGCACTACCGGATAAGCATCGTTCTTAGGCTGGTCGTAGTAATGCATCCTGTCCAGCTTGCCATCTTTGAAATTGCCGGAAAGCATCTTGCATTCGACCTTGTTGACCGTAGCGAGCTTGCCGTTTTCTTCAAGATAGAAGAGGGTGGTCGCGCCTCCCAGTGCATCAAAACGCTTCAGGGCAGAGGTCGTGTCGAAGAAGGCTATAATCTCAGCGCCCTTAATCTGGTCGTAGAGCAGGGAGTCTTCCTGAGTTACGACAAAGGCTTCTGACATAAGCGAGGCACGGTCGGCGCGGCTTTCCTTAACCAGCACTGCAAGACTGTCGGAGAAGAACTGCCTGTTCTCTTCGTTCCAGATGATAGGGTCCTTGTAGAAGCGGGCTATGCTGTCCAGGTCGCAGTAGCGCATCGAGTCGCACCTGACCTGGAGGTCGCTGCGGAATATGCGCACATTGCCGAGTCCTATCGCGAATCCCACTTTGGTGGTATCCTTCGGCGGCTCCGGCGCGGCTGCAACGCTGTCGGCAGGTGCCGTGGTGAGGGTGCTGTCAGCAGGGGCTTTCAGAGCTGTACTGTCGGCAGGGGACTTCATTGCTGCGGAGTCAGCTGGTGCTTTTAGAGCAGTGCTGTCAGCAGGTGCCTCTTCCTTTTTCGGCTTTACCATTGGGGCTTCATTGAACTCATCGTCCCCCAATCCCTTGCCGAGCCCTCTTGCGGGAGCTTTGTCTCCACCCGGCACAACAGCTCCGCCACGCTCCTCCATCTCCTTTCTCTTGGCAGCCTCCTCCGCTTTCTTTGCAGCCTCTTCGGCCGCTTTCTTGCGGTATTCTCCCACCGGGTCGGTCAAGATATCCGAAAGCCGAGTCTGCGCATTCCTGATTTCGGACTCCGGAATGTCGCACATCCGCAGAGTGTAATAGATTAGCGTATCGGCTCCGAAATACAGGGTATCCGTCTTTTCGTTTTCTTCAGTAACCACTGCTACTGCTGCCTTGCGGCGCATAGTGACCTGAGCGAGGCTGTCTTCGTAGTAGATATATTCCGCCAGGGCGGAAGTGCGGTGGGTGCTGTCCTGCATCTGCGCATTGCCGAGCAGCAGCACATTGTTGAGGTTCCGGTAATAATAGAGCGAGTCGCTCCAGGTTTCCTGGTTCTGCGAGGTCGCGTGGACCTTGCCGGTAAAGAAGAAGGTTTCGCTTCCGCGGTCATACCATCCCTTTTCGGCAGAAAGCATATTGTCATCCTTCCAGAAATCGGTAGGGGCGCTGAATACTGCCCTTTCCGTGTCGGTATGGTAGTCCAGCACCGTAGTCTTGATGAACACGGAGTCTGTGAACATATTTACATCTCCGGAGAAGGTGAACAGCTTCGCTTTGGAATTGTAGGTTCCGTCGATGCTCTCTATGATTTGCCCATCCTTGTCCTTCATTGAGGCCCCCTGGAAGAAGACGGCTATGGAGTCCGCAGTATTGTAGTCCAGGAAGCGGGTGCGCAGGGTGTTGTTTTCCTTATCCAGAAGCTGAACGACTCCGCCGCGGAACTGGGCAAGGTCGTCGTCCACATAGTAGTCCAGGGTTTCGCTGGTCAGCACCGTGCCTTCCTGCATCAGCTGCACGTTGCCCTTGGCGTTGATGATATTGTCATCCACTCTCCAGTAGGCCGTGTCGCAAATCAGGTAGGTGTCGTTGTGCAGGAAGGTTGCATCCACCGCTTTGCGGTAGGTCCTCCCTTCCTCATCCGTGATTATCTGCACTGACTTTCCCTGCAGCAGGCGCACCATATTCTCTTTCCGCCCGTCATTCTGAGCGGAAATCGGTATTGCGGCAACTGCGGCCGCAAACAGAAACGGGATTATTTTCTGACTTTTTCTGCCCATGCGGCACGCTTGAATTCGCAGTCTGCGAACAGTGGGTCGATAATGATTTTGGTCTCGCTGATTTTCTTTTCGAGGAACTTGTCAATAGCTTCGTTTTGCTTAAGCATCTGGACCTGCTCGAAAAGCACATTGTAGTCCTTCTCGAAATTGGCTGTGTGTGAAGGGATTATGCGGTCCAGGCGGATGATTTTGTAAACTGTGTTTCCGAAGTTGCGGTCTGTGGCTCCGCGTCCCTCGTTGTCCATAGATTCCACCGGCTCTGAGATTTCGCCCTCCTTGAGATTGCGGATTGCCAGGTAGTCGGAAGGCTTGAGCTGGTCGATTTCAAAATATGACGAGCCTGTATTGATGTCGGCCATCTGCCCTCCGTTGGTCCTTGTTGCTGGGTCCTGGCTGTACATCCTGGCTGCGGTTTCGAAACTGATTTTGCCGCTGTCGATTTGGGTGCGCAGGCTGTCCAGAGTCTTGAATCCCTTCGTCCTGTCTTCTGCCGTGTATTCCGGCTTGATGAGAATGTGGCGGGCGTTGAACATATCTCCCTTTTTGCTTATGAGCTGGATGATATGGAATCCGTCAGGCGTCTCGACCACATTGGAAACCATACCCGGTTTCAGGGCCATTGCCGCATCCGAGAATGCTGGCCAGAAACTGCCCTTTGCAGCCATTCCGAGCTCACCTCCCTTGCGGGCGTTGCTCAGGTCCTGCGAGTAGAGTCGTGCGAGGGTGCTGAATTTCTCTCCCGCCATAATGCGCTCACGCAGAGCGAGGAGCTTTTCTTTTGCTTCCATCTTGGCCTTCTCGCGGTCAGGATAGATGCATATCTGGCTCATCTGATACTTTGCCGGAATCTCCGGGAGGTTGCGCACATCTGCAGTATCGACATAGGTTTTAACGTCAAAAGGGGAGACCTCAGGGATGTTCTTCGCAATCTGCATCTGCTCCTGCTGGGTCAGGGACATATCCTCAAGCTGTTGCTGCCACTCCTGACGCAGCTTATAGACGGATTTGCCGAAATATTCCTCCACTTTGTCATCTCCTCCAAGGCTGGTGCGGACTGCGTCCATCCTCTGGTTGAGATTTGCCATAACCATTTCCTGGTTGATGGTCAGGGAGTCAACTTTGGCCTGCATCAGGAACATCTTCGATTCGAGTATGTTCTCCAGAATGTCGCAGCGCATATTCTTGTCGGATGCATATCCGTTGGCGCGCATCATCTGCACTTCCTGTTCGATGTCGGAGAGCATTATGAACTCTCCGCCCACTACCGCTACGGTCTTGTCTATCAGACCGTCGTATTTTTGTGCTCCGGCTGCTGCGGCTATGCACAGGCAGGCTGCTGCTGTGAGTATCTTCTTCATTTTCTAATAAATTACAAAATCACCTTTGTCGGAGGCTTGCTGTAGCAAGCTTTGTTCCAAAGCGATGAGAAGTTCCCTTTTCCTTCCGCTGAGAATGTAATCTCTTATCCTTTCGGTGCAGAATTCGAGCGGAGCTACACCGCTTCTGCGAATTTCCCTGATATAGGCTACCTTAATATCTGCCGCATCCTTGGATTCCAGAACTATGTGGCTCTGGTTCATCAGGGAGAGCATAGTGCCGTAGTCGATGCCGAACTCCCTCGCAAGATCTATGGCATCCACCCAGGTGGTGGAGCTGTCGATGTAGCGTATGGCGTGCTCTCTGGCAAGACTGTCCATCTCCATTACGTCTTTGGCCTTGTTGGAGGACATCTTGGCTATCAGCTTGTCCTTCATCCCGGCGGTCTTGTAGATGTCGATGTAGCGGAACTTCAGAATGGGCCTTTCGAGTACAAAGAGATTCTGGTTGGCCTCGTAGAAGTCCATCATCTGCGTTTCGGTCACGAGAGTGTCAAGGCGGTCGTTGATGAAGCGCTGTTCGTAGCGGTAGCGCAGCAGGGTGCGCCTGTAGGCCTCAAGCTCCGCACTGACATCCCTTTCCGCCTTGGAAAGCTGAGCCATTGCCATATCGCAATACAGCTGCTCTTCCGCCCAGGAGTTGATGTACTGGAGGGTGAGGTTGGTGCTGTCTGCGGAAGATATGCCCGCAGGGAGCATTCCGTCAAGCTCGGAACGGTAGAGTTTGTGCTTGCCGACCTTTGCGATTACTTCGTCGTCGTGAATCAGGGACTGTACCAAATCACACCCGCTTGCCAGCAGAACGCAGGCAAGCAGAAGCGGTATGATCTTCAGCACCCTTCTCATTTCCTTCCTATGGCTTTCTTTGCAGCCTCCCTGATTGCCTCGGCATTGAGACCGTAGGCTGCCATCAGCTCGGCAGGGGTTCCGGACTGGCCGAAGCGGTCTTTGCCGTTTACGAACTCCAACGGGGTAGGGCAGTGAGCGGCTGCAACTCCGGCCACGGCCTCTCCAAGGCCTCCGGCCATATTGTGCTCCTCGGCTACAACTGCACAGCCGGTCTTGCGCAGGGATGCAGCTATCGCCTCAGTATCAAGAGGTTTGATGGTAGGGACATTGAGCACCTCGGCGCTGATGCCTTCAGCTTCAAGAGCCTCGGCAGCCTGAAGGGCTTCCCAAACGAGGTGACCGCAGGCAATGATGCTTACATCCTTTCCTTCATTGAGATTATAGACCTTTCCGATTTCGAAAGGCTCGTCCTCAGGGGTGAAGTTGGCAACTGAAGGGCGGCCGAAACGCAGATACACAGGGCCTTCCCAGGCTGCTGCGGCAACGGTTGCGTTCTTGGTCTGGTTGTAGTCGCAAGGCACGAGCACCACCATTCCCGGGAGGGCGCGCATCAGCGCAATATCTTCCATAGTCTGGTGGGTGGCTCCGTCCTCTCCGAGGGTGACTCCCGCGTGGGAGGATGCGATTTTGACATTGGTATGACCGTATGCCACTTCCTGGCGGAGCTGGTCATAGACCCTGCCCGTTACGAATTCGGCGAAGGAGCCGATGAACGGCACCTTTCCGGTGATGGCGAGACCTGCGGCTACGCCTACCATATTTGCTTCGGCAATTCCGCATTCGATGAAACGCTCAGGGAATTCAGCCGCAAAGGCATCCATTTTGACCGAGCCCTTGAGGTCGGCGGTAAGTGCGAGAACGCGGCTGTCACGCTTTCCCGCTTCGAGCAGTCCCGCTCCGAATCCGCTGCGGGTGTCCTTCTTTCCTGTATCGGTATATTTTTTCATACTAATAGTCTCCTAATGTTTCTTCGAGCTGTGCAAGCGCCCTTTCGCATTCCTCAGTTGAAGGAGCCTTGCCGTGCCATTTGTGGGAACCTGCCATATAATCTACACCGTGGCCCATTTCAGTGCGGAAGAGTATCATCTTCGGCTTTCCGTTCAGGGCGTGGGCGAGCTCGAAGGCCTTGAGAATGCTTTCGAAATCGTGGCCGTCGGCTTCGATGACGTCCCAGCCGAAGGCGCTCCATTTCTCGCGGAGGTCCTCTATGCCGGTGACTGTGGTGGTAGGGCCGTCAATCTGCTGGCCGTTCCAGTCGGTGAAGGCGATAAGGTTGTCCACCTTGTGGTGCGCTGCCCACATTCCGGCCTCCCAGATCTGACCTTCTTCGCTCTCTCCGTCGCCGCAGAGCACATACACCCTGTTCGGGTCACCGTCCAGCTTCTTGCCCAGGGCAATGCCGGCTGCAGTGGAGAGACCCTGTCCGAGTGAGCCTGAAGGCTTGAATACTCCCGGAAGATGGTCTGTCACGCAAGGGTGGCCCTGAAGGCGTGTGCCGAATTTGCGAAGAGTGCCGAGCTCAGCAACAGGGAAGTAGCCGCTGCGAGCGAGCACGCTGTAGTAAACCGGTGCCAGGTGGCCTGCGGAGATGATGAACACGTCCTGACCTTTGCCGCTGCGGGTCCAGGTGGCAGGGTCGTGGTGCATTTCGCTGAAATAAAGTGCTGTCATCACGTCGGTGATGCCCAGAGAGCCTCCCGGGTGGCCGGATTTGGCTGCGGAGACCATCCTTACGATGTCTCTGCGGACCTGGGATGCGGTTCTCTGTAGAGTTGTGATATCTTGCATAACGATATTGTTGTTTTTCTGTATCAAGCCGCTTCTCTGTGGCGGCAGCCTACAAATATAATAAAAAAGCTCCTGCAATCCTTCGGTATTCTTCAGTAAATATACCTCCGTCCTGAATGGTCAGCTCTTCTTCCTCCAGAGGGGTGCGGCTGCGGGTGAATTCCACTACGATGCGGCGTGGGGCTTTCTTGGAGGTCGTGCGGATGCGCACCACCCTTGCGCTGTTCAGGTCGAAGCCGGCGGCACACCTGCGCACAGCGGTTTCCGTCTCTGCGGGCAGAATCAGGCAGACCCTTCCCTGCGGTGCGAGATGTTCGCGGGCAAAGGCGAGCACTTCCCTGTACGAGAGGCTCTCCGTGTGGCGCGCCCGGCTTTCGCGCGGGTCCGGGTTGCGAAGGGATTCATCGAAATATGGCGGGTTGGAGAATATCAGGTCATACTGCTCTTCGCTGCGGAACTCCTGTAGGGAGCAGTGCCGTGCCTCCAGCATTCCGGCCCAGGGGCAGGCCTCGAAGTTG